>JACKQG010005881.1_pt1 | contig 13272 bp, 10 predicted proteins | sample 8237621 | NCBI WGS metagenome assembly JACKQG01 (sample SAMN15677084, study PRJNA649215) | marine metagenome | biome: marine; feature: Black Sea; material: saline water; isolation source: suspended particulate matter (SPM) from the Black Sea western gyre | collected 2013-06-09/2013-06-10 | depth...
ATGGGTAACTATGGAAGAAGAACAAGATGTTTTAAAGCCCGATGGGCATTTAGACTGTACCGGGCTATATTGCCCGGCACCTGTATTTGAAACAGGGAAAAAGATCAATAGCATGAAAGAAGGACAAATACTGGAACTAGTAGCTGATGATCCTGCGTCCGAAGAAGATATTAAGAGTTGGGCAAAAACTACTGGTAACAAACTTATAAAGATGACTAAGAATAATGATAATTTTATTTTCTACATTAAAAAGATGTATAAGTAAATTAGGAGGAGTAAATGGCTAAAAAGAAGTTATTATATGTACAAACAAGTGGTGTAAATACACCACAAAGACTTTATTCACCTTTTATATTAGCACAAACAGCATTAGCAATGAATGTGGAACCAACTATTTATTTCTTAGGAGAAGGAGTAACTGTCGTAAAAAAAGGAGAAGCTGAGAAAATAAAGATAGGTAATTTTCCATCTTTAAAGGATGTAATTGATGAAACTTTAAGGCAGGGAATAAAACTGCTTATATGTCAGCAAAGCGCGCAATTATTCGGGGAAAAATTAACGCCTGATGATTTTGTGGATGGTTCCAAGGTAGTTGGTGCTGCAACTTTAAATAATTTAGTGCTTGAAGCTGATGGAACTATGTGGTTTTAATTATGATTTTTAAAATAATAAAAACAAAAAGAAATAAAGGTGCTTGCAACTATTAAGGTTTAACAAATAATTATTTGTTATCAACATTGTTCAATCCGGGGAGCCAATCTTATCGAATGTAAAAAGTTTCTTTATTATTACTAATTTCTTTTAAGTATAACATTTCAAAATACAAAGCCGAGAAAATAATAGATAAATATATGAAATGACTTTTATCATCTAAACTCAATGAGACTTGTATCAGTTCTTTTTCTCCTGTTTCTTTTTTTACAATAAAATCAACTTCCGGATTATTTTTTGTGTTATAAAAATTAATATATCATATAAAAGTATTAATTAAAGTTAATAGAAGAGGAAATTGATGATAATGTTTCTAACGATGATATAAATAATAACGATAAAGCAAAAGGTGCTGGTATAAAAAACAAACCGAAAAAGTAAATGACCCAGGATCAATTATTAGATTGGATTTTCTTTATTTTAGTGTAAAAATCACTGTAACCGGTATCATTACTTCTTTTTCGATAGTTGATGTATCATAGGTTCCCCAATCTGAGACTTCTGTAGAATTTACTGGCAGAACCTGGACCACTCCAAGATTTGCGGATTTTATTACTCCTATTTTCTTGCCGCTGCCTTCAGCAATCTTCTGAGCTCTTAACTTGGCGTCATTTATTGCATCCGGGATTAATTCAATGCGAAGTTCCGGAAGTTTTGAATAATAATATTCTAAGGATTGAATAGAAAATACGACCCCCTGGTCTATGAGTTTCTGGGTGTTTTTAGCCATATAGGTAATTTTTTCAACATCATTTGATTGAATTTCTACAGTTTGCCTTAAGACATTTTCTTTTGGAGCATTTGGATCATACATATATAATTGCTCCATAAATACCGGTGAAATTGTTATATCTTCTTCATTAAATCCGTTATCTTCAAAGAAGTTCAGTACAAGCCTCTGGTCATTTTTCATCATTTGATATCCTGCCTTTAAATCTTCAGCAGAAACAGTCCTTGAGAAATTGGCAGTCCATTTAGCGAGATCTGAAGTGACCTTTTCTCTTACCGAGCCGGTTACAGAAAGGGTATCCTCAGGTGATCTTACCTTATAGAATGTAAAAGAACCGATTGATGCGCTTATTATCAGGCATATTCCCAGGATAATCGCAAAGTATATGATTTTATTTGAATTTTCTTTACTCATTTTTTTACCTCAGACAAAATTATATTATTAGACTTTAAACTTTTGTGTATATGTGGATTTACATATATAAACTACTTGTTTTAATATTATCAGCTTTATGCCTTTTGTCAAGGAGGGCGATATACTTTTAGCTATATAAATTTCCGGATTTTCATTAATCTTTTGTAGTGTTTGACAGTATTGATATAAGAAATGTTATAATAGATATCTGCTATATCTGTCATAGTATACATAGTGTATCAGCAGATTTTTTATTTATTTTAAAATTGCAGCAAAAAAGAGATGAAACGTATATTAATAGTAATAGTTTGCATAATTGTTTCAGTCTTTTTAATTGGAACATTTATAAGCTGTACCAAGAAGGCAGATAAAGATGTTGATGAAGAAAAAATTGGGGTTGTAGTAAGCATACCGCCACAGGCTGAATTTGTAGAAAGAGTTGGAGAAGACAGAGTAATAGTTACTGTTATGGTTCCTCCGGGAGCCAGTCCACATGCATATGAACCTACCCCAGGTCAGCTGGAGGAGATTAGTAAAGCTAAAATTTATGCCAAAGTTGGTTCCGGGATTGAGTTTGAACTGGCATGGATGGATAAAATAATTAAGATGAATGGGGAAATGCTTGTGGTGGATTGTTCCAGCAGAGTAAAGTTTATTACAGTAAGCTATAAATATGGTGAAGCTGCGGTATATTATGAGTATGATGAAAGTGATAAAGCCAAAAGTGATCTTAAGGGAATTGACCCTCATATATGGCTTTCACCGGCAAATGCAAAAATAATGGTTGAAAATATTTATGAAGGCCTGGTTCAAATAGATCCTGAGAATCAGAAATATTATAAAAAAAATCTGGACAGCTACCTGTTGGAGCTGGATAAACTGGATGATGAAATTGTCCAGACATTTTCGGGAAAAGAAAATAAAAAGATAATAGTCTTTCATCCTACATGGGCTTATTTTGCAAAAGATTACGGTATCGAACAGATACCTATTGAAGAAGAGGGAAAAGAGCCGACAGCTAAGGGTATTGAAGATTTGATAAGCCAGGCTAAAGAATATAATATTAAGGTGATTTTTGCTTCTCCGGAATTCAGTACCAAAAGTGCTTGGACTGTAGCCAGAGAGATTGGAGGAGAAGTGTTTCTTGTAAGTTCACTTAAGAAAGATTATCTGGAAAATATGAGAAAAGCTGCAGAAGCCTTTGCCGGGGCCATGGAATGAAATTTAATTATTTCGGAGGCTAATTGAAATGAAAAATAATACTATTGTAGATTTTAAAAATATATTCTTTTATTATGGAGAGATACCAGTCCTGGAAGATATAAGCTTTTCAATAAAGCAAAATGATTTTATTGCCATAATAGGTCCCAATGGTGGCGGAAAAACTACATTACTTAAGATTATACTGGGGTTATTGAAACCTGATAGGGGAACAGTAAAAGTTTTTGGCAAAAATCCTGAAGAAGGCAGAAAATTGGCCGGCTATTTACCGCAAAATATCTATTTTGATCTAAATTTCCCTATTAATGTATTTGATATAGTTATTATGGGAAGGTATAAGGGACTGGTAAGGAAATATTCAGAAAAAGATAAGAAATCCGCATTAGATGCTCTGGAAACTGTAGGGATGCTTGAATATAGAAACAGACATATAAGTATGCTATCGGCCGGTCAATTGCAGAGAGTTCTTATAGCGAGGGCTATTGCAAGGGAGCCGGAATTGCTTTTGCTTGATGAGCCAATGGCAAGTGTGGACCCGGAAACGCAGAAATCAATTTATGAATTATTTCTGGAGCTTAATAAGAAAATGGCTATAGTATTTATAACTCATGATATTGGTGCAATTTCCATCTATATTGATAGCGTTCTCTGCCTTAACCGGAAGTTGTTCTACCATGGTCCAAAAGAAGGCAGTTTAGGCAAACTTGAGGAAGCTTACAGGTGTCCTGTGGAGATATTGGCTCATGGAATACCACATAGAGTACTTGGGAGGCATAAGAAGTAATGGGAATTTTTCAGTACGAATTTATTAGGAACGCTGTTATAGCTGCAGTTCTGGTTAATATAGCCTGTGGTATTGTCGGCACCTATGTAGTTATAAAAAAGATAGTATTTATAAGTGGAGGTATTTCGCACGCAGCTTTTGGAGGTATCGGTTTGGGTTACCTTCTGGGGATAAACCCGATTGTTGCCGCAATTCCTTTCAGCCTTTTATCGGCAATCACCATTGGTCTTATCAGTAAGAGAAGCAAATTAAGCGAAGATGCAGCAATAGGTATAATTTGGGCAGTCGGGATGGCGTCAGGTATAATATTTATTAATTTAACCCCCGGCTATGCGCCAGATCTTTTCAGCTATTTATTTGGAAACATCCTGACTATTCCTGTATCTGATTTATATATTATGCTTGTAATGGATTTTATAATCATTTTGATTGTTGTTTTATTTTTCAAGGAATTTTATGCAGCATCCTTTGATGAGGAATTTTCAACAGTAATAGGCATTCCTAACAGGATTTTATATTTAGTGCTTCTTTGCATGGTGGCTTTAAGTGTTGTTGTTCTTATAAGAATCGTGGGTATCATCCTGGTTATCGCACTACTTACCATACCATCATCAATATGCAGACAGTTTACCTATAATATGAAAAAACTAATAATCAGCTCAATTGTTACTGGAATTATTTTAACCATAACCGGTCTCTGGATTTCTTATTTATTGGATCTTGCATCGGGGGCAACTATAATTTTACTTCTGGCGCTAGTATTTCTGCTTTCCTTTTTTATAAAAAAAGCTGTTATAGCAGTAAGGCGGTTAAAAACTAGATAAATTTATTTTTGGGATTTATATAATTGTAAACAGGCTTCTTTTACTGTCATTTCCAGGTATACTTATCAGTTTTTTAAACCTCTATTGCTTCCGAAATTTTTACTGCCTATAATAAAAATATAGCAAGATAAGAGATAAGTAACTACAGTTGCTTTTAAAATGTCATAAGTGTTTGCACAGGCTAAATATTATATTCTAAGGAACGGGTGATATATCTATGAGTTCAGGCTTGCTTGCCTATATTGATGAAAATATCAAATCTAAAGATAAATATTTCTGCTACAGGGGAAAATACAGGACAGTATCCTGGAGTTTTGTAAAAGTATATGATTATGCAAAGAGATTTGCGTCACTGCTCCACCAGCTCAAGGTAAAAAAAGGTGATAAGGTCATAATAAAAGGGCAGAACCGGCCGGAGTGGGTAGTTGCCTATCTGGGGTGCTTACTGCAGGGAGCAGTTGTGGTTCCGCTTGATATAAATTCCAGTACTGATTTTGAGAAAAAAGTGCAGGAGAAGATAAAGGCTAAAGTAAAAGTTCATACTGGCAGTGAAAAGAAATTTCCAGGTCTGATATCAATAATTATAGAAGATATTGAAGAGCGTTTATCATACATACCACCTTTAGAAAATCCGGATATATCTATCTCTTCAGATGATTTGGCCCAGATTGTTTTTACCTCAGGTACTACGGCTGTCCCCAAAGGGGTAATGATTACATACCGTAATATTGAATCCAATTTAAAATCCATCAAGCTGGTTATGGACAGATGGAGGAAATTCTTCCGTCTTATGTGGAACTTGAAAATTTTATCAGTTGTCCCTTTAAGCCATATGTACGGTCAGCTTATTGGAATTTATGTTCCGATGATGATTGGAAGTTCTGTAGTCTTTATGAGCAGTATCAGCCCAAGGGATATTGTAAAAGCGGTAAAAGAAGAAAGAGTCTGGATTCTGGGGACACTTCCAAAGGTAGTGGAACTGTTAAGGGACTATATAATTAAGAACTTCGATCTGGACAACAGGAAATTCGAGAGAAAATATAATATATTTAAGAAAATTAAATGGCCGCTGCGGTTTCTGGCCTTCATGGGTATTCATTTAGAGCTTGGCTGGAGATTTATGGTCATAATTGTGGGAGGGGCGGCTTTTGACAGGAATATAGATGAGTTCTGGAGATGCATTGCCTATACTATCTTTCAGGGTTATGGACTTACAGAGACGGCTCCGCTGATAACCCTGGCCGATCCTGCTCAAACCGGAGCAGGCTCAATAGGAAAAGTCCTGGATGGGCAGAAGATACGCCTTGTGGACAGTGAAATATATGTAAGAGGAAACAACGTATCCCCCGGGTATTATGAGAATCCCCAACTGACAGAAAAAGCTTTTTCAAAAGGCTGGTTTAAAACCGGAGACCTTGCTGAGATGGGTGAAGACGGAAACCTTTATTTTAAGGGAAGAAAGGATTCAGTTATGGTAAGGGCTGACGGCATAAATATCTATCCGGAGGATATTGAATCTGTCATAAATACCTTTAAGGAGGTAAAAGATTGTGTGGCACTGGGGTTAAAACAGGAGGGGAGCGATTTGGAAATACATGCAGTACTGATACTGGATGATGGATACAGGGCCAGTCCGGAGAATATAATAAAAGAAGCCAATAGAAAATTAAATGTATATCAGCATATAAACAGCTGCAGTATATGGGACGGAGATGATTTTCCCAGGACTTCCACTGAAAAAATAAAAAGAGATGAGGTGGCAGAAGCTGTATCTTCCGGGCGAACAAAGAAGAAGATCCGGGGGCTGAAACCTTACAGGAAGTCACAGGAAATACTGGAAGTTATAAAAAACTTCCACAAAATTAAATCAAAGAGTATAAGAAAAGAAGCGAGACTTGAAAAAGACCTGGGTCTGGACTCCATTGATCTGGTGCAGCTTGCCGGCGCTATTGAAGAAAAATATGATATAGAAGTGGATGATTCGCAGATTTTTGCAGGCACAACTGTTGGCGAGCTTGAAACTCTGATTAAATCTTCCAGGAAAACCTCGAAGAAAATACCATTTTACAGTTTACCGTTCTGGGCCCCTGCCAGTTTTATAAGAGTAATTTTTCAGTACATCCTGTATCCCTTTATGTTAGTGATTTATAGACTAAAAGTTGAAGGAAGGGAAAATTTAAAGAATTTAAAAGAACCTGTTGTTTTTGCCGCAAATCACACAAGCCAACTGGATACTTTTGTAGTGCTATACTCTCTGCCGCTGAAGTTACGGAAGCGGGTGGCAACTCTTATGTCCATAGAGCATCATTTTAACCATTTTTTCTACCGATCCGGTCCATGGTGGAGGCGAGCAGTAGAGGCAATCGGGTTCTATCTTCTGATAAATCTTTTCATTAATGTCTTTCCTCTTTCCAGGACTCATGGATTCAAACAGATTATGGAAAATATCGGCAGGATGTTGAGCGGGGGATGGTCAATGCTGATCTATCCTGAGGGCGGGGTAACCACCGATGGAGATATTAAAGAATTTGAGCCTGGAGTAGGAGTAATTGCATCCGATATGGAAGCTTCTGTAGTTCCGGTTAGAATTAAGGGGCTTTTTAATATCCTGAGAAATGGAATACTGCCGTGGGGACATATGCCCAGATGGCCACTGGTGACGGTTAGCTTTGGTAAGCTGGTAAGATTTAAAGATAAGGACTATAGGGAAATTGCCGGAATAATTGAAAAAGTGGTAAGGTCTCTGTAATTTTTATAGTCTAAATATATTTAATGTTTTTAACCTTGAAAGAATGATTGTATAATAATAGGAAATTTTTACTTAATATAAATATCATTTAATTTTATAAGGAGCAAGTTATGTTAAGGAAAATACTTTCCAAAACAAAGTACTTTTTAATCGTAGTTTTAGTTGGAGTTTTGGTTCTAACTCTTTTTCCTACAATTCTTGACGGAGGATCGGCAGAGCAGGTGCAAAGCTTTGTAACCCGTTTTTATGTTCAGTGTCTGGGAAGGCAGCCTGATATTGAAGGATTGAATGAATGGGTGGGACGTCTTTTAAATGGCTCTAAAACCGGGGCAGATGTTGCAGAAGGTTTTGTTTTTAGTGAAGAGTTCACAGGCAGGAATCACTCAAATGAGATTTTTGTTACTATACTTTACAGAGCGTTTTTTGACAGGGAGCCTGATGCTACTGGCTATAAAGCCTGGATGGAAAGACTGGCAGGCGGAATGAGCAGAAAATTAGTTTTAGATGGATTTTTAAAATCGCAGGAATTTGCCGGGCTCTGCAACAGCTATGGTATAGTACCTTATGCTGGTGCTCCAACTTATAACGCATCAACATATTCAGGTTACAGTTCAAGCGGAGCGGATGGTTTTCAGGCAGGAAGAAAAGTTAATTTTATTATCTGGGGGGATGACAGCGCTTCCGACAGACCAGGAGGAAGAGTTAGCGGGAGAACCGATATAAATGTATTTGTTCATCTGAATCTTGATACCCATAAAGCGTATCTGGTAACAATACCCCGTGATACCTGGTTTGAAGGACGTAAAATAAATGCATACCATGCCTCAGGTGGAAATGCCGGTGCAGTAAGCGCTTTCGAGCGATTTACGGGAGCAAAGATTGATTTCTATGTTGTAACTGATTTTGATGGATTTAAACCTCTTATTGATTATTTTGGCGGTGTTGATACTACAGTTGAAGAAAATATAGCAGACTCATTTTCCGGGTGTTACCTGGCTCCGGGAATGCATCATATAAATGGAACTCAGGCGCTTGCTCTTTCCAGAGCAAGACACGGCAGATCTCTTTATGGTGGAGGCGCATATGCCAGAGAGAGACAATCAGCAATGCTTCTGGCTGATTTGCTCCTGCAAAAAAGATCAATTGTCAATTCTGGAAATCTAAGCAATTTCTTAAATACAATGGGGCAATATGTCTGGAGTAATATATCGCTAATCCAGGCAGCACAGATATTACCGGTAATACTTTCTATGAACAGGGAAGATATTACTATTACTACCTTTAATTCATGGCCCCAGTGGTTTGGAAAATCAAGTGCTGTTGGCTATAACGAAGCAGAAAAGAATCAATTTTTCAGGAATATTCTAAATCAATAATATAAATATATTTTGGTTTTAATCATATCAACTATTGGAAGCATAATAATATAAGTAAATATGAAGTCCAAAAGGGAATTGCTGCTAAATGGCAATATAACAAATCTATTATTTAAATTTTCAGCACCTGCCGTAATTGGAATGGTAACAGGTGCATTATATAACATTGTAGATACTGTGTTTGTGGGCAGGGGTGTAGGCTCTCTCGCAATTGCTGCGCTTTCCATAGTTTTACCCATACAGCTTATTATGATAGGAATCGGGACTATGATAGGTGTTGGAAGCGCATCCATAATTTCAAGAGCACTTGGAAGAAATAGAAAAGACATAGCGCGAAATGTCTTTGGAAATGCAGTTGTGCTTAATTTTCTGATAAGTGCCTTCTGTATGGTTTTTATCTATATCTTTATGGATAAGTGCCTTGTATTTTTTGGTGCATCGGCCCAGGTGCTGCCTTATGCCAGAGATTATACCCGTATAATACTGGCTGGTTTTATTTTCCTTTCTTTTTCCATAAACAGTAATAATTATATAAGAGCTGAGGGAAATCCCAGGGCAGCTATGTATGTAATGACAATCGGGGCTATAATAAATATTATTCTTGATCCCATATTTATCTTTGTGTTTGGTATGGGTATAAAAGGTGCAGCGATTGCTACAGTTATCGCCCAGGTGATTAGCTCAATGTATGTTATTTTTTATATTCTTTTTGGCGGGAGCATTTTCAGGCTAAATGTAGCTATATTTAAAGTAAAATTTTCCGCCATGAAAGAAATCCTTTCTCTTGGTTTTCCATCTTTTATAAAGACCGCTATGGCCAGTATAATAACTGTTATTTTCAACAAGCTGCTGCTCTTTTATGGAAGTGATATGTATATTGCCATAATGGGGATTGGCCTGAGGATGATAAGCCTGATTCAGATGCCGCTAATCGGAATTACTCAGGGGGTCTCCACCATTGTTGGTTTTAATTATGGTGCAAAGCTTTATCCCAGGGTTAAAAAAGTCCTGGGTATGGCTGTTATGTGGACTATTATTATTGCCGGGGTTGGATTTCTTGCTATGATGATTTTTCCCAGATTTGTAATCAGTCTTTTTAGCAGCGATGCTAATCTTATAAATGAAGGGATTCATATTTTAAGGATTGTGGTAGTATTTCTTCCATTAATTGGAGTACAGATGTTAGGTGGGGGACTCTTTCAGTCTATTGGAAAAACAACTCCTGCTCTTATTTTAACTATTTCAAGACAGGTACTGTTTTTAATTCCTGCAGTTTTCCTGCTGCCTTTGATTTTTGGACTGAATGGGGTGTGGCTTGCTGTTCCAGTCTCAGATTTTCTCTCAGTAGCTGTTACTGCCTTCTGGATATTTAAGGAAATAAAAATTTTTAATAAAGCAATTTTAGATACAGCCTGATTCAGGCCAACTGTTATTCGTTACTACATAAGGGTTTTGCTTCTACCTGGACTATTAGCTTTTGCCACCCAGGGAACAATTCAGGGCATAAACTTTCTTAAGAGATAATATCATTAAATAATCCTGTGATAGATTGTATAATAATAAACATTTAGAATAGTGTTTTTGAGGCAATAAATGTTTAAGAAGTCTACATCATGTACTAAATTTGGTCTAATACTAATGAAGGTTCTGAATGTATGTGTAAATTTAATGAGATTAGTAAGGATATACAACACTGTGTATGCCATAGCCCTGGCTTTATTAAATGTTACTAATAGAAAAAAATTATTAAAATTTTATTCTCAATTTATAAAAAAAGATGATTTGTGTTTTGACATCGGTGCTAACCTGGGCAGCAGGACTGAAATTTTTTTAAAGCTGGGAGCTAAGGTTGTAGCTGTTGAGCCCCAAAACATCTGCATGAAAAAGTTGAAGAAAAAATATGGCAGCAATAAAGAAGTTTTTTTAATTCAAAAAGCAATTAGTGATAACGAAGGGGAAGAAGAGCTGATGATAAGTGATACACACACTATTTCGTCTATGTCAAAGGAGTGGATAAATAGTTTAAAATCAAGTGATATGCTTCTTGTTTCAACATCAGCTTTTCAGTGGCAAAAGTCTATTAAAGTTCAGGTTACTACTTTAGATCAATTAATTAAAGAGTATGGAAGGCCAACTTTTTGTAAGATTGATGTTGAAGGATACGAATATAAGGTTTTAAAAGGCTTATCCAAACCAATAGATGCAGTATCTTTTGAATTTACACCAACACAAGAATTTGTTCTAATAGCAATAGATACTATAAAGCATCTTGCAACTATTGGCAGAGTTATGTTTAATTATTCTTTAGGTGAATCAACGACATTGGTTTTAGAAGAATGGGTTGAACCTGAAAAGATTTCAAATATACTTTTAACTTTACCTCAAAAAACATCTATTTGGGGAGATATCTATGCTAAATTTATCTGAAAGTTTAAGTTACTATGATAATGGATAAAAATTTAATAAAATATTTTTGATAAACAGATTTAAATTTTTTATGAATTTGATATCGGAAAAATTTCCTGACAATTTTATACTTGGCACAGCAACATCTGCATTTCAGATAGAAGGTGCAGGTGAAACCGAATGGAAAGGTTTTATCGGTACAGACGGCACTCTTCTGGATCTGGCAATAGATCACTATAGTAGATATGAGGAAGACCTCGATTACATATTATACCTTGGAAATGCATACAGGTTCAGCATGGACTGGTCTAAACTCCAGAAAGGACCCTTTAGTCCCTTAGACAGGGACGCTATAAAACACTACGAAAAGATATTTAAAACCCTCAAGGAAAACAATAAAAAAGTATTACTTGTATTTAACCATTTTGCAAATCCATTATGGTTTTACCGGTCAGGATGCTGGACAAATAAAAAATCTCCAGCCTGGTTTTTTGATTATGCAAAAAAAGCACTCGAGGTCTTTTCAGAGTATATTGATATTATAAATACTTTTAATGAACCGAATGCTTATATAAACCTGGCTTATTTTTTCAGAGAGTTCCCGCCTAAGAAATTCAATCCTGTTGCCAGAAGAATGGCATTATCGAACATGGCTAAAGCACACAGCCTGTTATATGATTATATAAAAGAGAAATACCCTCATATACTTGTTGGAATCTCTCATATGCATTTAGTTGTAGAAGTTATGAATCCAAAAGGTGCAAAACAACAACTAATAAAAAAATCCCTTGACTATATTTTTAACGAAACTGTACATGAATATTTTACTAAAAAAGGCACAAAAATTGATTATGTTGGTTTTAGCTACTACGGGCGCATTCTTATTGATAAATTTCCCCTGTTTCCTTATGAAGATAGAGGAAGAAAAAGAATGGATGAACTTGGTATATCTCATGATGATATGTGGGAATTATACCCTGAAGGATTATACAAGCAAATCAAGTTTTTCCATGAAAAATATAAAAAACCAGTGCTTATAACTGAAAATGGAACGTGCACAAATGATGATGAAATCAGGAAAAGCAGCTTGCATAAGCATTTAACTTTTATAAAGAAAGCTTGTGATGAAAAAATACCGGTAATTGGTTATTTCCACTGGTCAACCTTCGATAATTATGAGCTATACTACGGACCTTCAAGGAGATTTGGGCTTACAGCGGTAGATTTTAAATCTCCAAAATTAGAGAGAAAAATTAAAGAATCAGGCCATTACTACCATAAGGTTGTAGAATCAAACAGCATCCCTAAGATTTAAAGAAATAAAAGTTTAAATTAGTGGCACTCCTTTAGCGTAGATCTTTTATTTTAGTAGAATTTAAATATATTTAATATACTTTTTGATGTTTGGGAGCGATAAAATAGTATAAGAATTAAATGAAAAGTATTTTTAGTACAGAACTCGGCTTATAGGCTAACTCCTAACTTTTTAAACCGGTAGTGAGGACTAAATGTAACAAATTACTTAGCTATCTTCCCTAAATTTATGCTCAAAATCAGGGTTAACTTATACAGGGACATTATATAGTGGAATAAATATTTTGTGAATAATTTTGTGGAAATAGTACAATAATTTAAGACATTTTATTTAGGTAAACATAATCCTATTTTAAGTTTAAATGAAAATTTTTTTAAATAAGAATAACCAATTTGATATTGAATGTCAGAAAAGTGACAATATAGTTAAGTCTTATAAAATAAGTCTTATTAATTATTTAAATATATTTAAAAAACTTTTTGATAAAGCATCAGAAAAATCGGAATTTGATTTTATGCTTACACTTTTGAATATCAAATCTTTAAAGGGGCCAGGTTGGGATTATTTCGAGTCTACCATAAATATTGTTAGAAGAATATGTGATCTTGATAAAAAAATTGAGGATTTTGAAACAGTAAAAAATTTAAGGTTATGGCTTTATGGTCATATAGTTGAAGCCACTGCTCCATATGAAATTATTATGAATTTACTATCTATATCGATGGGAGAGAAATATAATCCC
>JACKQG010005882.1_pt1 | contig 13270 bp, 17 predicted proteins | sample 8237621 | NCBI WGS metagenome assembly JACKQG01 (sample SAMN15677084, study PRJNA649215) | marine metagenome | biome: marine; feature: Black Sea; material: saline water; isolation source: suspended particulate matter (SPM) from the Black Sea western gyre | collected 2013-06-09/2013-06-10 | depth...
CAGCAATCCATCCATTATTGTGTACATTACTTGTATGTCTAATACGTCACCCCTTGCATCTCCAACCTTTATTCTGTCACCGACGGAAAAAGTTCTGTTGAAAACAATGGTTAGCCAACCAACAAAATTCAGTATTGGCTTTTGCAATGCAAATGTAACTCCAAAACCAATTAACCCAAGTGATGTCAACCAAACACCAAGATTACCAATAATTACTGATAATATTCCTATTAAAGCGATTATCCAGACACCATACTTAACAACTGAGCGAACAGAATAGTATTCTTTTTCTTTGCCAACATATTTGAAGTATTTTAACAAGACAGAGTTAGTGGCTGAAATGAGTATCTTAGCGATAATCATAATCACAATTATTGTAACTAGCTTAGGTATCCAGGAAATAAGAGTAAGAGATATCGAAGTGTAGTTCTGTAAGAGAGTAGCGTGAAATTCAGTTCTGAAGATATAAACTACAAATATTAATAGAAGTATTGCTCCGTATACTAGACCGTTTTTTTTATGCCCCATACTACCCTCTTTTTCCCTCTAGGACTAATTTTGTAGTCATAATATAAAAATCTTTCTAAAAGCGTCGTGTTAGTAGTAATTAGTTTCTTTTTGGCAATTAAGGAAAAAGTATTTATATATCTTAACTATAGTTAATACTGGGTGATATAAAATGACGTGGAAAATAGATTCGTACGGATTCTTGTACGAAGAAGAGGAGGATGAAAACAATGGTATATGAAGACCTATTCGGAAGAAAATATACTGACGAAGAGCTGAATAACTTTCCAATAGGATGGTTTGAATGCTTAGAGTTACACATGGCAGACGATCAAGCAGAGTAAACAAACTATTACAATACAATAACTTCTTATAATATTTGAAAGAACATAATAATTATTTCTAAATCCATTACTAACAACAAGATTTAAATACGAATTCTTAATCTTTCTAATTGTAAATAAATGATGCGCAGCATCCCAACTAACGGGAGGCAAAAAGACCAACGCTTATTTGCGTTGCGGGGGTTGCAGAGTCTGGTCAAATGCGCAGGACTTAAGCCCATAAAAAACGGACATGCGCGTATTGAGCGCGTCGTTTTTATTTTTAGAAATCCTGTCCCTTAGTGGGTCCGTGGGTTCGAATCCCTCCCCCCGCACTTTTTATTTAAGTTTTAAAATGAAACAATACAACTTCCAATACTGTCAAAAAATCATTGTTCTGTCAAAAGACAAAAAAGAAATTTTTCTTTGCAAAAGAAAAGGAGAAGCAGATTATGACGGTGTTTTCTCATTCATTGGCGGTAAGATGGAAAATTCTGATAAAACAATCATCGAAGGTTTGAAAAGAGAAAAAGACGAAGAAGTAGGTATAAATTTCAAGATAAAAATATATCCGAACTTCTGCTTAAACTTGTATTTCACAAAGAGTGATGGCAACGCAATGATCATGCCACACTACTTAGCAATTCATAAAACAGGAGAAATCGATTTAAACGAAGAATATTCTGAATACAAATGGGTAAAAATAGACAAATTAAACGAATTTGAACCCAAAATACCGACGATTCCACATGCATTGAAAGAAATTTTAAGATTAAAACAAATTGCAGAAGAAAAGGAATTTGTGTTGATTTAAAAATAACTTTCATCTATCAAAAAGATACTTAAGATAGTAATATCCACATAATTTTATTCCTATATGAATACACAGCCTCACAAAATAACAAAAAATTTATAAATACGAACTCCATAAACTCTGATTAGGTGATAATAATGTGTTGCGGAAAAACATTAGGAATAATCTTTTTCATTATAGGTATTATATACCTAGTAGCCGACCTAGTCGCAGGATGGAATTTCTGGGGCATTAATTGGTGGACAGTAATGTTCATTTTGGTTGGACTTGGTGCATGCCTAGGCAAGAAAAAGAAGTAAATTAAAAAAAAAAATTATTTTTCTTTTTTTTTTATTCTTCTAACCAAACATCAATCGTGGCAGTAGTTGTATCTTCACCAATATTACTGATTAATAGACTAGAAAGTTTTACTTTGTAATCACCAAATGATTTGGTTGCACCTTCAGAATAAGTTTTCTCATTGCCATTAAACTCCACAACTACCTCTCTATCTTCAGAGTTTGCAAGAAGAGGGGAAAGAGTATTAGTTCTACCACCCATTTCGAAAGACACATCTTCCCCAATACTTAATACGAAATACTGAGCTTCTGGCACGTACTTAAGAATATGGAATTCTAAAGTTTTATCTGAAAAGCTAACTGTTTGGATTTTTATCATCAAGTTTCCAGCAAGACTTTCATCGCCTTCCTCAAATACGAATTCTTCATCATTTACACTCAAAAGAATATTATCGCCATCTAAGTCCATTTCAAAAACATATTTTTTGCCATTGTAAAAAATCGTTTTTTCTAAATTTTCAGATTCCAATTCTATTTCTGCGACTTCACCATTAAAATAACCATCAACTAAAACAGGTTCATATTCATCCAAGTATTTCTCTAATAAATCTGTTCCAATGGAATGTTGAATAACTATAACTTTATCATCAGAAACCCATGCGTAGAAGTTATCATATGGGTTAAAGTAAATATCTTTGTCAGTGAAAGCTAAATCCTCACCGTCTATCAACGCAATGCTTGTATCTTTGTCCATCTTGTTGAGAAGATTTCCTAATTGGGTTCCGTCGGAAACAAGCACAGCAACTACTGCCTCTGTTTCTCCATATGAATAAGTTGCAGCATAGAAATCAAACTTGTAGCCTAAGAAATCCTTATTTTTATTAAGTTCGTAATCTTCAAAATCATAGTCACCAACTCGCCTATCTATCAATAGGTTATCAAGATCCAATTCTTCCACTGGTTCAGGAACTGGAATTGGTTCTGGATCAGGAACAGGATCAGGATCAACAACTGGAGCCAGATCAACATCTCCTGTAGAATCATTAACAACAGGATTATCTGTTGTACCATCAGCGTCATTACCTACGACAAAACCATCATCAACATCAGAAGAACAAGATGCCAACATCATCAAAACAATAACTGCACAAATAATCAATACATTTTTCATGAAAACCACCAAATAATTCATTGATTTACCAGTATATAAAATTATCTAAAACTTGAGCTCTTTAAAGTCATTAATGTTTAAACCATAATGCTCGTATATTGCATCGCCATGCAACGGAGTTGTTTGTGACATATCAAACCCTAGTAACTTAACAATCGCTTCGATTTCTTCAATAGAAGAGCCTTCAATTTCCAAATAAGGAGGTATTTTGGGCCAAGAATCAATTTCCACATCAGCTCCATTCAAGGAATAACTTTCTCTTTTATTTTCTTGATATAAAGCAGATTCAAAACCTAACTTTCTAAGAATTTGATCGGTTTTTTCAAAATCACTTACCTCAACTTCTAATTCTTTAGCGCCATCAATAGTGTAAGAGTCAAGCTTTTTTATCGTAAGAGTTGATTTATCTCCTTGGTCTCTAAGTCGCAGCCAAGTAGCATGCTCCTTTGGTTTAAAGAAGTAAATATTTCTTCTCTGTTTTCTAGACATCAAAAACTTTGCTCCTAAAGATTCAAGTTTTTTCTTTATCTTTCCAACATCAATATCCAATATTCTGATTTCAAACTCTGTTTCCATAATTTAAAGAATGTCGCGAACAAGATAAAAAGGTATCGATTAGTTGAATAGTCACAAAGAAGTAGTAAATTAAGCAAGATTTATAAATAAATACGAGTTTTACAATTAAAAATGTTTAAAAACCCTTCACATTTTCCAGAAAGAATGCTTAAAGTGTATAAGAGGAAACTGATAGCAGGACTGTTGGCACTTCTAGTCGTATTTGCGATTATATTCGCATTAGCACTTCTTGACATTAGAAGAGGAATACCGATGTTCGGATCAGGACTTGGATTTTTAGCAGAGAACGCAGTCATCGCAGTACTTTGCATACTAGCGATGATAAAAGTGATAGCAGAGATAGCAAGGGTTGAAAAGTAATGAATAAGATAATCATCATACTAGGAATACTAATACTTGTATTAACAGCTTGTAATCCAGTACCAAAAGCATGCTCTAGCGAATTCGACTTCTCATCAGCAAGAATATCAAATGATAATATGCTACCAGAGTCGCAATATGTAGCAAAAAATCAAGACAGCTTGTTCTTTAGCGATGTAGCAGGAAATGGAGAAGGACAAATAGAAATAAAGATCGACATTGTTCAAAAACAAATAACAAAATCATATTATTTCCAAGGAGAAAAAGAAACTGAGACATATCAGAAAGGAGATGAAGACTACTCAGTAATTCTAGACGAGATAAAAAACCTCTCAGAGAAATACTTAAAAGAAGCAATGATTGTAAATGGCTACGAAAAAGAAAACCAAGTAGTCATAGAACAATATACTAGTTGCATAAAGAAACTTGATTAAGTTTTCTAAATAAAAACATTTAAATCACTGAAGATAATAAGTAGAAGAATGACTAAATACAAACAAGCAATCTTGATAAGACAGGATCTTAAACTTCCCAAAGGAAAAGCAGCCGCGCAAGCAGCACATGCAAGCGTAGAAGCAACCTTAAGAAGTGAGAAAGAAAAAGTTATCAAATGGCGAAGAGAAGGCATGGCCAAAATCGTTTTGAAAGTTGCAGACTTAAAAGAATTACATAAATACAATCAGCTAGCAAAAGACGAAGGACTAACAACTGCAACAATAACCGATGCCGGCAGAACAGTCATCGCACCAGGCACAAAGACTTGCGTCGCAATTGGACCTGATGAAGAAGAACTAGTTGATCACATTATTTCTGAATTGAAATTATTGTAGATAAATTTTTAAAGAAAAAAAACCATCTTACATATTAGGGGGTGGAATTTTGAAATCTGAAATAGTAGATAAATTAGCAGCTTTAATAACTGCCGCGTTTGGACTGGTAGCTGCTTTAGCTTGGAATGATGCAATAAAAGCCTTATTCGTTGGACCATGCGGAGCAGAAAATGCAGGTGCATTGTGTTCGCTTTCATCAGGAGGACCATGGGTTTATGCAATAATCATAACCGTTATCGCAGTGCTTGCAGCAGTTTGGATTGGTAGAGTTTCAGCTAAATCTAAATAATTATTTTTTTATTTCTTTTTTTTCGAAACCTTTTTAACTTCTAAGAAAGTAAATAATCACATGTTACCAGAAGACCAATTGATAAAGGAAAGATTACGAAAGTTAAACGAGATCAAAGAAAGAGGTATTAATCCATACCCATACAAGTATGAGCAGACACATCATGCTGCAGAATTAAAAGAAAATTTCAAGAAGCTTAAGAAGGAAGAACACACTAAAAAGAAAGCATCAGTTGCTGGCAGAATAATGATTCTTAGAAGAATGGGTAAAGCCACCTTCATGGACTTACAAGACGAAACAGGCAAGATACAATTATATTTCAAGCAAGATGATATTGGAAAACCAGACTATAAACTTTTAAAAAAATTAGATATTGGAGATTTTATTGGTGCGAAAGGAAATATTTTCAAGACAAGAACAGGCGAAGTAACAATTAATATAAACAAATTCTCCATTCTGTGTAAAGCACTTAGACCTCTACCAGAAAAGTTTCATGGGCTAAAAGATCCTGAAATTAAATACCGGAAGAGATATTTGGATTTAATCATGAATAGTGAAACCAAAGATCTATTCAGGAAAAGAGCTCAAATAATAAAAGAAGTTAGAAAATTCTTGGATAATATAGGGTTCTTAGAAGTTGAAACTCCTATCTTGCAAACATTGTACGGCGGAACAAATGCAAAACCTTTCAAAACCCACATCAACGCATACAACATGGGCATGTATTTGAGAGTTGCACCTGAATTATATTTAAAAAGACTCGTTATTGGAGGATTCGAAAAAGTTTATGAGATTGCAACAAATTTTAGAAATGAAGGAGTTGATCAAACACATAACCCAGAGTTCTCAATGATTGAATGGTACGAAGCATACGTTGATTATCACACCATGATGGACCGAGCAGAAGCAATGATTAAGAAAATTGCAAAAGAAGTCAATGGTTCTTATACATTACCTGTCTTTGATTCCAAAGTTAAACTAAACGTAAACTGGCCTAGAATGCCTATGAAAGAAGCTTTGAAAAAACACGAAGGAGTAGATGTTGATAAACTTAGTATAAAGGAACTTCAAAATATTTGCAAAAAAAACAAACTAGATATTCATGGAGAAGAGAGTAAAGGTAGTTTGCTATTCATATTATTTGACAAATTAGTTACTGAAAAACTGAAAGATCCAACATGGATAATTGATTATCCAAAAGAAGTTTCGCCACTTGCAAAAGCACACAGAGACAATCCGGAGCTAGTAGAAAGATACGAATTATACATTGGCGGTAAAGAAATATGTGATGGCTGGAGCGAATTAATAGATCCACAAGCGCAAAGAGAAAGATTCGACGTTGAACAAAAAGCTATGCGTGAAGGAAATGAAGAAGCACACCCAATGGATGAAGATTTTATTGAAGCGCTAGAATATGGATTTCCTGTTTGCGGCGGAATTGGTATGGGTATTGACAGATTAATAATGCTAATAACAAATAATTGGTCAATCAGAGATGTAATCTTCTTCCCGACGATGAAGCCAATAAAGTAGAAACATTTTTAAAACTCATATTTTTCTCTCCTAGGATGGAAAAGTGCATTGTAGGATTAATTGAAAAAGTAAAATTGAATGGCAGTGAAGAAGAACAAGAGATTCTAGCAAGGATTGATACTGGTGCTACAAATAGTTCAATAGATTTAAAGTTAGCTTCAAAACTTAGACTAGGGCCAGTCATTCAGTCAAAAATTGTCAAAAGCACCCATGGTGCAAAACTTCGACCTGTCATTGAAGCTGAAGTCGAAATTTGTGACAGAAAAATAAAAGAAAAATTTACACTTGCAGATAGAGGTCATATGAGATACCAAGTCTTAATAGGACAAAATATCTTAAAACAAGGATTCTTAATTGATCCCTCTAAAGAAAGCGTTGAGGTGAAGAAGAGTGAAAGCAGCCCTGATAAGTCTGGGAAGTAAAAGTTCCGAATGGACCGCTGAGGCCATGAAGAAATACTTTGATGAAGTAGATGAAATTAAACTAAAGGATATCGAAATTAATTTTTCAGGGAAAAAATCAGAGGTTCTATACAAAGGCAAACCTTTAGAGAGCTATGACTGTATATTAGCCAAAGGTTCATTCCGATACGCACCATTACTTAGATCAGTAACATCACTTCTAAAAGATAAATGTTATATGCCTTTAAGCGCAGAATCATTTACGGTTGGACACGACAAATTACTAACACAATTAAAATTACAGCAAAAAAACATACCAATGCCAAGGACTTACTTGAGTGCTACAACCAGCGCTGCAAAAAAGATTCTTGAGAAAGTCAATTACCCAATTATTATGAAGTTTCCACATGGAACTCAAGGCAAAGGAGTATTGTTTGCAGACTCATATGCATCAGCTTCTTCAATGCTTGATGCGTTGTCAGCTTTGAACCAACCATTTCTGATTCAAGAATTTATTGAGACAGGAGGCGCTGATATCAGAGCTATAGTTGTAGGCGATAAAGTTATTGCATCTATGAAAAGAAAAGCCGATATCAAAGAAGCCAGAGCAAATATTCACGCAGGCGGAATTGCTGAAGGAGTTGTACTTGATTCTTATGCTAAAAAAGTTGCAGTTGATGCTGCTAGAGCCATTGGTGCAGAAGTATGTGGAGTTGACATGCTAGAATCTGCCAAAGGACCTGTTGTTATTGAAATAAATTTGAGTCCTGGATTACAGGGCATTGCCACAGTAACAGATGTTGATTTACCAGATAAAATCGCTAGTTATTTATTCAAACAAACCATGCAATTTTTATCTGAAAACAAAAAGAATGGAACAGCCAAAATTATGGAAGACTTGGATGCTGATAAGACAAAAGAGATTATTAGCACACTCGATTTCAGAGGCGCAAGAATTCTATTGCCAGAAGTAATCACGAAAGTTGCTGGCTTAAAAGAAACTGATGACGTTCAATTTTCTGCAGAGAAAGATAAGATTCATATCAAAAAGTTAAACATTGGATAGAAATGTCTATAACCATTAATCACAGATTAGATAGAACACTTCTATGAATTCAACATTGAATGGTTCTTGAGCATGATCAGAATTTTTCATCACACAAAAATACAAATAACAAACAAAACTTGACAAAAGTTATAAAAAATTCAGACATTACAATAAGTTTCTTACATTGTCGATGTTCTTAGCGACTTCTTCACCTTTTTTGGTAAGAGTCAAAACCTTTAATCGACCTTGTTTCTCAAAATTTATTAATCCTGCTTTGTTCATTTCTTGTAGAATTTTTACAACATGACTATATGTGCAATCAACAATTTTTGCTAGTGAAGAAGCATAAATATCATTAGTCTTATTTAGAAGTGTAACGAGCATCATTGCCGGTTTTTCTCTGAAAAAAATGTTAAAGACTTTCTTGTTTCTTGCCATAATTATCCCATATTTTTATTGTCTTTTCGCTTTAAATATTCATATGTGTTGAAATAGGCATTAACAATCATATATGTGTTAAGCTATATGTTAGAATAATGTTAGTCATATATAAAACTATCGATTTTTAGGAGGAGAAAACTATGTTAGTTGTCGTAAAGATTCTAAGTAGTGCCTGTATGAGTTATGCTTTTGAATCTTGTAGAATAATATTTTAACAAACCTTTTTGTTTAACTACTAGACGCTTCTTATCTCTCCTTACAATATGACTATCATGAAGTCTTGAAATATAATCACTGAATTTCGTCTTATGAGATCGAACATATTGCTTGTTAGATGTGGCCATGTGTATTAACTGCGCCGTTCTCTCAGCAACAGTTTGTTCATCCAAAGTATCAGTTCCGTGTTCTTCAGCTAAAGAATGAATTGCATGCTTAACAACATCACTTTCCAAAACTGGGACATTCAATCTAACTTGCAAACGCAAGTATGCAGCAAAGTCTCTAGCCACATGAATTAAATTTGATTCCTCAGGAACATAATCTTTAAACATTTCTTTAGCACTTACAGGTGCGCCAACATGCAAATATATGGGATCAGGCACAACACTTTTTTCTGAGAAATCACTCATTAAATCACCTTTCTCAGATTTAGAAAGCCCTCTAACATACACCGCATCCTCAGGAACTTTTGCATACGCAAGTCCTAAAGGTACAAACAGGATGTCATCAATAGTAGGATCATCACTAATTTTATTTTTGAAAAAAGTATCCAACACAGTACTCAAAACACCCTCCTTAAACACCTTAAGATTCCCTGCTCTAGATCTAGTGCCTTCAGGAAATACCATTAAAGGGACATCATTTTCTAATAAAGCTTGAAAATAAGAATTAGCTAATGTTTTGTAATCAGGATCTTTACTCCAAGATGCAGCGTCAAACTTGAAAGCACCTGCAGATTTTAATCTTAATGAAGAAATCCAATTTGTAAACAAATTCTTTCCTGCAACAAACACAGGATAAGGAAGATCATGCTCAAGAAACTGAGTTACTAAAACTAATGAATCTAAATTACTAACATGATTGGCAACATAAACAATTGGCGTTCTAGAAGTACGTAAAGAAGCAATATCCGCATCGATATCAGTTGAGAAAACCACATTATTCATAGCAGGATAAAACTGTCCATAAAACTTAGAAACAGCATACAACCAAGGTTTTCTATGGCGAGCAGCCATATCAATTAATGTATCCCTAGCATTTGTAATATGAGGAGAATCAGCATTCTCGACGTAATGATCCAATGTTTCCTTAACAATTTGTTTGAAACGCATAGGTTTTCGTCTTTGGGAAGAAAAAATCCTTTAAAAAGCTAAGGGAAAAAACCTTTTTATTGATCAGGTTCAATCCAAACATTGTCAAACTGTCTGAAATATGCAAGATGAGGATAAGCATTTGCACTAACTTCAGCGATATGATAAACCCTAAGTTGACCTTCTCTGTGAATATCCTTGAGCCATTCTTCCGCAGTTAAATCATCTAAAGCAATATCTCTAAGAAATGACTGAAACTCAACGTTTTGAGGTACAATTTCTCGTCCGGTTTGTAAAAGTCCAATCGCAGAATCTGGATCTTGCGTGTGAGATAATATACATCTGAGCATTGCAGTGATAGCTGCACTCGAAGTTGCTAAGAGATGATCATTAGAACCTCTGCCTGTTAAATAGCCTGTTTCACTACGCCGCGTAACTTTCTTAACAGAAACATAATCACCTGGCTTTTGCTCATAAATATATGTGTAAGGTGATGCAAGATATACTTCAATGGTGGGCCTAATTAAAGGTAGATTACCAGTCATTTTTTCTTATGAATTCCAAAAGCTGATTAATTAACTTTCTTTGTTTATTTAAAGAAGAGATTAGAGAGAAGTATTTAAAGGTAATCTGAAAATAAATTTGCAACATCATTTATGGATTCTATCATAGTGATAAATCTAGAAACTTAACAGATTTAAAAAGGTGATTAGTAGTTTCATAATTAGAGAAAAAAATCACGCCCCTGCGAAGAATCGAACTCCGACCTCAAGCTCCGCAAGCTTGCATTCTATCCATTAGACTACAGGAGCAAACGACACGCATTCGTTTACATTGCCACTCCCCTTTTGGGTCGGACGCTACGCGTCAAGTAAAAACAAACAAGAATCATTTATAAATTTTAACCTCTTAAGAAAAATTCTACCGCAGCATAATGTGCTTCTCGCTTTTCAGCTGAATAAGTTCTCATCATTGCAAAGTCTGGCATTATAAGAGTTGGTTTACCATAAAAAGTGACTGTATGCATCAACATTTTGTCATAAGATTCATTACTCCTAGTTAGTTTTTCTTCTTCAGGAGGAGAATAATCTTCTCTTTCAACAAGCAAATCGTAATAATCCTTTCCAAAGATTATTCTTAGATTAGGATTCTCAGCCATTATAATTCCGCTCAAGCCATCTGGTCGTATATTCATTATGTTCAAAGAAAGATAATCTAATAATTCAGTTAGTATATTTAGAGGTTTTTGACTTGTTCGCGCAATGGTTTGTCTATGAGAAAGATTGTCATATAATATGGTTTCTGTGTCAACCGTCTCTGTTATAAAACCACCTCTACACTATTTTCTTAATTTAGAAGTTTAAATAATTTTCGTAGAAGAAAAAAAAGAAAAAAAAATAGAAATCAAATTGATTTCTGATCCTTAAATTCAATAAAAAAATTACTCTTTGTAGATTGCTCCAACAATAGCTCCGTTGATTAAGAATATAATCAAACCGCTAATAATCCAGTAGAACACAACCCAAGGAGATATCATCATGAAGAATGGCATTGTAACCATTCCTGAGAATGCTCCAACTAACCAAATCACAAATCCATATATTACTCCTTTGGAAGCGCCTTCTTTTGGCAATCCTTTGTACAAAAACGCGTATACTAGCGCAAAGATTATTCCCACTAATAAACTCAGTAGTATAACCAGTGTTATGTTTCCAGCTCCTAGAGCCATTGGATCTCTCCAGATGTTTGTTGGAGGTATGTTGTAAACCCAGTTGAATAACCATCCACAGGTTAACCAAGTGTACAATCCAGTTATGATCCAAACTACGATTCCTGCTAGAAAAATTCTTCCTATTTTCATATTTGACCACCCCAAAAATGTTTAATACAAATAAAGATGTTGTTGAATTATAAAAATATTTCTTTATTACTATCAGAAAAGCTTTGTTGCGATAGTAGAAGGTGCTCTTCGTCCAATACAAGGGCCATCTTTGACGTCAAAACCCGCTCTAACTAAGTTTATGCGAACATGTGTAGCACAAGAATAAGTTGCTAATAACCCACCAACTTTTAATTTAGCGCAAACATCCTTGAAAACTTCTTCACTCCACATATCAGGTTGAGTTTTAGGTGAAAAAGCATCAAAGAAACAAATATCGAATTCCTCGGATATGTCCTGTATTGTTTGCTTTGCATCGCCAAAGACCAAGGATATATGGATGTTTTCGTTTTTATAATTATTATTTTTAATATTTTTAATAATTTCATAACTCTTAAACTTTGGACTTAATTCTTTTAACTTTTCAGATAACGATTCATCCAATTCCAAACCAACAATTCTAATCTTACAATCAGGATTAACAGCTAAAGCAGCGTCGATTGCCGCAGCAGAATTATAACCAATACCAAAGCAGAAATCCAATATTCTGACAGTTCCTTTCTTAGCCAATTCAACAATGTTTGTAGGTTCAGCATACTTCTTAATAGCTTCTTCTTCAGCACCACTAACAGAATGATACGTTTCACCAAATTCTTCGCTGACAAAAGTAAATGAGCCATCGCCAGTCTTGAGTTTCTTCAGTTGCTTCATAAGAAAGAGTTATTAGCATATTCTTTAAAAAATTTTACAATAAGAACTTAGCAAAGTACAGAACAAAAAATAATACTAAGAACAAATAATACTTCTTGAACAAACCCCAGACTTTATTATGTTTGTTCTCCAAAACAAATATTGAAGCTGTCAGGATTCCATACAAGAATACGAGAACAGGGATGGTCAAGCTAACAGAAAAAAACAAAAAGGCCCCTAAAGCAATATAAATGAGCCTATGAAAATCTTTTTTCAAAAAAATAAATAATACTACAAACACAACAACTAACAACACAGCTATCCACAACCATCCAACTTCGAAAAATAAGAAGAACAGCATCAATAAAAACAAGATTTTTTGCAGAAAAACAAAGTATTTCTTACCAATTTTAAGTTCTTCTTTTGCAAGTAAAGCTATAACTAAGCCAGCGTATAATCCAACAAAAGATATTAATGTAAGAATTATGGCGTCCATGTTGATCCACAAGGTGATCCATCTGCAAATTCTATCTCAGAACTACCAATACCAGTCCAAACAATACCAAATTCATCCACTATGAATTTCACAGTAGAGTTATACTCATTTGTTTCCAAGAATAAACAGAAATCACCCGCAACTCCTAATCTTTCTCTTAAATCTTCATAATCCTCAGCAGCCAAATCAAAGAATACATCCTCATGAAACTCGTTTGAAACAGGATCAATTAATCCCTCTTCGAAAATCCTTTCGGCAACTACATCTCCCTTATTTGTAAGTTCCCGAGCCTTAGACTCCTTCTCACCACCAATAAGAGAGTAA
>JACKQG010005883.1_pt1 | contig 13270 bp, 4 predicted proteins | sample 8237621 | NCBI WGS metagenome assembly JACKQG01 (sample SAMN15677084, study PRJNA649215) | marine metagenome | biome: marine; feature: Black Sea; material: saline water; isolation source: suspended particulate matter (SPM) from the Black Sea western gyre | collected 2013-06-09/2013-06-10 | depth...
AAACCGGGAATACAAAGCATGCCTAAATGAGAGAGCTATATTACGTCTACTCGACCACAATGTCACCTGTAAATTTGGGTGTTTTTCCAGCTATTGAAAGACGTGGCTTTGCGTCTGTTATGTCACTCTTCCACATGAGGGAGTAGTATGAGAGCAAAACAATTAATGTTCTCACAACGAGACCTTTGTCATCCTATTCTGCTAGGGCTAGGTCTTCGGAATAAATTTTACAAAAATAAAAGATATCTCTTGCATATGGCCGGGAATAGTAATACTATCATTAGTTGTAAGTTGAATTGAGTTGAAATGAATATATAGCAGAGTGTTGATAGAATAAAATCAACGCTCGTTAAGCTTCGCATCAAGACCTACTGTTATTATCAACATTTCCTTAATCCCCTAATATTTACTTATAAGAGGCTGTCTGTATACATAGCCAAGAAAGGAAAAACGTTATGGCGAAGAACAGTATTAGTAAAAAAAGTAATAAGGGTGTCCAGTCCAGCGGTGTAATAACCGTTCAGCCCAAAGCCGGAAGCATCAAGGGCGTATGCGGACCCAAAGACCCAGCCTGTGGCTTGAAAGTAAACCCAGTTGAGTCGGCAATGTTGCTAACGCACGAACAGATTGCAGAGCGGGCAAGGGTGCTCTGGCAAAGTCATGGTTGCAAGCCCGGTGAAGATGAGCTGAACTGGCACGAGGCCGAAACCCAACTCAAGGCTGAGTTAAGCATTGTTTGACGTTTTAGTTATGTACAGCATCAGATGCACCAGGTGCAACAAATGTGAAACCCAGCTAATTAGACACGAGAAGGATTGAGAACCAAAAGGCTCTGCAAAATGGTAGAGCCTTTCTTGTATGCATACCGCATCAATCTACTCCTAAACAAGGCAAATCCAGCCAGGGGTGGTTTGAATTAGGTGTATTATTTTGTAAACCATTGGCAAATGGGTTACAATCACTATCGGCCATATAGCAGTTTGGGTTATATATATGACGTCCGCTGAGTTTCGCGAAATTATGTTTGGATATCGGTTGTGTTAAGCCATAGAACGGCAAGTCCAAACTGGCTGAGGTGTGTGAACTACTCTCATGACGGCTGGACCAATATAAGGGGGCAGATCAACGAGTTGTGGAGTTGTTTCATACTTGGGTATTGGCTATGGCAACTGGCAAAGCCAGTGGGGTAAATTTGGTTAACTCGTTTGGTAATACTTTAAGTCGCAACCTGATGGCTTTGCAAGATCTTGGGCCGATCTCAACATAAAATCCTTCCCGAAGCAGCTTTTCTATGGGCATGTGTTCCATCGATTCGCTGATCCAACCCTTTGCATCGTTCTTGAGAAGAAGAACATCCTGCGTATAATGTGCACAATTGATATACGATGGATTCAGCCAACCATTAATAATATCACTCAGAGAGAAGACGACCTTTTTCGCATCTGAATTAGGGTTGATTACGCCGATCACAATATCGCTCTCGTCAAAGCGAGCCAGGCAAATTATATCCTGCTCACCCTTATTCTCTAATACTTTGTAGTTACCTTCAATTAGTTGGGGATACTCCTTGCGGAGACCAAAGAGCATTCTTCCCGTTTCTTTTCTGCTGTTATCGGCATTTGCGATCCTTGGTGCAGGTGATGTTTTTTCCGGAGCTATCTTGTAAAGGTGTTGCTTGCCGAATATCTGACCATTGAAAACCAGCATGTACCCCGGCATGAATGCATATAGGAAATGCATTAACAACAACTCCGTATAATCCAGTTTCGACCATGGATCTTCAAAATCAAATGCATCGTGTTCCGGGCCCAAGCTTAATAACTGATCCCGAATCTGCTGCATTTGTTCAAGCTCTTTTAAGTATGAAATCAGAGTGGGTAGTGCGGCCTTGTCTCTAAGAGCGTCGGTAGTCAGGTTCCTTGGCCGCCAGTTATATACCGAACAGTTTTCGTAGTCGGCAAGCTGCAGGAGTTCTTCCAACCTTTCAAAACCCTCGAACATTATAAAGCAGTCCGGCTTGATCCTGCGCATATCTTGGATGAACAAGCGAGTCAAGTTATCATCAACATTCAGTCCCCAGTTTTCCTTTATCTTGTCTGGGAACATAGAAAGTGCTGCATCGATACGGAAACCATCAAGTCCTTTCGCCAGCCAGAAGCGGCCTATATCAAGGGCATGCGTCCTGACATCAGGATGTGAAAGATCTGGTTGGGCCAGGGAACTCCATCTTCTTGGGAAACCCCTCAGAGGAACTTCATCAGTTGCCGAAACAAGGACCAGGTTCTTCTTATTAGTCTGCATGTCCCTGCCTGCGCATAACTGCATGCCCTTGTCGGTAAAATAATCGCCATCTAAGGCATCCGTGTAGAGAAACCAATCAGGATGAGCCTTGGATAAAGGGCTTTTTTTGGAAACATGCTGGTTTGCCAGCCAGTCAGTAAGAACGTTTATGCTCAATGCATGAGCAGTGGATATGAAATTATCCAGATCCGCAAAACTTCCAGCTCGCTCATCGATATCAAATGGGTTCATTATGTCAAATGGATTGCCCGCATGTTTCATTAAACCCAAAAGATAGACATATTCGACTCCAGATTCTGCCAGAAATGGTAACTCTTGCGAAGCAACTATTAGTCCAGATGTGTGGTTTTGGGCATCATAGTAATCCCTAATAACCATTTCGTAGATAATTTTACTGCGAACGAGTTTTTCTCCCTTTTGTGGCAAATCATCCTCCGATAAAAGGAGTGATATGCTACGTAACGATTCTGCCACATTCCATGCCTGCGATATGCATCCTTTCCCGTTTATTTGATTATAAGCCGAGTCACAAGCCCCATCGAATACCTCGGGGACCGATCCGAACATCTTTAGTGTTTCTGAGAGAGTGGTGAAGTAGCCAACGTTATCCAGTATCCTCAGAGTTCTCTGCTTACCGTATGTAATGATACCGCCCTCAATAAAGGCGCCAATAAGCCATGGCCAGACAGTTCCCTGATGGTACGAGTATTCGTTTTCGTGAACAGCGCGGTAATCGGGATCATTCGGCGAGAGTGTACGTAAGCCAATAGGAGTAAGCAATTCTTGCCTCACTCTATTCATAATAGCACGTCCTTTGTCGGAATCCATCAATCCAAAGGCCACAGCAAAGAGTTGATTGGGTCTAATCTTCTTGCCCTGTTCAGGGTCACCGTCGATAGTATCGTAAAGGCAGCCAGCTTGTCGATTCCAGAACCTTTTGAAAGAAAATCTTACCTTCTCTGCCAACAGTGCATATCCTCTGTTTTCTGAATTTCTGTGTCTTTGGATATTTGACATCACCATCAAGGAATTGTACCAAAGTGCGTTAATCTCAACAGCTTTACCATGGCGGCTTGTAACCGGCTTGCCACCCTTGGGTTTTACGTCCATCCAGGTCAACTGAGTGTTCTCGTTTCCTGCCGAAACGAGATAATCGCTATCCATGAAGATACTTATGGTCTGGCATTTCGCATTACCATCTTCTTGCCACCTATCCTCAAACTTCATCCCCTTGCGGTAAGTGTCAATAATTTCTTCCAGTATATCCTGGACAGTATCTTTCTCGTTTTGAGAGAACCTTCTGTCAACAGTTGAGTCCAGAAAAGCATAATCTTGTGTTTGCTCAAGGTACTTTCCCATTGCCCAGAGTAACCACAAAGAAGCATCGATGCTATTATACCTGGGCATCGAGCCATTACCAATCAGGTTAGGAAGAAGGCCATCCTTGACAAATTCCATATAATTCTTCATAACGTCCCTGAAAATGTCAAACATCTTGCTTTCAAGACAAAGGCCCGGAAGAGCAATCATGGTGTCTCGTCCCCAGTTGTAGAGCCAGCCCCCATGTCTCTGGTCGAAATATGGTGAACCAGCAATGACAGTCCAACCCTTCAGTTCAGGATCCTCATATAGGAAGTCTCGCGCTACTTCTCGTAGCTTGAGTGCCAGGTCTGGAAGTTCCACAATATTTGGCGCTTTATATCCCACGTTTATATTCTCATTGACACTTCTTCTTGCACCGAGCGCATGGACATATATGTCAGCATACCTTTGTTCCATAGCAATAGCCGACACCTTTGGACTTGCCAGATATGATTCCATCTTCATATCCAGCCATAAGCTGTGACTATTATTGTGGTTGTAGTACATGTCAGACAGTTCTTTGAGTTTATGCAAAATGTCTTTGGGTGCTCTTGTGTAGAAATCTTCTTTACTTTCATATGGTCCAACCAGCATGCCGCTCTTGCCGTCCTCAATGTATTCGGGAGGACCTCCACTTCGAGTGGCAATGTTTATTCCACCATTCCGCGCAGAACGTTGGTCCGAAGTACCGCAGGCCTCCTGCTTCGGTAGAGGGCAGTTGATACATATGTCGGCCCCAATTGCCTGCATCCTGAGAAGTTCGGTATCCGCATTCGGAGCAAAGACGAATCTTCCCTTCAAATCGGGCCTTTGCATCCACCCAACAAACTCTTCTATCCATCTCTCCTCGTTGGATCCTTCCGGCGTGACTCCACCCAAAACCACCTGCATCTGGAGGCCATTCATCTTGCCCCAAAGCGTGTCAACTTCCTCATCTCTGTTCGCACAAATGGTATGGATAATGTCCTTTAATATAGGTAGCTGGCTCTTGTATTCGACCATTCTCCTCACCATCCATATGGTCGGTAAGTCGGGGTCCAAGGTCACGCCATCTCTGCTGATGATTTGGCCATTTTTATCAGTCATACCAACGGTCCTCTTTTTGACTTCGGCCAAAGATAATGCCTTGCCTTTCGCACCTGTTCTGCGAAGAGTTTCTCTACTAGATTCAATACCTGTTAGTTTTGCTTCCAGCAGCTCATCTATTATCCATGCGTCACCTGAGCCGTTGAGAACAGACTCTACTCTCCGGTCATAAGCCGGGAACAGAGCCTGTGTGGCGTATGCGTGCTCATTGCTTACTGCATTTGCAGCATCACATATTTCAAGCGCTCCCTTTGAGAAGTCTATGAACCACCGACCATTTTGTTGCACTGCAAACTTCATCCAGAATCTCTGGTGGCTTTCCCAAGGGAATCTCATCGCATAGCGTGCTCGTGCAACATCGCCACCTGTAAGTCTATCGACGCTGAATCTCTCCAGGCCTGCCGGGACAACCGTGTGGTTTGTATACACCACGGTTGTTTTGTCGAAGGCTTTGTCCCCTTTAATTATTGCAGCGGCACCGGCAACATGACCTTCGTTAAGGTGAAGGATATCGGGTACTATGTTCATGCTTTTTAATAGTTCATAAACGCATTCAGCAAAAACTGTCTCCTGCAGGAAGCGATGTTCTCGACCGTGGCCATCATGCGTGTTATCGTCTGAGTAGAGAATGTCAAATACTTCAGGACAATAAAAGAGGTAAAGACATGCCCCCCCCCGGTATATTTTATATACACCCACATGGTATTGCAGATCGTTGGCGGTATTCTTTTGGTCCCAGCCCCATACATCAAATTGCATGGGCTTTCTCTTATCGTCCAGGACATGCTCGATTAGCTGGTCCTCATAATAGACATCCTTGAAGTCGATGTGCTGCTTTCCATTACTGATCGACTGTACCAGTCGCTTCTTGTAAAGTGGCATACAGCCAAAAGCTTTGTCCATCCCTATAGCACGAAGGCCCTCAAGCTTATCTCCGAAATATATTCCCAAACCCCCTTTCGTATTTGCTTCGCGGGCATCTCCTTTCAGTTCAGGTATACAACCTTCCATGGAAAGAGTAACAAGAGTCTTGCCTTTCAACTCAGGCGCGTGCTCGTCAATCCATGTAAGATTCGAACTTATCATACAGTCTCCTAATCAAATCCATCTTCCTTTCGCTTTGTCATTTACGCCTATTTTCTTCATCAAAGAAGTAACCGTAAATTATGGTCCTTTCTTTTGTCAGCCCTCCCTGCCAGTACGAGAATTATGGTCTGACGTCAACATCTGTTCGAGCTAACATGGCTGGATTAGTCATTTTTCTTAGCCACAGTTTTTTCATCCAATATGATTCATCGGCTCAGTTCATTCTTTATCTTGAACTCATATATACATCTCTAAGTCCGGATAATATAACGTTTTACAATCCAGGCAAGAACATCAGCAACCGGAAGGTTTCTTACTTTTTTCCAATTGCCCAGTCTCCGATTTGACAACAATATTCTTTTCTCTCATACGTAATGGATTGCCTGGTTTAACTCCGATAACAAGAAATATTCTTAATTAATTATTTTGGATTAATTTAACAAAATTTAATAAGAAATTTCTTTCAGGAGGAAAACCTTCTCCATAACCACGGCGTGGATATTAATTTTTATACGATTATCTTTCCAGCTTGAGCACATTGTATATCTATGCAATATTTAAATTTATCATACAACCTATTCACAAAAAAATGGATTCTGGGAGTTACGAACTCAGGAGATTTAATAATCACCCTTGTCTTCCAATACCTACAATAAGTAATTATAATATATTAAATCATACTGCTGCAAGTTATTTATAGTCAGATGATAAATTTTTTCCTTTATTTCAGCATATGTTGAAGGTAAAAAATTGCGGCCTCTTTCATAGTTTTGTTTTGCGATTTCGTGGCATGCCTAAGCCTTCCCTCAATGTCCAGACGACTTTCGACGCGAAGGACGTGACCGAGCCGTACAAGCATCTGCCCAGCTGCGCTGCGGACAGATGGTATCTCACAGGAAAGAGACTCAGTAAGGTAATCAGCAGCTTCGACCATGCGGATACCTTTCCTGAGCACAGCGATGCAGAGATTCTCATCGCTCGCCGAGGTTGTCTCAGCAATCAGCCGAACAGCATCAATGTGATACGGCAATTTTACTCTCAGGACCATTGCGTACATGTCCACATAATATCTCAGTAATCTCAACCAACGATGGTCTGTGTGAAAGGCATTGAATGACAGGTTGGAATATCGCTCTTTCTTAGGTCTGCCTTTATTGTCCACATATCTTAGCCGCCTGCCGTGATAATAAATCTCCACGGCGTCGAGCAAAGCATCGAGCAGGGCCTCACCTGTAAATCCTATGAATTTTATACCATTCGGTGAGTGCCTTGTGTCACCAAAATGCCTGTCTGAAACGGTCCTCTTGAGTCCATCCTGATGGTGTGCGATAACTGGTGTTCCACCCGCATGCGCTTCCTGCTGGCTGATTCCGCAGGGCTCACCAACTTCACCACCGGAAGGCATTACAAAATACTGGCTGCCAAGATAGATGTCCCTGTAGAGAGCTGTTGACAAAGAGCCTTCTGGGTAATATGCAAACCGCCCCTTAAAAATTGGCAAGCCAGCAATCCTCCTTAGTTGTGTGTCAAACTGCCTGCCATCAAAGCTGTCTTCGATCCTGCCGCAAATAACATATTGTATACGCGTATCCGTGGTCATAAAATATTCGAGCACAGTTGTCCCACCCATATTCCAAGGTTCATATCTCACATAGCGCCTGCCACGATCTATATAGACTTTCCAATCAATTAAAAGCTCGAAGCCTTTCTGCCTACAAATGCGGTGGAGCATTGCGAATATCACGTGGTTTGTGTTCTCATCGTCCTGCTCAAGCTGTATATGAGTGTCGGTCTGAAGTCTAAGCTTTGCTGTCTTCTTTATCCTGGTGCATTTAAGAAAGAGCCTGTGCCGAACAGAAGGCCGGTATGTCTCCAATATACTTGTCTTAGTTCCAAACCAGAATCTCTGGCGCGCAGCCATATTAAAGCCATTGCGTCTGGCAAAAAATCTTCCGGCAGCCTCTTTCTCAGCAAAATCACGGGCATGGCCGAATACCCAGGGCTCATCGAGTATTCTCTTCTTCATTGCCTTGCTAACAGTGCCGACAAATTTTGATGGTTTGAGCATTGTGTGCATCAGGTCTATTTCATGGCCGCTGGAACTGTCCGGATTGACTGCCAAATCGTAATGGTGGTCAGGGGCAAGTCCTAGAACGAGGCAGTAATAGTTTCTCTTTACCGGGTTTGCTTCATCAAGGATAATACTATATGAAGGATGGGGGTTATGTATGATACTTCCTGCCTGAGTCCCTTTGAAATGGGAATCATCCCTGTACTCCCGCCATCGCTCAAGGTAGGCAGGAACGAGCCATGTCGGCCACTCGTTGGTCTGGATAATCGAGGGATAGTAATTGTAGCATCTCAACGCTTCCAACGCCCCCTGTGAGAAGATCCGTGCTCTTCGCAATTTGTCTTCTGATGTGGAACCGCCATAGGGCTTATCGAGATACTTGGAATTTTCCAGATAGAGAACATCAATCCTGGTTCTCTTACCGTGTGGGTGCCTTATTATGCGTGCCCTGAGTATGTTTACAACATCGGCGGGCGCGTCCCAGCGAATGGATTGCGACTGGTCATCGAATGTGGGGAATTGCACGGAAAAGCAATGCCCCTCATACTTTGGGCGGTAGCTTCTGAATATCCAATCCCTGTTCCATTCATAAAGTGCTGTGACTATCACGATGTGGAATCCCAATTCGCTGAGGACATCCGCAATGTCTGTAGTATAAATACCCACACCCCCAGCGCTTACGCTAAATCTTGATTCAGGAGAAACCAAGGCAATGGTGCCAATATTGACAGACTGCAAAATATCAACAGCAGCCTCTTGTATGTCTGTGCCAAATCTTCCCTTCTCGTTTACCGCAACGAGCATCAGAAATTCAATTATCCTGTCTCTCATAGATTTGTTGTCCTCGCTTATTTCAGCAAGAAGCATTGAAAGCTCGGCTATGCCAAGCTTCTGGTATTTATAAATCCAGGAAACAGTCATTTCAAAGAGATCTGAGAACCTTTCAAAACCGCCTTTGTTCAGTTCACAGGCTATTGTAAAGACCCTGGCGATATAGGAATGCCTTACCCTGTCTTGCTTGCCATATCTCTGATACCGCATGAATGAATCCGGTATCATAAACTCTTCGCTTACAGATTTGTCCCTATAGATGATCTCGTAAACATGAGAGGATGTAGGAGAAAGAACCCCTCCAAAACCCAGATGTAGCAGTTCTTCACCAGACCAATATTCTCTCTTGCCTCTTCTGGTTCGGCCCTCTGCGTTATTGTATCTTTCCCTTAATTCGTAAGCCTCATCAGTTTCTATGTCAGTAATTGGTGTGAAATCAGTGGCATCTTTCAAGGTGAAATTGTACTCCCTCGCCACAGCCTGCTGACCTTCATGATGTGGATTCGGGAAATTGAACACGCACAGGAATGTCTGCCTTTGATATGACCTTAGAAAGGCAGCTATCCGGCCGTTGTTAGTCTGTATGGGTGTTATTGTGCCTTTGGTAAGCGCGGGGTGCTCATCGGTAAGCTTGTACAATTTCCTCAAGTAAGGGCCAAAACCCTGCAATAAGGGATAGGTGGTTAATAGTCTTTGCCTCGCGTGGGCCTCCCCTTGCCACGGGTGCGAACATCTGTTAAATGTCCAGTGCTTCCAACATTCGGTGTAAGCGGCATTGAAACGCTCTCTCATAGGCCCTGCCTCTTCACCAGGCAGGCGACTAATGTGGTACATCAGGGGGCCATAACTACTAAGGACCAGAAAAGCAGATGCAGGCCAAATCATGTTCTGGTAATTGCTTGGTGGCGATTCCTCATCGTGGGTATTAAAGAAAGAGAGGGTCTGACCGCCACAATATCTATGAACTCTGTTCAAATAGGTGATTGTATCATTTATCCCAAAGATACCATTTGTATCCTGCCCATCTCTTATAGACTCAAGATTCTTAATATAGGGATTATAAGGAAACGTACCCGACTTTATCATTCTTGCTTCGTTTCCATGCCACTGCTCAGAATATACAATCAAAGCTTCCGGTACAGCTTTCTGCACTTCATAAGAAATCTTTAGGATTGGAGCACACGACTCCCATGTTCCCCTTAGATCTATTCGTTCAAATCCACCAGTCACTACTTCTCCAAACAGGCGAGCCGGTAGAGATGCCCTTGGATCCACAGGGAATACTGTGTCAAATCCATGACCAACATCAATGCGCAAGCCAAATCCCATGCCAGCCAATTCTTTGTAAAGTGCAGAAAGAATTTCGATATTATTATAGTCTCGCATGTTGACCATAAAACTGTCGAACCATTCATCCGACTCACCGTCCCAGCCGGCGCGTCTGGTTAGGTTTCCACTACCATCAACAATATAGACGGGCATACTATAAGCATAAGCATAATTGGCTCTAGAGAAGTGAGAAACAACATCGAGCAGGATTTTCATGTTGAGCGAATCGGCCTTTTCCTTGAGTCGCATCAAACCCTCGACACCTCCCATGTCCCTCCTGACTGTCTTACCGTCCCAAATGGAGAAGACCGATGGGTCAGGCCCAGCCTCACCTGCCCAGCCTAATTCCAGAGCCCCCAAAGGATATATCCGAGTGTATCCTTCGGCCTTAATCGCTTCAAGCTGCTCTGAAATGTCATCGAATGTCCCATATATGAAAGCCCCGGCATGATCACGTAGCGGTTCCATTTTTTGATCAAGCCTAAGATTGAATGTATCAGCGTAAAAACTAAGAATCCTATGCCCTCTTTCATCCGGTATAAATTTCAGCAGTCCATGTGAGCAGTCGTCGGATTTCTCATATTCCCATCTCTTACCTTCATCAAGAGAGACCTGAACGGAGTAGTGTATCCAACCGTGCCGTTCGGGCAGTTCTGCGCTGAAGCTTATGTTGTCGTAACAGCTTCCTTTTGAATCCAACTCCATGTAAAGAGGTTTCTTCCTGTGACCATTGAATGACCAGACCACCCGTGCTCGGACCTTGTCTCTGCTAACACCGCGGGGCTTGACCGTTGTTATCCGAATGCGAGCTCGCTCTCCCCGAAAAATACTTCGGTTGACCAGACTAGAAGGAAAGGTTAAAGGCCTTTCAGTAAGCATATCCTCCAAGATTTTGTTTACCTTGAGGCATACCGACCGGCATATTCCTTTATCCTGATTGTGCCAATAGTAGAGTACCGCATAAAGAAGACGTACTGATTCATGGTCGCCTCCTTTGTGTAGTATTCGGTCCCGGAGTTCGTCTATTGCCGCGTTTACTTTATGAAAGTCATCCGATATGAGTCTCTCTCCGATGAGAGAATAGAACTGATCTTTTGCATATGCTTTTAGTCTGCAAATCCATCCTGTTATAAAGCTGCCATGGTCGTGGAAGACGTCGGTTCGCACACCCTCGTAATAAACCGAAGCACAAGCCGCCTCAGATGACATAGCATCGAGAATTACCGATGGGCATAACCGCACAGCCTTATTGATCTTCCCATCGAGTTTGTACACGAGTATGATCGATCCCGAGTCAAGAAAGACCTCTTTATAATCCAGAATAGTCTTTTTCACTTGCTCGAGGTCAGTATAGCTTTCCTCTACAAATGCATCGACATCCCCAGATATAGCTGCCCTTATCTTTGACTTCGGTCTCATGCCAGAATCTGATCCGACCTGCAGGATGGTCTTGGCAGTTTTTCTTCTACCGAGCCACGTCCAAAATTTTTCCAAAAGGACAATATTGTCTATTTGACTCAGTGTTAGGAGCCATTCTGATGCCCCAAACGTATGGCTGTGAGAATTAAGTTCCCTGATAGTCGACTTAAGAATATCCCTGTGAGAGGCATAGAAGTGTAGACTATGGATTCTAACCTGTGAGATGTGAAAATGAGGATTGCATAGATGGAATAGCGCTTGCTCAAGTTCCCCGATCAACAAGCATTCCCGGTCTTGTTTTGATCTATTTTCAAAATCCAAAATACTGAGATTCATCGCTAACTCATGCGGCATAAGATAGATCGTGCCTTCAAAAGCTTCACTAATGCGCAAGCGAATGTTTCTTCCTAAAAGGACGTTGCACAGGTCTGGAGAGTCCTCCTTGATTACCTTTAGAGTTTGATTAAGGCTGTTTTGCAGGAAAAGCGTTTTATCTTTTCCAAGCGTTGACGTAATTGATTTGCTGTTGTGAAAGTTACATTTGCCACGAGCGTCGAAATTAAACATGGCTATCGTATCTGTTGTGCGTTTGTTTGACCTGACATTTTTCATAAAAACGCCTCAACTACAGTAATGCCTTCAGTAAGGACTACCATCAAGTACCAAAGGGCTGTGTTTCTTGCCTTTCTCGGGAACTAAATCAATAGGAAGACCTGTGCGTATATGCCAGTTCTCGACTTGCTTTATCCACCGAGATACTTCCCATTGTCTGACAGGTTTACCAAGCTTTAGTTCGGTGGTCATCCTCTTTACAACTTGCGATTGAGTCAAGCCCATTGTGTAATGAAGATTGTATGCCATCAATGCTTCTTTTCGTGGAGTTTTGGCAGGTACTCCCTCTAGTTTCATTTTCGTAGGCTTTGTTTCTCGCAAATCAGAAGTGTTCGACTTTTCTAAGGTGATTACTTCAGTCATCGGTAAATCTGATCTACCTTTGTCGGATATCTTTCGCAAAGTAAAAACGATATTGAGAGCGACCTCCTTTAGCCTATCAATAAACGCACCAAACTCGCCAAACTCTTCTTGGCAAACGCCCTGAATATGCCAAATGTCAACTTTGTGGATCATTTTGGACAGTTCTTCAAAGTCTTTCTGAACTTTTTGGCCGATAGTGGGTATATTGGCAAGCCAAGATACTGTAACTTGCAAGTCCTGGGGATAAAAGAAAAGAGTCAATTCCACCCAGAAATTCTTGGTTTGGGACGTGCTGTAAGACAAATTATTCGCCCATTTCTCGAGCTTGTCCGCAAATTGTTTTATGGTTTGAATATTGTCTGAGGTCAATGCCATAAGATATCCTTAAACTCGGCCCTGTTATTCATATTTTAGTTTAACTTGTTGTTTTTAACAACAAGTTTAAGGAAAGATGATCCGTTATATTTTATTTCTTCAAAAAACTTCTCCAGAAATGATAGTTGTGTGTGAAACTCTGATGGAAAGCAAGGAAAGTTGGGAAAGCTGGGGTGCACCAACATACAAAACTGAATTTACAACCAGTCACCAGTTGGTATTTGATCCACCGCATGCCGCAGGACAGGATCAACATTAGTATACACCTTAACCACGCACCTTCACATTTGCTTAAAGAGCTGACAACTTGAGAATGTTGCCAGCTCTTTTTTATTCCAAAAAGAATCATATGATCGATTAATTTCTTTGTCACCGTAGTAGGGTCGAGGACTGGCGCGTTAGTGTAGGTCGAATTTTGTTTTCACCGTTTACTCG
>JACKQG010005884.1_pt1 | contig 13268 bp, 8 predicted proteins | sample 8237621 | NCBI WGS metagenome assembly JACKQG01 (sample SAMN15677084, study PRJNA649215) | marine metagenome | biome: marine; feature: Black Sea; material: saline water; isolation source: suspended particulate matter (SPM) from the Black Sea western gyre | collected 2013-06-09/2013-06-10 | depth...
AAACATGGCCATCGTCACGCCCGGCGGACAGAACTGTATCGTCGCCCTGGACAAGAACGCCGGTCGGCCGGTTTGGACCAGCCGAGGCTTTAACGGGGCGGCGCAGTACAGTTCGTGTTACGCCTTCGCTCACCAAGGCGTGCCCATCGTTACAACCGGAACGCATGGCGGCATCGTCGGCGTCGACGCCAGAAACGGCAACGTGCTGTGGTCCAACAGCTTCAGCGAAGGCAACACGGCCAACTGCCCCACGCCCGTCTACTCCGACGGATACGTTTTCTGGGCCAACGGCTACGGCAAGGGCGGCATCTGCCTGAAGCTATCGGGCGGCGGCGGACGTGTGACCGCGCGAGAAGTGTGGCGAACCAGGGACATGGTCTGTCACCACGGCGGGTACATCATCCACGATGGACACATTTACGGAAACAATGGCGGCGGTTGGGCGTGCCTGGAGTTGAGTTCTGGTCGCAAGCTCTGGGAGGACAGAGGCGTCGGCAAAGGCTCCCTCTGCTATGCCGACGGGATGTTGTACCTGTTCAGCGAAAGAGGTGGTGGCGCGGGCTTAGCGACATGTTCCCCGAACGGCATGGAGATGCGAGGCACGTTCAGCGTCCAAGGCACCGAAGAAAGCTGGGCGCACCCCGTAGTCATCGGCGGCCGCCTGTACCTGAGGTTCGCCGACAACCTCTACTGCTTCGATGTGAAGGCGATGTAGGCCGGATCGAAGATGAGTTTTGCAGCATCTCGGGCGATCAGCATTGCCGGGACGTGCCTTTCAGCGCAGAATAGCAGCAACGTGGGATATGCTACATCCGTTGCTTTGGTGATCGGAGGCCACAAGAAACTATGTCACGCCAAGCCTTTCAGCGAACGATGCTCTGTCTCGGAGCCCTCGTCAGTCTACCGTCAGTGCTCACCGCACAACTGCAGTCAGTCGACGATGCACTGGCAATATCGAAGAAAACGGGCCGGCCGATTTTCGCCATGGCGGGGAACAAGACGTGACCGCCGTGTGTAGCGCTGCTGGAGCGACTGCAGACCGACCGGTCGCTGGCACGCTACGCGGGATGGTTCGTCCCGCTCAAGATTGACACCAACGGCGAGCAGTGGGGTAAGTGGGCTCGGAAATACCGGGCCGAGGGCAACGGCATACCGATCATCTACATCGTTCGCGCCGACGGAAAACAACTCTTTGGAAAAAGCGGTTCGTTGCCTGGCATGGAACTGCCGGTGATGATCCAGCAGGTGCTCGCTCAGGCCGGCACGGTCTACAACGATCAACAGCTTCAACTGCTGGCGACTTCGCTGGAGAACGCAAAGCAATCGTTCGCTGACGAGGATGTCGGAGCCGCCGTCGAGCAGTTGAGCAAGCTCCACCAACTCGGACCGTTGGGGAAACTCGGCAGCCATGCGGAAATCGCCCTGGAAGCGGACAAGTTTGCACAGACGCTGATCGAGCAAGGTCAGAGCGCGCTGGCTGCCGCCAAGGAGAAGCTCAAACAGGAAGACAATCCGCTCGAAGGCTGCCTGGCGTTGATGGAAACACGCCGCCTCTATATCGCGCTACCTCCGCTCAAAGAGGAGATCCTGCCGGTAATCACCGAAACGCGAACCAACGGCGAACTGCGCAGCACGCTCAAGCAGGCCGAGAAACTCGACGAAGCCCGTGCCCTGATGCAGAAGCCGGCTGGCAAGCGACGCGCCCTCCTGACTCTGCGCCGCATCGCGACGGATGACGCCGGGACACCGGCGGCATCGCTGGCCGCCGAGTGGATTCGCGAGCATTATCCCGAGGAGCCTATCGACGTGCCCGAACAAGGTGCTTCGCCACCCAAGGCAGACGAAACCCACACTTGGACGAGCGACACCGGACACGAAGTGGAAGCGGCTTTGGTAGGGTATGGATATGACGAAACGACCAAAGCCCCGTACGTCGTGTTGAAGACCGGCGAGGGCAAGCAAGTCTCGGTGCCCTTCGCCCGTCTTTCCGGTGATTCGCAAAATCTAGCCAAAGAACTCGTCCGCCGGCTACGCGAGGCTGAATCGAAAGACTGACCTCATGCTTAAACTGAATTGCCAAGCATGTGCCAAAGCGATCGGCGTCGACGATTCGCTGATCGGCAAGAAGGCCACATGCCCCCATTGCGGCGCGGTCAACACGATTCCGGTCGCTTCGAGGGAAGGGACGCCAAAGGAGCCAGTCGCCGCTGCGCCCCGTCGCAAGAAACCACCCGTGGCTAGTTCGGCCGAGAGCGCAAAACCGCCCACCAAGTCGGCGAAATCACCGTCGCCAGAAAAAGCACCGCGCACTCAAGGCGTTGTTGTCGACTCGGCACCTCGATCTCGCGCTTCTTCCATTCGCGCGCGCCGAAAACGATCCTCCGCGCCGCTTCTTCTGCTCGCTGCCGGGGGCGGCGGAGTCGTCGTTGTGGCGATTCTGGTCGTCGCTCTCGCCATGAAGGGCCAATCCACTACCAAGGAGTCACCCGAGAGCAAATCGAAGCCGACGGTGGCCACTCGCCAGAAGGGTGCCCCGGCCGATCCAGTAGTCTCGAAGCCGGCGGGCAATCACGCGAAGCCGCCACAAGTGGAACCGATTGACGACGCCACGATCAGCGTCGCCGACGTATTGCTGATCTCCGTCAACGCCGACAGTGGGGACGCAACAGCTTCGCCGTTGCGGTACACACTCGAACGCGGCGCACCTGGCGGCGCCCGTATTCATCCCGAAACGGGCGAGTTGTCGTGGAGTCCAAGCGAATCGGATGTCGGCAAATCCCACCGGTTCACGGTCTCGGTTGTGAATGCCCGTGGTGACGGTCCCGCTGCGACCGTCGATTTCCAGGTCTCCGTGACCCCGTCGACGCGACCGCCCGCCACGCTTGTGGCCGATCGGGAGGGAACCGGCACATCGGTGGTGGAGCCAGACGAGCAGCTCGATCCACCGCAGGTCGCGACCGGCACCAGCGATCTACCCAAGATCGACTTGGCAAACGCGCCGACGACGAAAGAAACGCCAACAATACCGCCGCAAGTGAACGACGCGGCCCCGACCTTGCCGCAAACAGCGGAGGGCGGATTCACGGAGGATGAGATCAATGTGATGCTTGAATTGTATGACAATCGCGCCCTCTTCTCGACCAAAGAGTCCCCTACGCTTCGAGGCATCTTTGCCAACCGATTCGAACGACAGAACGAGCAGGCAATCAAAAACGCATTCGGAGAGGATTACGAGTCGGTTTCCGCGTGGTTTGAAGAGAACCGCGTTGTGAAGGAGGAGTTGTATACCGCCATCGATCCCGACGTGGATGACGTTCCGCGCGCTCTGCAGATATTCAAAGAGCTGAAAGACCAGTTTCCCGAACAGATTGCATCCTACGGCAACCTGGCCATCGCCATTGCCGTCACTTGGGATCGGCCCAAGGCCATCTACGATTACGCCAATCATCAGCGACGGGCCAAGGCGACGATGCCCGAAGGGGCGACCGATGCGGCTGCGAACTTCGAGTACTTCTTGAAGACCGAGCAGTTCATGCAGGGACGTGGAAAATGGTTGCCGTGGGAGTTCTTGGTGCACGTCGTAAACCACAAAACGCCACTGGCGGAACGAGAATGGGCGCTACAGAACTACCTTCCCAAACGCGTGATGATCGGTAAATGCTACTCCGAGGTGCCGTACGACCATGTGATGCTGGAAACGGGCAGCGCCCAGGCGAAATTGAACGGTCATGTGTACACGTTCGCCAACCTGCACCAGCATGGTGGTGTGTGCGCCCATCAGGCCGATTTTGCGTCTCGCGTTGGGAAGAGCCTGGCCGTGCCAGCGGCCAGCGTCGGCGGCGAATCCACGTATGGCGACCGGCACGCGTGGGTGATGTGGGTCGAACTGAAGGCGGTGACGTCTAAGAGCATTGTCTTTTCGCTGGAATCCCACGGGCGATACCGCGGAGACAAGTACTACGTGGGAACACTCAAGGATCCGAAGACGGGCCAACGGTGCACTGACCGCCAACTGGAATTGCGGCTGCACACGGTTGGAATGGATCCGGACGCCAAACGGCTTTCCGATTCGGTCATGGCTGCGTACCCGGTACTGCGGGATAAGCTGACGCTGGGCGTAAATGACCAGTTCTCGTTCATCACCCGCACGATCAAATTGTGTCCCGGCAACGAAGAGGCGTGGACCGCACTGGCGGGGATGGCCTCGAACGAGGTCGTCAGGGAAAAGCACCAGAAACAGATGGCTGGGATCTTGACTCAGTTGTTCGGCACGTTTGGCAACTTCCCCGACTTCACGTGGACCATCTTCGATGATTTGATCGCCTACGAAGAACGACTGAAAGAACGCATCAAACTGTATGAACGTTTGGTGCTGTCGTACCAGATGGCAAAACGCCCGGACTTGGCCTGCGAAGCACGACTTCGGTTGACCGATTTGATCGTGGAAGACGGACGCGAGATCGAGGCCGTTGACGGGCTGGCTGCGACCATCTATCTGTTTGCTGACGAGGGTCGCTACGTGCCACGCGTGCTGGACCGCATCGAGCAGATCTGCCAGAACGTGGAAGGGGCCACGCCGCATCTGCTACGTTTCTACGCTTCGTTCCTGCCCAAGATCCCGCAGATGCGCGGCGATCGGCCCAGCAAGTACTGCATGGAGATGTTTCGACGCGGCATTGCCCGGTTTCGAGAGCACGGCGAACTCGCAGCCGCACAAGTGTTCGAAGCCCAGTTAGCTCAGATCGAAGCAGGCAACGGACGCCGGCGTTGAGGTCGGCGGCTGAGCCAGGAACGTGGACAAGGAGCGGACGATGCAGCGAGATCGGAGCAGACTGGTTCCGCTTGTACGATCCAGGATGAATCTGGAGTTGATGCGGACTACATTGTCCCAGCGGGATCCGAATTTCGATCTGAATTCGCACCACGCCCATCGAATCATTGCAGGTCATCTTGCGGTCACGCTGGCGTACGACAGTCCTGAAGGCTACCTGCACGCATCTCAGGACGACATTGACGAGTTGGGCCTGACATTTGATGAGGCCCTGGTTCTTGCCAAATCGAATATGGGCAATGTGCAGCCGTCATTCCGCAACGGCGTTACATTCGAGCAGGTTCCGGGACACTCGTTCTTCGGTCCCGCCGGCGAGGTCAACGATCTGAACTCGTCCGTCATTCTGTTTCCGGAACTCATCAAGACACTTCCGATCAATGGATTGCCGGTGGCTTTCATTCCGGGCGCTCACATGGTCTGGATCACCGGGTCGGAAGACCTGGACATGGTCGGCCTGTTGGCAGAACTGACGGTCGATGACTTGCTGGAAGGCCCTGAGAAGCCGATCGGGGCAATGGCCTTGATCCTTCAGCAGGGTCAATGGAAACCGTGGGCACCGCCACGAAACCACCCGTCGTACCATTCCGCCCGGCGGGCGTACATCATTGATCGACAGCGTGCCTATGCAGCTCAGAAGGAGTTGCTGGACAAGGGCGACGAAGATGACCCATTTGCGGCCACCTACAGCGTGCTCGACGACCAGCATAGTGCCTCGACCCATTCGGTGTCCATCTGGACGGAAAGCGTTACAACGCTCCTGCCGAGGACCGACTACACCGTTCTGCAAAGGCTGGCGAATCGTCAGGAGATTGAAACCGGAGCGGCCACGGAAGCGATACCGGGCGACACGGTCGTAGTCAAGTGGGAGACCCTTCAGAACCTGTGCGGCGACCAATTTCGGCCCATGGAAATGTATCCCGAACGGTACCTGGTCGAACGGTTTCCGTCCCACCTGTGGACAATCCTCTTGCAGGAACAGACGAAAACACCGGCTGCGATCCGAGAGCTGGTGAGCGGCCGTGGTAGCAAACCAGCGGGCTACCACGGAACACCTGGCCAACCGCCGCGAAGCGGTTCGTTCAGTGGGCTCTACTGGATCGCGGGAGTCGTATGCGTCGTCCTCTTGATGGGAATTGCAGCCACCTTCCTGATCACGCTGACTCGACCTCGAGTGCCCGCAAACGCGCCAAATTTCGGCGGAGACGACGGTTTGGAAACGGCGATGGCCGATACCCACAAGAAGCTGGACGAAACGCGACAGCGGTTTGAACGAGAAATGCAGGAGGCCGTACGACAGCACCAGCAGACGCTGCAGGAGTTCGAGCGTCAAGCCAATAGCGGAAGCGGCCCGGCGGCGCCAGACATTCCGGTACTCCCCCCTTGCGAACAATCGATTCCGCGATGGATTGTCGACAATGCCAGCATTACGAAAGGGGCATTCGATTTTCCGCCCCACGGTGACACGTTTGAAGAGATGGGGACCGACGGGGCGATGCTGGTTGGGTTGCAGGTGAGTCTGGCGGAAAACCAGCGACTCGCCGGACTTCGCCCGATCTATCAGGCCGAAGCCGAGTATTCCCTTGGCAATTGGTACGGCACGTTTCACGGCAACGAACCTCAGGTCCTACTGGCCAGACCCGGATATGCCGTGGGTGAAATTCACACGGCACCGCCGCAAGAGCCCAGAGCGTTGAAGCTCGTTTACCGTCGCGTCGGGCAGAACTCGCTGGAACCAGACGACAGCTACGAGAGCCAGTGGGTTGGAACGGATTATCGCAACGTCGGGCCCAGACTGAATCCCGGCAGTTCGCCGATTCTTGGAATCCACGGCCGGGTTGACCGCGGTTTGAGGGCAATCAACATCATCTACCTGGATCGACTTCCCGAGTGCACGACAGCCGTTAGACTCGTTTCTGCGGGTGACGTGACGATGTCTGAAGTCTGTGGAAATCCCAACAGAGGCGAGTTCGAGTCTTCCGCGCCGGACGGCGGATTGCTGGTAGGCATGCGGATCTACACGGGAATCAGTTTCGGCGGAGTTATTGAGGGCTTTCAGCCGGTATACCAAGTCGGCGACGAGTACGAGATTGGCGAGATTTGCGGCAACAAACGGGCGTCGATGGAAGAGATCATTGCTCGTCCGGGCTACGCCGTCGGCGCACTTGAGTTTCAGCGAGGACTCGTGATCAATTCAATGGCACTCTGGTTTCAGAAACTGGACGGCGATGCACTGTCCCCAACGGACAGCTACGTTTCCGAGACGATCGGGATTGACGATCGAAACAGTGAAAAACTGTCCTCCAACAACGGCCCCATCGTCGGGATAACCGGCACGGCAACTCGTCATCTTCATTCTGTCCAACTGAAATATCTCGGCAAAGCAGATTAAGAGACGCTCTGTCTCAACGCGACCGCACACCCTTGTCCGAACCGTCTCCCTGAAACGCCGTGATTCCAGCGGCGTTCTACTGGCCGCGCACAACTCGCCCCGCCTGCCCCATGTTGCGGACCATCGACGGATCGGCCGATGCAGCGTTCGACTCGGCACCACTGGTATCCAAGAGCGACACGTGGTAGCGAGTGTTCGTGCCGGGCAGCGCGGTGGTGTCGGTGTAGCCGGTGACGCCGGACGGCGTGACGGCAAACAGCGCCCCGTCGCGATAGATCACATAGTTGGCCACTTCCACGCTGCTTGGCACCTGCCACGCCAGGGTCACGCTCGTGAGGTCGGCGGCCAGCGAGACCGTGACATCTGACGGGCCGGCCGGAATGGGGCCGCTGGGCGCGTCGGCCTTGACGATCATCGGGAACGGGCGACTGGTCTCATGTGTGCCGTCGAAAGGAAAAGAAGGAAAAGAAAAAGGAAAAGGACAGGCATTTTTCAGTCGTCCTTGCATTATGCCTGTCCTTTTCCCTCCTTTTCCCACCTTTTCCCATCCTTTTCCCACTTTTCCCATCTCCCAATCTGTGGTTGTCCTGAATCCGTGGGGAAATAGGGTCTGGAATTCCCCACGGATTGCGTGCCGACGGGGCGTCGCTCGCGGCAATAATCCATCCGACGACCGACGGTCCTCATTGAATGCGGACCATCGACGGATCGGCTGGCGCGGCGCTTGATTCGGCTCCACTCACGTCCAGAATCGCTACGTGGTAGCGTGTGTTGGTCCCCGGCAGCACGGTGGTGTCGGTGTAGCGGGTGACGCCGGGCGGCGTGACGGCAAACAGTGCCCCGTCGCGGTAGATGACATAGTTGGCCACGTCCACGCCGCTTGGCACCTGCCATGCCAGGGTCACGCTGGAGATGTCGCTAGCCAGAGAGCCCGTGACATTCGAAGGACCCGCCGGAATGGGACCGCTGGGCGCGTCGGCCTTGACGATCATCGGGAAGGGGCGGCTGGTCTCGTGTTTGCCGTCGGATACGGTCACGGTGGCGACATGCACTCCCGTGTCACTCGCCTTGGGTACCCAGGTGATGCGCCGCGACTCGGCGTCGAACGCGGCTCCAGTCGGCAGATCGGTCACAGCAACCGTTAGCGAGTCGCAGTCCGGGTCGATGGCGATGATGTCTTTGCGGATCGTCTTGCCCGGATGGACCACATGCTTGAACAGCGGCTTCAGGATCGGGGCGTGGTTCGGCTCGCTCTGGTGAGCCGCGATTTGACTTGGGTCGCAACACAGGGCCAGCGTGTAGGCGTTATAGAGAATCTTGCGGTCGTTGTTGGCAATCTGGTCGCGGGTCTGGCGGTGTAACTCGCCCTCGGCGAATCCATAGTAGATATTCAGATTGTTCAGGAAGCGGCCTACCAGAGTCATCGGCCCAGAGAGCGACGCGAACTCGTAATGGTTGTTGTAGGCCAGTAGCGAAGACTGGATGCGCGACTCGCGTGGGTAGTAGGTCTTGGTATCGGCGTCCCACGACAACGGCACATAGCCGCCAACCAGCCGGCGACGAATGTAGTTGGTAACACACGGCGCGCGGTCCTCGTAGCCCTTGATGCGGCGCGCGTTGTCGAAGACGTGCAACCGGCTAACAAACGGCGATTCATAGCCGGACATCTCGACCAACTCGACGCGGCATTCGGCATTGGCCAAGCCGCCGTACTTGATGTCTACCAGCCGGTTGCCACTCGTACCCGAGAAGTAACGGTTGCCGTCGCCCTGAAGGTCATTCGGCCCGGTCCACCAACCGTCGTCCGTGTACTGAAACTCGGCCCGGAACGGGTAGCGGACATTGGGATGGCCCGGGATGCCGATGGCCGGATCAGTGGCGCACTGGTACCAAGTAACTGCCTGGTCGGGGAATGGATTCCAATACTTGCCGTCAACGCCGGCCGTGTCGTTGACGGTGGCACGGTCGCCGCCCGAAGTGCCGTAATACGCGCTCTTGTAGGTTGGCATGGCGAGGGCGATGATGCCGATGGCCAATTCGTAGCCGTGCGACCAATGCGTGTCGCCGCCACCCGAGGTGGCCGACCAGTTGGCCCGTACCTGGAGGATACTCTTGGCGACCTTGGCTAGGCCGTCGCGGATCAGAATCTCCTCGATCGGCGTCATTCCTTCGGCGTGGTCGCTGCTGCGGAAGTGCGCCGCCAAGTAATCATAGGCGACACCTGCATCGGCGAAGCTCTGGATGGTCTGGCCGAGTTCGTTCATGTAGTCCTTGGCCGGCGTGGCGCTACTGACGTTGTAGTCGAAGCCGACCGGCTGCAATCGGGCGATCCGCAATAGCCGTGCCTTGCCGGCCCGGGCCTCGTCGATGGCCGACGCAGCCCCTTCGATGGCCACAACGAACGCGTTCGAGAGCGCCCTGCCGGCCATGGTTGCCCCGGATCGCCACTGACCACGTGTGTCGTCCGCGCGAAACGGCAGGCCTTGGTAGTAATCGCCGCGGAACATGTTGTACGACGTCTGGAACGGCTGGATGCCGTGTACCTTGGCAATCACGGCCTTTCGTTCAGCCTCGTCCGTCCACAGAAGATGCCCGTGCCTCTCACTCGGCGCAGGGAACCCCGGGTTCATGATGACCGCGCGGCGGTAGACCGGGCCGGTCGGACCGCAACGGGCTTCCAGCACGATCGGCGTGGCCTTGAATGCGAATAGGTCCGAAGCGACCAGCGGCGCGGCGTCGAACGTCTGCCATGGGCCGCCTGCGGCGCGGTACTCGACGGTCTTTGAGTTGGTCAGATTCACGAAACTGATCTGCACGCCGTCGGTCAAGTACGTCGTCTGCGGCCAAATCTTCGGCACGTGATAGGTCTTCACGGGCGTGGTGTAGACTTGTTCGTCGTCGGGGGCGTGAAACTGGATGACCGGTGTCTTCGGGTTGACGCACATGAAGACACAATGCCCGTCGCTGGCGCCCTGGCGGTGCGAACTGATGCCCGCGGCAGCCAGCAGCGGCTCGTCGTCGTCCCAGTAGGTCAGAGTGTGCCACTCGTTGCCGAACTCGTCCAATTGCCCGTAGGCGAAGTGCTCGTCGGTCTTCATCGGCTGCGTGCCCCATGCGCCGCCGTTGTCGCCGGTCGTGCCGAGCACGGGCAGCGAGCCGTCGTAGGTCAGCGAATCGAAGTTGAAGCTACTGGTGTTCTTAATGCAGTAGCCGGGCATCGCGGCGCCGCCCTGAGTCTGATACCGGTGCGACTGCCCGTCGCGGTCCATCTTCCAGTAGATGTCGCCTTCGTCGCGGGAACCGGGCACACCGTCGGGCCCCGCCACGCCCAGCACATGCGGCAGCGAGCAATTGATGGTCAGCGAGTTCCGCTCGTTATGCGCGAGCGACATGTTGACCGACGATTTCAGATAGATCATTTGGTCGCCGACCGACCCGTCGTGGTAAGTGTGCTCGACAGCCCAGTCCGCGCCATTCATGCCTGACAGTGACAGCGATATACCCGCCTTGCGGTTTTCCAGCGGCAACGGGAAATCGGCAGCCGAGGCGGATGCGGCCAGAACGGTCAGCGTGGTCACGAAGGCAATGCTCTCAATGGTTCGGATAGTCCTCGTGCGACGGGTCATAGCAATCCCCTCATTCGTCGTCTCCCTAAATTCGTTGGAAAACAAACTCATTGTCTGCGCGGAAGTCGCGAGGCTGGAGGCCGTAGTAGGCTCTCGAACCAGGGTTATGATAACGCAGAGGCGTTCCACAGTCCATCTTGTCCGCGTTCGTCATCATCCGGGTGCAAACGTCGGTGGCGTTGCTAGAATGTGTTGTGGTTCCGTCTTTTCATTCGACACGTGCACTGAGGGCCCCGCAAAGCCGATGGCTGAACAAGCTGGAAATCAAGAGACCGGCGAGCGACCAGCAGGGCGTTCGGTTCTCCGCAAGTGCTTGCGCACTCTTAGAGTCATCGTGCGCGCGGTTCTGTTTGCTTTCCTCTTCTACATGGCGATCGTTCTGGTTGGGCTTATTCCGGTAAACAACGATTTTGAACCCACCGAAGACGGAATCGAGATCTTCTTCTTTTCCAACCCTGTTCATGCAGAGATCGTCCTGCCGGTCCGCACTGACACGATCGACTGGCGGGCTCACTTTCCGGATGAATGCTTCAAGGGTGATATGAGTCTGGCAACCCACGTTGCGATTGGCTGGGGTGACCGAGGGTTCTTTATCGAAACACCCACCTGGGCCGATTTACGAGTGTCCACAGCGGCAAAGGCGCTGTTTTGGCCTTCGGATACCGCCTTTCACGTCACCATGATGAGAGCCGAGTACTTGGGAGAAGACGCGCGATCCGTGAAGATCTCCGTGGAGCAGTACAAACAGTTGGTTGAACACATACGCTCCGGTTTCCGATTGAACGCAGACGGCGACAAGATTCAAATTGCCGATGCGGCATACGGTTGGAATGACGCGTTTTTCGAGGCTCACGGCACATATCACTGTCTGAATACCTGCAATTCCTGGGTCGGCGGCGCAATGAAAACTACCGGAATCAGAACTGGTTGGCTCACACCGTTGCCCAAGACCATTTTCCTGTATCTTCCCGACTGACCTTTCGCCAACTGACGGGGCCCACACATGCCTCAACACCAGCGGCTCTCACGGCGACGCTTTCTGGCGCGCACATCCGTCGCGGCGGCTGCCGGCATGACGGTGCCTCGCTTCGCTCCGGCTCGGGCGTTGGGACTTCAAGGCAAACCCGGCGCGAACGAGCGCGTTCACATCGGGGTGATCGGCACAGGGATCCGCGGCAAGTACTTGATCGCCAGTCTTCCCGACGAAACATCTGTCGTCGCCGCATGCGACTGCCACCTTCCGCGAGTGGCTGACACGCTGGAGCCGAAAGGGCGATACGCCGGGATGTTGGCTGAGTTTCGCGACGGCGACGCTCGGCGTTGCACAACCTATCAAGACTACCGCCAGATGATCGACAAGGAAGAGCTGGACGCGGTGATGATCGCCACGCCCGACCATCATCACGTGCTGGCCGCCATGTTGGCTTGCCAGGCTGGGCTGGACCTCTATGTCGAGAAAGCACTATCGCTCACCATCGCCGAGGGGCGGACGTTGGTCCGGGCGGTCGAGCGATATGATCGCGTTTGCCAGGTCGGGAGCCAGAATCGTTCGATGGCCACTAACCGCTACGGTTGCAGCCTGATCCGAGACGGCGGGATCGGTAAGGTATCGCTTGTCGAGGTACCCAACTACACGGGTCCGCTGCGCTACGGCGGGCTGCCGGAAGAGGCCATTCCCGAGGGGCTTGGCTGGGACCTTTACTGCGGCCCCACGCCCATGCGACCCCACAACCGCGAGCTTTGGGTCAAGGACGAATTCATGGTCGATGGCCGGCGATGGCGCGGGTGGGACATGTGGCGTAGCTACTCGGGACACCTGATGACCAACTGGGGCGCGCACTGCGTCGACATGGTCCAATTTGCCTTGGGCACCGAGCGCACGGGCCCCGTCGAGATCTGGCCGCTGACCGACGGCTACGACGGCGAGATGCGTTCTTGCCCGGTGGCGGCCCGATACGCGAATGGAACAGAGCTGCGTTTCATACTCCGTTTCGCTGACAAATGGACCTTCCACGGCCAGCGCGGTACGGCTATGATGCGTCGCAACGAATTCCGGACCGATCCGCCCGAGCTTGCCGCGGATCCTCCCGATCCAGAGGAACAGCGAAGGCTCTGGCAGGGGCAAAGTGTTTGGGCGCAACCGCACATCCAGAACTGGCTGGACTGCGTCAAAACGCGAAAGACACCGAATGCACCCGTCCAAATCGGCCACCGATCGGTGAGCGTCTGTCACTTGGCAAACATCGCCCGTGACGTCGGTCGCAAGGTACACTGGGATCCCGACAAGGAGACCTTTCCCGGCGACGACGAGGCAAATGTGTTGCTTGATCGGCCCCGGCGCAAAGGGTTCGAGTTGCCGGATATCGCCTAGTGCCCCGACCCAGAAGTTCTGCATCGATATTTGGCAGATTGACTTTTTCCT
>JACKQG010005885.1_pt1 | contig 13268 bp, 9 predicted proteins | sample 8237621 | NCBI WGS metagenome assembly JACKQG01 (sample SAMN15677084, study PRJNA649215) | marine metagenome | biome: marine; feature: Black Sea; material: saline water; isolation source: suspended particulate matter (SPM) from the Black Sea western gyre | collected 2013-06-09/2013-06-10 | depth...
GTAGCGGCGATTTTTGAGGAGGAAGCCGATGCCCTTGCTTGTATCGGCAAAGAGAAGGAGGCAGACCGTTTTTCCGAACTTTGCAATATGATTTCAGGTCGCTTTCCATCTTTAAAAGGATGGTTGGCATCGCGGCCTTTGACAGCATTGGAATATGACAGGCAGTGGCCGCGACTCCTGTCCGTACTTACCTGGCTTGAGCATTATCCACAGCCGGGCATTTACGTCAGGCAGCTTGAAGTTCCAGATGTTGATACCAAATTTATTGAGCAGCACAAAAAACTGCTGGCCGAACTGCTCGATATCATACTTCCCCATAATGCCATTGATGAAACGGCACGTGGCATTTCCGGTTTTGAACAGCGCTATGGTTTTCTGTCAAAACCGTCACAGATACGCTTTCGCTTGCTTGACCGGGACCTATATATCCAGGGACTGTCCGACCTGCAGGTTCCTGCTGATGATTTTTCCATGCTAAATCTGCCGGTAGACAAGGTTTTTATCACGGAAAACGACATTAACGGTCTTGCCTTTCCCAGTCTTGAAAAATCACTGGTCATTTTCGGCCTTGGTTATGGTCTTGACCGCCTGGCCCGGGCGGATTGGCTGGCTGATAAGAAGCTCTATTACTGGGGCGATATCGACACCCACGGTTTTGCCATGCTGGACCAGATGCGCCATTTTTTCCCACACACAGTCTCTTTTTTAATGGATCGCCAAACACTCATGGCCCATCAGTCCTCGTGGGTTGAGGAAAAAACCCAGATGAACCGGGAGTTGACCAGGTTGAATCCAGTTGAACACTCACTCTATGATGATCTAAAAAATGATCGTCTTGCCGGAGGGGTTCGCCTGGAACAGGAAAGGATTTCCTTCAGGCATGTGAAAAAATGTTTGGAGAATTTTAAGTGAAAAGGGCAATTTTTCTTATGTCCCCAGAGTTTTTAAAAAAAAAGAAAACCACAAAATAAGGCATAGTTATGAAGCTTACAATTATACCACCCAACGAAGATCTCTATTTTTTTGACAGAGAAGATCTGCAGTCCATTGCCGATGATCGGACCATTAATCAGGGTTTACGCTATTTCAAAGACAACCGGGTCATGGAGATTGACCAGGACATGGTGATGCTGTGGGGCACGGTGGAGGACGATGATTTTAATTTTCCTCTTTGTGTTCAGATAAAGTCCATGGAGGATGGCAGTCTCTCTTTCAGTTGTGACTGTGGTCTGGACTCCGGCAAGGTCTGCATTCATCAGGTCGCGACTCTTTATGCCTATGCTGATCAGCGGGGCGAAACGGATGATCTGATCAGCGCCACGGACAGAGCTGTTAAAGACCGGGTGAAACGGGGGCGTTCCGAGGTTCGGGTTGAGTCCATGAGTGGCGAACCCTGGTTCGGTACATGGCAGGCCACCTCTCTGACTAGCGCCAGCCATTTTTCCAGGAGTTACCGGGTGACTATCCGCAGTCTCAAGCGTCGGGCCAATTTCTGTACCTGTCCCGATTTTGCCGGTAATCAGCTGGGTACCTGCAAACATATTGAGTCTGTTTTGCATAAAATACAAAAGAGCCGGAAATATAAAGAATTCAAAGAGATGCCGGCCCCCTTCTCCTACATTTATCTAGACTGGAAGATTGATGGGGCGCCGAAGCTGCGGCTGCACCGTAGCCAGGAACCGTCTGCGGACTTGCAGTCCTTCCTGGATAATTATTTTAATACTGTGGGAATCTTCAAGGGCAGGCTGCCGGATGATTTTTTCCGGTTTGTAGAAATAGCCGAAGAGCGGGGTGATGTCCATATTGGTGAGGATGCAACGGATTTTGCCCGGCATCTGGCAGCGGAAGCGGCCCATACCCTCCGTTCCAGGGAGATCAGAGCGCAAATAACACAGAGCAGCGGTAAACTGTCGGGTGTAAAGGCCCGTCTGTATCCGTACCAGGTAGAAGGCACGGCATTCCTTGCAGGAACAGGGCGGGCGCTTCTAGCCGATGATATGGGGTTGGGCAAAACATTGCAGGCCATTTCCGCTGCAGCCTGGCTCAGGGAAAACGAAGGGGCAGAAAAAATACTGATCATCTGCCCGGCCTCTCTTAAACAGCAATGGGCAAGAGAGATTGAGAAATTTACTGATCTTGATACCCAGATCATCCAGGGAACGCCCCCAGAGCGTGGCGCTCAGTACCGGCGTAATGCCGCTTTTTTCATTATTATTAACTATGAGCTCATTCTGCGGGACCTGTCATTGATAAATGAAACCCTGCGACCTGATCTGGTTATCATGGATGAGGCCCAGCGCATCAAGAACTGGCGCACAAAAATCGCCTCAGCGGTCAAGCTCATCCCCAGTCGTTACGCTTTTGTGCTTTCCGGTACGCCTCTTGAGAACAGATTGGAAGACCTCTACAGCCTCATGCAGGTGGTGGACCCCAAGGTGCTTGGGCCTCTCTGGCGCTATATGGTTGATTTCCATGTGACTGATGAACGGGGCAAGGTGCTGGGTTATCGTAATCTTTCCGTGCTGCGTAAAAGACTGGGACCTGTCATGCTACGTCGGGACCGACGCCTGGTGCGTGATCAACTGCCCGATCGGGTTGTTCAGCGTCTTGATGTGGCAATGACTCCCAAGCAGATTGAGATACATGATTCCGCCATGAGTAACGCGGGCAGCCTGGCACAGATTGCTAAAAAAAGGCCGCTGACCCCAACGGAACAGAACCGCCTTATGGCCGCTCTGCAGCAGGCCCGCATGGCCTGCAATGCCGCAGGCCTGGTGGACAAAGAGACTGAAGGTGCGCCCAAGCTTGATGAAATGGCAGATCTTCTTGAAGAACTCTGTATTCAGTCAGGGCTGAAAGCCGTGGTTTTTTCCCAGTGGGAGTTAATGACCAGGATGGTGGAAAAAAGAGTGGTGAAAATGGGGCTTGGCTACGTGCGGCTTCATGGCGGTGTGCCTACGACAAAACGGGGAGACCTTATGGACCGGTTTCGCGATGATGACAGTGTTCAGGTCTTTATCTCAACCGACGCCGGTGGAGTCGGCCTCAACCTGCAGAGCGGATCGGTGGTTATAAATCTTGATGTCCCCTGGAACCCGGCAAAACTAGAGCAACGAAACGGCAGAGTACACCGGCTCGGTCAAAGCAAAAAGGTGCAGATTATTACCATGGTTGCCTCTGATTCTTATGAGGAGCAGGTTTTTGCCCTGGTACAGACCAAGCAGAACCTCTTTGATAATGTCATTTCCGAAGATGCCAGCGAAGATGTCGTTGGCGTCTCCAAAAAACTCCTGGAGAGTCTCATTGAAGACTTGAACGCCCCCTTAGAAAAAACTGCCGCCCCCCCTGTTGAGGAGGAACCTGAGGACCACGGGCCCTTGGCTGTACGGCAGCCGGTTGAGCCCGGCACCCGCACAGAAAAAGACACCTCTGTGGAACAGGCCATAACCTCATGCATTGAAGAGCTACAAAAGGCCTTTGGCCTCCGGATTGAACGAATCATGGGGTCGGGAGGCGGTCTGCTGGCAGTTATTGACAGGGTTGATGCGGAGGCGGACAGCGTTGCCGAGCGCTTATCTGAAGTCATTCCGGTGGCGCTTATTGATCATCTCACCATGAAAGGCCTCAACCGTCTCGGCGCAGCTTCTCCACTGGCGGAATCCACCACCTATTTTGATGGGGCAGAAAGTGATGAATCAACTAAAGGTTCGAGACTTTCACAAATTGCGGCGGAAAAATGCAAAGCGGCCCGGCTCCTTATGGAGCAACAGCTGAACGGCAGCGCCGTTGATCTCGTCGTTGCTGCTCTGCTTGCCTCCGCAGCAGATCGTGCGGGTCTGGACATCCCGATAAATATCGGGGAGGCAGGGGTTTGGCTCCATGGGGAAGCCCTGCCCAAAGGGATATTGAACCAGGAGGAAGCGGGTCTTCTGATGCGTGGTATCAGCCTGGCCCAGTGTCCGTCCGTGCCGGGAAATCTGGTCCGACAGCTTGTAGACGATGTTGAAGTCTTTTGTGGCAACCTGCTATAAAAAGAGTGCTGTTGAGATCTTCGATTAGGAGTAAAGCTGCTTTTTTTCCAGCGTCAGCTCAATCAACCGATCGAGAAGCTGTGAAAAAGAAAGTCCATACTCCTTCGCCGCCTGGGGAAGGAGACTGGTGGGAGTCATACCGGGGATGGTGTTGGTTTCTATGACAGTTATACCGCCATCCTCTGCCACGATCATGTCCGTCCTGCTGTAGCCTTTCAGCTTTAGAGCCTTATGGGCCTGCAGTCCGTAGTCCTGGGCCCGCATTCTGATATCATCCGGGAAATCTGCCGGACAGATCTCAACTGTTGCCCCCGGAGTATACTTTGCGGTGTAATCAAAAAAGGGATGCTCTTTACCCGTAATAATTTCAACAAGAGGAAGAGCTGTCAACGCATCATTACCCAGAACACCGACCGTTATTTCCCGCCCTTTGACATACTGCTCCACCATAACCGTATCATCAAAACTAAAGGCCTTTTCCAGGGCTGCGGCAAGCTCTTTGTCACCATAGACAATACTCATACCGAGACTTGACCCCTGGGCAACCGGCTTGACAACCAGAGGAAAACCAAGTTTCCCTGAAAGATCTCCGGGGCGGGCAATATCACCAGGCGTGGCCATCAACCAGCCTGCAACCGGCAGCCCTGCCAGTCGATACAGAATTTTAGCCAGATTCTTATCCATGGCCAGAGCGCTTCCCAGAACACCTGCTCCCTGGTAGGGAAGACCGAGCAGGTCAAGAAACCCCTGCATGGACCCATCTTCTCCAAGAGGGCCATGAAGCAGGATAAACGCCACATCAAGCTTCTCAGCATCCCGGGCAAGCCGTTCAAGATCCACAGCCGGATCATACTGATGGATATCGTATTTTTCACGATCAAGTGCCGCCAATACGCCCTTGGCACCTGCCAGAGACACATCACGCTCCCCGGATTTACCCCCGGCAATCAAGGCAAGTTGTAATTTTTTATTCATTTGAGTGTTGTATGCCTCCCGCATTTCATTGTATATCTTCTTAACAGTAAAACGATACCATAAATACCATCTCGCTGCCAATAGACGCAATGGATCATCACACACTCAAAGAACTTAAAAACATAGTTGGTAAAGAAAATATTACCACCTCCAAAGAAGATCTCCTCTGCTACTCTTACGACGGCACAGGCCAGACCTTCATACCTGAAGCCGTTGCCTTCCCCGGCAATTCCCAAGAAATAAGCTCCATCATGAAACTGGCCTCCCGCTCGCGCTTTCCCGTTGTCCCCAGGGGGGCAGCCAGCGGTATGACAGGAGGCTCCCTGCCAATTCGCGGCGGCCTCGTTTTAGCCATGAACCGGCTGAACCGCATCCTGGAAATTGATGAGCAAAATCATGTTGCAGTTGTGGAGCCCGGTGTCATCAATGGCCAGCTCAGGGAGGCCTTAAAAGAAAAAGGACTTTTTTATCCACCTGATCCGGCAAGTCTGAAATTCTGCACCATGGGTGGCAATGTCGCAGAATGTGCCGGTGGTCCCAGTGCCGTAAAATATGGAGTAACAAGAGATTATGTTCTCGGCCTGGAGATTGTCCTTCCGGACGGACGGATTATGCAGACCGGTGTCCGCACCGCCAAAGGGGTTGTCGGCTATGACCTGACCCGCCTCTTCATTGGATCCGAAGGCACACTCGGTATAATTACCAGAATTACAGTAAAAGTTATCGCCCTTCCCACAGCAAAAAAAACTTTCCTGGCGGCCTGCGCCTCTCTTGCCGGAGCTGCCGGCCTGGTCACCAATATCCTGAAAAGCATCACGCCATGCACCCTGGAATACCTGGACCACACGGCCATTCAGATTGTTAAGAAGAAACTCCCCTTCCCCCTGGATCCAAAAACACAAGCATTTCTCCTCATTGAAGTTGATGGCGATTCTGCATCTGTGGCAATACAGACCGATCAGTTAAAAAAACTGCTGCACGAAAAACAGGAGATGATTTCCCTGCAAGAAGCGGCAACAGCTGCGGAAGTCGACTCCCTGTGGACTGCAAGGCGAGCCGTGTCTCCCTCAGCCTTTGATCTTCGACCCGACAAGATAAGCGAAGATGTCGTGGTTCCCAGAGCCTACATACCGGATCTTGTCACATACGCTGAAAATCTCTCCAAAAAATACGACATCCCTATTTTCACATTCGGTCATGCAGGGGACGGCAATATCCATGTCAATATCATGCTGGACAAAAATATCCCTGAAGAAATCGAAAAAGCGCAGGCTGCCAAAGAAAAATTATTTCGGCAGGTCATTCGCCTTTCAGGTACTCTTTCCGGCGAGCATGGAGTCGGTCTCACCAAGGCGGCATTCCTATCTCTGGAGCTGGACCAGACCAGCCTTGACGTGATGAAGAGCGTGAAAAAACTCTTTGACCCACTCGACATTCTCAATCCCGGGAAAATTTTTCCAATAGAAAAACAGCCCTAATATCCGCTACAGTCACCAAAAAAGATTTGACAATAAAGCATATTTTTATTTATATAACTTGTTTCCATATGAGTGATGGTGTTTTTTCTGTAATTTTACCTGCTCATGTGAACATAAAATATTACAATCGATACAATACAACTATAAGGATGCGGAGAAAAAATGATTGAAGTTGAGGTAAAAGGCGATATCGAATATGCTATTCGTCAGTTAAAAAAGAAACTCCAGCTCGACGGTATTAAAAAAGAACTCAAGCGTCGGGAATACTATGAAAAGCCAAGTGAAAAAAAACGCCGTAAAAAGGCAGAATCACACCGCAAACTCCGCAAGGCTATTTGGAGGATGGAGCGAGAAAGTTAATGCTCCATTTTTCCTCGCATGAAATCAACGCGAGGAAAGAAAACTTCCCCTTCTTTTTCTACCGCTTCATATAAAAACAGGCTTCCTGGCAACAATAAAATACTCAAAGAGTATTTGGGTTGTCAGGACCTGTTTCTTTATTATCTGAATGCCGAAAAACGGCTGGCAGACAATACCCTGGATTCATACCTTTCTGATCTGAATCTTTTTTTCACCTTTCTTTCGAAAAAAGCCCTTCCCCTGCAACAAGTCTCGCCTCAACACATTCGAAACTTTCTTGCCCATTCCCAGAAGCAGGGTATCTCCTCCAGAAGTAACGCTAGGCGTCTTTCCTGCCTCCGTGCTTTTTTCCGCTTTCTTGAAGCTGAAAAAATTATCGCAGCAAACCCAACCCGGCTGATGGATCTTCCAAAACCAAAACGCCGGCTCCCAGTGGACCTTTCTGTTGACGAGGTAAGCCAGCTTCTCCGCGGACAAGGGGAAAAATCCCCATACGCCATACGCAACACGGCCATGCTCTACCTGATTTACGCAACAGGCATACGAGTCTCGGAACTGGTCAAGCTCCCTGCCGCGGGTGTCAACCTGACCGCAGGCTACATTCGGGTGCTTGGCAAAGGAAACAAGGAAAGAATCATTCCTTTCGGGGAAGAAGCGAAAGAAAAAATAGTCCAATACATCCATGACGGCAGACCGGCACTACTGAAAAAGAAAAAAACAGATTTTCTTTTTGTGACAAACAGGGGAAGCGCCATGTGCCGGTTGCGCTTCTGGCAGATTATCAAACAAACAGCACTGGAATCCGGGATAACAAAAAAAATAAGCCCCCATATCCTTCGCCACTCTTTCGCTACACATCTCCTGGCACACGGTGCCGACCTGAGGTCTGTGCAGCTGCTGCTCGGCCACTCAGATATATCAACAACCCAGATATACACCCATGTGGACTCAAAGAGACTTCAGGAAATACACCAGAAGTTTCACCCCAGAGGGTAAAAAAAACCAATTACGAATTACGAATTATGAATTATGAGTGCAGGGTAGCGATGACAATCTCGTAAAAAGTCTCGGGATGGCTAAGTAAAAAGTTTGATATACAAGGCGTAGTAATTTTTCAGGTGCGAGGCCATACATGTGGTATGCCGAGTGCCTGAAAAATTGGTACAACGCAGTAGATCGGACTTTTTACGACGCCATCAACGATAGTTTTCATAACATTGGCCGAAGTTCGGTGGTAATCATAATTAGAAAAGTACCTTAATTATTAATTTTCAATTCAAGAAATGGAAGTCATAACTACCCACTTAAATGCTGATTTCGACAGCATGGCCTCAATGGTTGCCGCGAAGAAACTGTACCCGGATGCCATTCTTGCCTTTTCAGGGTCCCAGGAAAAAAATCTGCGCAAATTTTTTGTGCAGTCCGTCATGATTTATGACTTTCAACGATTAAAAAATATAGAGCTCGAAAAAATAACCAAGCTTATTGTTGTCGACACCAGACAACCTGCACGAATTGGTAATTTTGCCAAATGCCTGCAGAATAAAGGAATAGAACTCCACCTCTACGATCATCACCCCGATGCTCCCGGTGACATGAAAGGAGATGTCGAGGTTGTTCGACCGGTGGGAGCGACAACCACTATTTTTGTCGAAATTTTCCAGAAAAAAGGCATTACAATCACCCCGGAAGAGGCAACCCTTCTGGCCATGGCAGAATATGAGGATACCGGCTCGTTTACTTTTTCAACGACAACACCGGCAGATTTAAAGGCAATGGCCTGGCTGCTGTCCTGCGGTGCCAGTCTGCCGACGGCGTCGCAATTTATCACCCAGGAGATGACCGCCAAAGAAGTTGTTTTGCTCCATGAACTCATCAAGTCCGCCACCACCTATACAATAAACGGAGTCGATGTCGTCGTCGCCAAAATTTCCTCCCCTTATTACATCGACGAATTTTCTCTTATTGTCCGCCGCTTCACTACCATGGAAAACCTGAATGTCCTCTTTGCATTATCGCGCATGGCAGACAAGGTCTATCTCATTGCCCGCAGCCGGATCCCGGAAGTCAATGCAGGGCAGATCGCCATGGAATTCAATGGCGGCGGTCACGCCTCTGCCGCCTCTGCAACAATCAGCGGCAAAACTCTTGTTGAAGCTGAAGAAAAACTCTTCAGCCTGCTTCACAAACACGTCCGCCCTCAAAGTCTTGCCCGGGAATTAATGTCCTCACCGATTATCTCCATTGAACCGGACGTCTCCCTGGAGGAAGCCAATAGTATCTTGACCCGATACTCAATCACGGTCCTGCCTGTCCTTGAAAACAAAAAAACCCTCCGGGGCCTGCTCTCGAGACGTGAAGCAGGAAAAGCTATTTTCCATCACCTTGGGAAACTACCGGTTTCTGAATTCATGAGTACAGAGTTTGCCACTCTGCCGCCTTCTGCTTCCCTTGCCGAAATCCAGGAACTGATCATCGAACACCGCCAGAGATTTATACCGGTTGTCGACAATGATACCTTGGTCGGCGTTATCACCCGTACAGATCTTTTCAACCTGCTGGTGAATGACCCGTCCTATCTTCCGGCACTGAAAACCTCGGGCTCACAACCTTCGGCAGAAAGAAACAGAAATCTCAGCAATCTTATTGTGCAAAAGCTGTCACGTGATGTCATCGTTCTTCTTCGAACCATCGGCGAGATTGCCAGGTCTCTTGATTATACGGCATATGCTGTCGGCGGCTTTGTCCGCGACCTTCTCCTGCATACTTCAAATCTCGACATTGATATCGTTATCGAGGGTGACGGCATCATCTTTGCCAAAAAAATGGCTGAAAAACTCGAGGGTTCGGTGAAAACCCATGCAAAGTTTAAGACCGCCGTAGTCAAACTTCCCCAGGGGATCAAGATTGACATTGCAACAGCTCGAATGGAGTATTATGAATCTCCAGCGGCATTGCCCATAGTGGAACTCAGCTCCATCAAACTGGACCTCTACCGGAGGGACTTTACGATCAATGCCATGGCGATGCACCTCAATCCCGGCAAATTTGGCATCCTGGTTGACTTCTTCAACTGCCAGAACGACTTGAAAGATCACAAAATACGCATCCTCCACAACATGAGCTTTGTCGAAGATCCAACCAGAATTTTTCGCGCAATACGACTCGAGCAGCGAATGGGCTTCACTCTTGGAAAACTTACGGAACGACAGATAAAGAATGCTGTAAAAATGAACCTTTTTGGTCAATCACTTGGGCGCCGCTATTTCCAGGAGATGAAACTCATTCTGTCAGAAAAAAATCCCCTGCCGGCTATCTATCGCCTTGCTCAATTTGATTTACTGAAATTTCTCCACAAATCCCTTCGCATTGATCCTCGTCTTTCACTCATCCTGGAAGAAGCAAATCGAGCCATGTCCTGGCACAAACTGCTTTACCTAAACGATAAGTGCAGGCCGTGGATGGTTTATATGCTGGCACTGACGTCCCGCCTCCAGACCAGGGGCCTGTTAGCTTTCTGCCACAACATTGAAGTTCCGGAACGATATACTTTAATCCTGATTAGAGAAAAAGTAGATGCCCACCGGGTGATACGAACTCTGCAGCGCCGGGTCCATATTCGCCCGAGTGAAATTTTCTGGCTCCTGAAGGGATTCTCTCAAGAAGGACTGCTCTACGTCATGGCAATCTGCCGGAACAAAATAGGGCAGCAGGCGGTCTCAACCTACGTAACCCAGCTTCGAAACATCAAAAACTTTACCCATGGGGCCGACCTGAAAAAAATGGGCTACACACCTGGCCCCACATACCAGACCATGCTCAATCATCTGCTGGAAGCGAAGCTTGACGGCCTGATTCACAGCAGAGAAGATGAAATTCAACTCTTAAAAGAACATTATCCGCTGGATGCGGATTAAATAATGAACATGATCCAGCAAATCGCAATTATTGCGCCGCCCCTTCTGTTTGCATTGACTATCCATGAGTATTCCCACGGCTATGTTGCCTCCCGACTGGGAGACCCTACTGCAAAAAACATGGGCAGACTTACACTTAATCCATTGAAACATCTGGACCCTCTGGGCGTTCTCGCCTTTATCATAATGAAAATAGGATGGGCCAAACCGGTGCCTGTCGACCCCAGATATTTCAAGAATCCAATGAAAGATATGCTGTGGGTCGCACTGGCCGGACCGACGGCCAACCTGATAACTGCCATTGCAAGCAGTCTTGCAGCACAAATCCTCGCTGCCACGGCAACCTTCATTCCCAAGGTTATTCTGCTGCCTCTCTTCCAGATGATTGCCGCCAGCATCTGGATCAATATCATCCTTGCCATCTTCAACCTGGTGCCAATCCCGCCGCTGGATGGCAGCAAAGTTTTAATGGGCCTCCTGCCGCCAAGACATGCGGCCTCCTTTGCCCGGCTTGAGCCTTTCGGCTTCCTCATCCTGCTTGCACTGTTTTATACGGGCATTCTTCAAAAAGTCCTGTCGCCTATCATCTCTTTTGCCGAAAAGATTATTGTAGGCTGACCTCCTCATACAGTTTTTTCAGGTAAAGTGAAGAACTTAGCACACCAACACTCCCTGCTGGCAAATTTTTTGCATTGTTATTACTATGAGGATATGGACAATGGAGATATGCATGAGTGCTGATCAACCGACAAAACTAAACAAAAGCCAGCTGCGAGCGCAGATTCAGGCGTATACGGTTTATTACCAGAGCAAGATTGCATGCCTGACCAATAAGCGTCTGCCCGCCCCATTGCTGCTTCTCGCCTGCAAAGACGCTCCCTTCCAGGTTGAAGACCTTACCAGTCAATGGCAAAGAGGTCGCTACATCAAAAAATGCCTCAAATACTATCAAAAAAAATTAAAAGAACTCGAAAAAGAGCATAAAAAAATTCAATAACAGTGGCAAAACATAAAAAAATTTTTCTCTGTTCAAGCTGTGACAGCCAATTCTCAAAATGGGCCGGCCAATGCCCGGATTGTTCCGAATGGGATACCATTTCCGAGCAGAAACAGCCTATTTTCTCCGATAAATACAGTGGCTACAGCGGTGTTCTTTCTGAAGTCCAAACACTGTCGGAAGTCGGACACACTGACGAATTGCGCATCAAGACAGGGTTGGCTGAATTTGACCGGGTGCTCGGCGGCGGACTGGTACAAGGCTCCGTAGTTCTCATAGGCGGAGACCCCGGCGTAGGAAAAAGCACAGGGCTACTCCAGGTCAGCGGCTCCCTCAGCTGCAGAATGCCCGTCCTCTACGTTACCGGTGAAGAATCACCACAACAGATTGCAATGAGGGCGAAAAGGCTCGCTATCCCAGACTCCCACCTCCGTATCCTCGCCGAAACAAGAATTGAGCACATCTGCGCTATTGCCGCAATCGAGAAACCCCATATTATTGTTATTGATTCCATTCAAACCATGCAAGTCGCAGATGTCTCTTCTGCTCCGGGAAGTGTTTCACAGGTCCGGGAGTCTGCAGCAAGACTGACACGATTTGCCAAAGAGACCGGCACGGCAATCTTCCTTGTCGGCCATGTCACCAAAACCGGTGATATTGCCGGCCCCAGGGTCCTCGAACATATTATAGATGTTGTCTGCTATATTGAAGGCGAGAGCGAAAGCCGATTTCGAATTATCAGAGCCGTAAAAAACCGCTATGGCGCGGTTAATGAACTTGGGGTTTTCGCCATGACCAGCAAGGGGCTCCAGGAAATAAGCAACCCGTCTGCCATTTTCCTCACCCGAGGCGCAGAACCCATGCCCGGCAGTGTGATCATGGCCATCTGGGAAGGAAGTCGCCCCCTGCTTATTGAAATACAGGCACTGGTTGACGAAAGCCATGCAGAAACTCCCCGCCGGGTAACCCTGGGTCTCGAACAGAACAGACTGGCCATGCTGCTGGCTGTCCTGCACAGGCATGGCGGGGTTGTTACATATAATCAGGATGTCTTTGTCAATGTCGTTGGCGGAGTCAAAGTCAATGAAACAAGTGCTGACCTGGCCCTCTTGATGGCAATTGTTTCGAGCCTGCGGGACATGCCGCTGCCCAAGGACATGATTGTCTTTGGCGAAACCGGATTATCCGGTGAAATACGGCCAGTTTCAGGCGGCCAGGAACGCCTCCGGGAAGCGGTAAAACATGGATTCAAACGCGCTATTATTCCAGCAGCAAACGCTCCCAAAGAAAAAATTCCAGGCCTGACCATAATTCCTGTAGAAAAAATAAGTGAAGCCATTGCCGCTTTTGCCTCTCTCTGAAAAATAATCGCCTTATTTTATTCCACCCCCACCCTTTCATCTGCCGTTGACAGTCTTTTAGTGAAATGGTAAATACATATCCTCTGGCAGGAGGAATGGCCGAGTGGTTGAAGGCGGCGGTCTTGAAAACCGTTGAACGAAAGTTCCGT
>JACKQG010005886.1_pt1 | contig 13267 bp, 10 predicted proteins | sample 8237621 | NCBI WGS metagenome assembly JACKQG01 (sample SAMN15677084, study PRJNA649215) | marine metagenome | biome: marine; feature: Black Sea; material: saline water; isolation source: suspended particulate matter (SPM) from the Black Sea western gyre | collected 2013-06-09/2013-06-10 | depth...
CCCGAATATTCCGAAAGTGAAAAAGGATGAAGACAATAATAGTAGTAACGGCCCAACAAAGAATCCCCGCCTTTGCGATAAAGATTAAGTTTGGCACTTCCTGTTACAAGAATTTCAAGTTCATTGCCGCGAGCGTCAAATAATCCTTTGAGATAATTTTTCCAGTGCTTATATTTATAGATTTCATCGAATACAAGAAACTGCAATTCAGAATTAAATTGCATTGAATGGATAATTTTACGATGCGGTCTGTAATCCCAGTTAAGATATTGAAACTGGTCCCGAAAGTTTTCTTCTGCGATGAATTTCGCAAGAGTAGTTTTTCCAACCTGTCTTGGCCCGCCGACAAAAACCATCTTGTTTTTTAAATCATCACTAATATAATTTGTGAGGTGCCTTTTTATCATATTTTTATACCAAAGTACAAAATTATTATAATAAATTTATACTTTGATGTCAAATCTTGAAATCGAATTTACTTTTTAAAAACAGGTTAAAAGGAGGTAATGAAAAAATATTTTGGTTTAATTTATCCTTGATTCCATTTTAGTCATCACAACTTGGGGGGGGTATCTTTCCTATTAAAAATTATCCTAAAAGAATTAGCATAGATAGAAGTTCATCTAAAGTATTGGATAATGAAAAATCATTGATTTTTCTGCCAAAGTTGCCGAACAAATTAACTAATTTTTATGGACCAGTAGCAAGAGCGGCTATTTTCCAAAAACCACTGGCATCTTTTTCTACAGACACCCATCTTATATTAGGATTATCATGCCATCCATAGTATGGAATCGGTGCATCTTTTGCTTCTGAAGAAACATATGCTTCTAAAGTAACCTCAAATACTTTTTTAGCATCAGTCCACTGTTCTTTATTGTAAGGTTCGATGCTTTGAACATTAATTGACTTAATGGCGTTAAAATGTACTCCCCAGGTTTGTTTGGAAGTATCATCACCAGCCATTTCATTTGTCATCAAATCAATAGCCTCGTTAATTTTCCCATCATTTATTAATTCAAAAATAAGGCCTGTAATATATTCAGCACTGGGCAGGGGTGCCTGCTCATTAGATTCTTCTATAATCTCTTCATCTTCTTTTTCTATAACCTCTTCCTGGGATTCTTCAGTATCTATTTCTTCTTTACATGTCTCCTCTGCAGGCTTGCATGACACAGAAAAACAAAGACTAAAAATTAGTATGAAAATCAAAAATGGGATAATAAAGCACTGCTTCTTATTCATTTATAGTTTCACTTCCTTTTATATTATTATTTTGTAGCCAAGCATAACTTTTTTTAGATTGTTAAAGTATTTACAAAAACAGTTTAATTATAAAAAGAATCCTGATTATATACAATTTTTTCCTGTAAACATTTAATGAAAGCTTTTTGGTATAATGTGTTTCAATTTTAGATAATAAAGAAGATACTCTGCCAGCATAGCTATCGGAGACAGTATTAATTAAACTACAGAAAAGAACTTTCATAACCTGTCATTTGCATTTTTCCAATATAATGTACTCTAAAAGATAGTAATAATTACATAATCTAAAGGACATTAAGTATATCTTGTGCAATATACTGCATGGCTCTGCTTTCTGTATTTCATGCCACTTATTATAATAAAGACAGCGGAGCGCCTCCATCTTCAGGCTTACGCCTGAAGTATTTTAAGCGAAATAAATTGAACATTATGATACAATAAAAAATAAAAATGATAGCCTGGTGTAGGCTAATGTTTCCAGTTAAAATTTAATAATTTAGTCTGCCGCTAAACCACCAGACTTCAGTCTGGTGATGGATAGGCTGTCCAGACCTAGTCTGGGCGTCTCGATTTTGGAGAATAGCAAAAGAAGCCCCCGACTTCAGTCGGGGGAGGTTCACTCAAAGAAGTTTTAAAAAAGAAGCAGCTATTAGAAATAATCGGTAACGTATATTTATTTTTGTGGTATTAATTTAAAAGAAATTAAGGCGGAAGAGGTAATAGAAGATGCATACTGGACTAATTAAAGTTGACAGTGGAAAAGTACAAAAAATGATTAAAGATGTGGAAAAGAGCATTAAGAAGGTATTTAAGGGTAAGCTAAAAAAAATAATAATATTTGGTTCTTATGCAAGAGGAGATTATGATGATGAATCAGATATTGACTTCATGGTACTTGTTGAGGATAAAGATTTAAAGAAATTTGAAGATTTAATTTTAGATATTGAAGTTGATCTATCTATAAAATATGGCATGTTGCCTTCTATATTTATTTATAATATTGATGACTATTATAGCAATATTAATGTAATAGATTTATTGAAAAGTGTAGAAAACGAAGGAGTTGAATTTTATGCAGCATAGCATAAAAGATTTAATACTCTATCGTTTAGAAAAATCGAAACAGGATTTCGAATCTGCTAAAATACTTATTAAAAAAGGTAAATATGCACAATCATTAAACCGCTCATACTATGCTATTTTTCATTCAACTAGGGCATTATTGGCAATGGATAAGTTTGATTCAAGAAAACATTCTGGAGTTATTTCATTTTTCGTAAAGAATTATATTGCAACTGGTATTTTTAAAAAAGAGTATTCAAAAATTATTCTAAGAGCAGAGAAATTCAGGAATAGAAGTGATTATATGGATTTTTATATAGTTACAAAAAAAGATACAGAGAGGCAGTTGAAGGACGCAAAGATATTTATAGGAATGCTGGAAAAGTATATTTTAAAAAAACTAAATAAGAAGAATGTATAAAAACTAGATTCAGCTCAGGCAAACTTTAAGAATGGCAGTTGTTTGAAATACTAAAAGAGTGCGGACAACTTCTAGTAATAATTAGTCATCCGAATCAAGAAAAATATACTTTCACCTAAAATTAAAGCTTGTAAAATTTTATAGCATTACCATAAATAATCATATGGGCAAACTCTATTGCCTTACCAGCATCAAACCAATCAAGTCTAACCATCTCGTCCAGTGCTGATTCTAAATCTTTAATGCCCTGTAAGGCGCCAAACCAGTATGTTTCTGGCATAGTCCCTCCATCTGTGCCATACATTATTTTATTCATGGGAGCCATTTCAAAAAGCTTAAGGAAGGCTTGCCTTAGGGCTGTGCCAAAATAGGGACTTATTGCTGATACATCACAATAAAGATTTGGAAAGCAGCTTACCAGCATTCCTGTTTCCTGGATAAATGGATGTCCGCTATGGGTAATTACAACTTTTGTTTCTCTTATCCTGTCAACAGATAAAATATCCTGCATTAAAATAGGATTTGCTTTTTGTAAATCAAGTATGGGAACACTACCCATACCTGTATGAAACTGCATGGGAATATCATTTTCCCTGCACTTATCAAGTCCGACAATTGTAAAATAATCCCTTATAATTTTTTCATCATCCTTATTTCTATCTATTTTAAATCTATTGTAAGCTTCTCTAGCTTCCTTATCACTCCACATTTTAATCTCAAGACCAGTTTCATATGCAATAATTGACTTAAACCCAATAACTTTATCAATCCTAAGTGCATTTTCCATATCCTTATCAATAATGTCACAAACCTCATCAAATGTAGATGGCAGATTCTTGAATATTCTATAGATTGTTGGAGCTATTCTATAAATCTGATAAACCTTGCAGGGTACTATTTTTTTAAAGTCATCTAAATGTACATGGTGATCAGTAAATTCCTCATGTGGATAGCCTGTATCAACAAGCAGGGTATTTAAATTTACCGCATTAAAAAGCTTGTAGATATATTTTTTTGGATCACTCCTGTATTGCTTATTCCTTTCTGCTACAACCTCTTCCTGTGTGGTGTTTTCAGACAATTCCAATAGCTTGCCCAATTCTCTAATCATCTTATGATTTAGTAAAGTATGCTCAAGCATTTCAGCTGGAACTCCCCAATGGGAAATATTAAAATCAAGCCTGAAGTCCTCGCTTCCTTTTGTCGGATCAAAAGGGTGGCAATGTGCATCAATTATAGGTATGTCTTTTAGTCTCATTTTCTCCCCAGTATAATAAATAAACTTACTTTTTTTATAATTGCCATGCAATGTGTGCAGCTGAGTTTATAGCTTCATAAATTTTCCCATATTCTATACAATCACCTATTGAATATATGCAAAGATTTTGTTTTATAGATATCAATCCATTTTTAAGCTGCAAATACTCTTTATCTTTTGGCTTAAACCCAACTGAAACTAAAACATTATCAGAAATAATCTTCTCTTTATCCCCACTCTTATTCTTAACCAAAACTCCATCATCAAATATTTCTATTACGTCAGTTCCGCATGTAATTTTTGCTCCCTTATTTCTTAATTTTCTAACTAACATATGCTTATTACCTGGTGATTCATCACTTAGTATTTCATCAAATTCTAAACACTCTATTATATTTACTTTATGTCCTTTTAAGGCAAGATACAGCCCTGTTTCACATCCCACAAGTCCAGCTCCTATTATAACTATATTGCTGCCTAACTTTACTTTCTTGTTTGTAAATATATCAACAGATGAAAAAACATTGTCTTTATCTATTCCTAAAATATCAGGTACTACAGGACTGGATCCAACAGCTAATATTACAACATCAGGTTTTTGCCCAGTTATATATTTTGGGGTTGCATTAATACTAAGTCTCAAATCAATATTACTCTTCTTAATTTTCCTTTCATAATAAGAAAGCAATTGTTTTACTTCTTTTTTAAAATCTGGAACTGCTGCTAGCTTTAGCTTCCCACCAATGTATTTTTCTTTCTCTATTAGAGTTACTTTATGGCCGCGGTTATAAGCAATTAGTGCTGCTTCCATACCTGCAGGCCCTGCTCCAATAATTACAACCTTTTTTGAAACTGCTGCTTTATTTTCTCTAAAACACCTGTATCTCTGCTCCTCGCCTAAATACGGATTAATCGAACATTTAATCTGCTGCTGATTTAAAACTTTCTTATAACAAACATTACATTTAATACAAATTTTAATATCATAACCATCTCTTGCCTTATTTGCCCATTCAGGATCTGCAAGCAATGCTCTTCCCAACATAACAGCATCTGCTTTTCCACTAGCTATAATACTCTCAGCATAATCTGGGTCCCCAATTCCTGCAGCAGCTATAATTGGAATATTTACTACTTTTTTAATCTCTGCTGCTATTTTTACCAATGGAGGTTTAATATATATTGGAGGAACTGATGGAAAGTCACTATCTAAAAAACCAGGAAGTGTTGTTGAGAATGCAGAAATATGAATATAATCAATAACCCCCTGCTTTTCTATAAACTGTGCAACTTCTTTTGCTATCTTGGTATTTATTCCTCCTTCAAGAGCCTCATATGCACTGAATTTAAATCCTATAATAAAATCATCCCCACACTTCTCTCTGATACCTTTCGCAATTTTAGCTAAAAAATTCATTCTCTTCTCAAGTGTTCCCCCGTATTCATCATCCCGTCTGTTGGAATGAGGTGAAATAAATTGATTAATAAGATATCCATGTGCTCCATGGAGCTCAACACCAGCGCATCCTGCATCCCTCGTCCATTCCCCGCTTTGAATATAGAGCCCAATTATTTCTTCAATCTGCTCGCGTGTCATTTCCTCAGGTATTTCAGGATACATCCTGCTTTCTATTTTTGAAGGAGCAATAGGTACATTTCCATGGGTGAAATACCTTGGAGATTTACCGCCAAAATGAGATAGCTGCACTAAAAACTTGCATCCATATACATTTAAAACTTCCGATAGCCTGCTTATCCCCTGCAGCAGTCTTCTTGAATATACCCCCAGTGTTAATGCAAAATAGCGCTCATCTACTGCAGCAAAGGGGGAAATAATCATGGCCACGCCGCCTTTAGCCCTGGCTTCATAAAAATCAATCATTTCTGTAGATACCTTACCTTCACCATATTGTTCCTCAAAGCCAGTTCCCATTGGTGCCATAAAAATCCTATTTTTTATCTCCTGGTTAGCAAAAATAATCGGTTTGAATAAATTAATATATCTCATATCCAATACTCCATACAACAAAATAATAATCCTTAATTCTATAATGAATATTTACAAAACTTCACATAAGGCTCTAGTCTCATATTTTAAATTGAATCAAATAGTTTACACAAGCTCTTTTTCAGCACGCTTAAGCACTTTTTCTATCTTTTCATATTGTTCCCTGCTTAAAGTGTGCTGTTTATAATTTGCAAGCATTTCCTTTACGATACTGATACCCTGCCCAATAGAGTCCATGCAGCCTTTTGATTCCCAATCCTCGTAAGTACTTCGGTTTCCAATATTTGAGTATCTAAAATCAGTTTTCATGTTTTTTAAAGTATGATCCTCTGATAAGAAATTGCTGCCAGCCATTACATTTTTAATTGTATCAAGTGCCAGTGTTTCATCATTAACTTCAATTTTCTTTGATAGATGCAGGACTTTAGCAAAAATCTCGTTCTGTATTAATATACTCTCAAGTGATATTAATCCATTAGCATTCAGTCCCGCATCACACAGCATGTCGTGGCCTGCCATGTATGCTAACATTGTAGAGCTCATTTTTTCATATCCTGCCTGAGCATCAGTTATATTTGCACTTGTTGCACCGCCTGCACCATATGTCAGTAAATTATAATACCTTCCTAATTGTGCTGTAACTATGCTTAGCAGGCCATATTCAATGGAACCATATGCAGGAAAACCGGTCCTTAAGTCAAACTTTACTGCGGCTCCCCCGTAAACAACAGGAGTACCCTCATTTATCAATTGAATTAATACAAGTGCGGCAAGACTCTCAGCATTTGCCTGTGCCATCGCCCCTGCAATCGTAACAGGCGAGGCAGCACCAGCCATTGGTGCCTGGACTATTATTATTGGAAGCTTCCTCTTCGAATACTCCCATATTACTTCACACATGTTTTTTGGTAGTTTTAATGGGCTGGATGGAGCAATACTTATTGACAGAATAGGCTTTTCGGTTAATTCTTTTTCAGATCCAGCCACTGCTATGCCTAACTCTATTATAAATCTTGCTTCATGCCCGGTGCTTGGGACAACAAGACAATTTTTTGCTGTATTTTTATATATCTCTGCAGCTGAATAGACAATAGATAGTTTGGGATTAACATCATGAGCAATAACAGGATTACAGCATATATGATAATAGGGCAGTTGATCAATTAACCTTACTGTTTCTATAATATCACTTAGTTTTGCTTCTCTTCGCTTGTGGGTATCTACATCTATAATATAAGACTCTTCTACCATTGATACTACAAAGAATCCACCTTCTCCTATTACCATTTCATCACCATTTTGGGAGTAAAGGCTAAATGAAGGAGGAACTTTTTTAATACAGGAATCTATCAGATCTCTATCCATTTTTACTAACTTATTATTAAAATCTACTTTTAACCCTTTGTCTCTGAGAAAATTCAGCGTTTTATCATCTAATATCTTTACCCCAATTTCCTCCATTATCTCCATTGTCGCTAAATGGATTTTCTCCAGTTCGATTTGATTAAAAATTTTTACTGGATCTTTATATTTATAACATTTTGCAAATTTCATCTACCCTCCTAAACTCTAGTTTGCTTATTCCTTTAAAGCTCCAGATAATAAGCCTTTTATAAAATATTTCTGACCAGCAAGGAATAATATTATCATTGGAATAGCCACAAATAATGCTCCTGCCTGAATTAAAACTGGATTATTTGCATATCTGCCGCCAATCAAGTTAAGAGCAGCAGTAACTGTCTTCATATCATCCTTTCTTAAAAACATCAGGGCAATCAATAAATCATTCCATACCCATAAAGAATTAACTACAATTAAAGTCACAAGAACAGGCTTGGAAAGAGGAATCATTATTCTATAAAGCAATTGAAATCTATTACACCCATCAATTCTTGCCGCATTTAAAAGATCTTCTGGAATAGTTCTAAAAAAACTGGTTAAAAGGAAAATGGAAAAAGGAAGCATAAAGGAAGCATAAATTATGCCAACTCCAAAATAGTTATCAAGCAAATTAACTTTAGACATCAATACATAAATAGGAATTATTACAATCATTATAGGGACACCCGTTAGGGCAATTGTCAGACTTAAAAGGAATCTTTTGCCTTTAAACTTCATTCTTGAATATGCATAGGCAGCAAGTATGGAAACGACCAATGTAAAGATAATAGACAATGTTGTTACAACAACACTATTTATAGTAGATCTAAAAAAACCATACTCTGTATATAGCCTGATAACATTTTCAAATGTCCAACGCGCTGGCGGTCCAAATATATTTTCATAAATCTCATTCTTTGTCTTAAAAGCAGTAATTATTACATAATAAAAAGGAAAAATTGAAAATATGGAAAAAATAATTAAAATTATATGAATTGGTATTTTTGATACCTTTGTTTTTAATGACATTATTCTTCCTCCAGAGCACCTCTCTGTAATCTAAATCTTAGATATATAAATACAAAAATTAACAGAAACAGCAGTATTGATAGTGCTGATGCCATACCCATCAGGTTCTTCTTAAATGCTAAATTATAAATTTGAAGTTCCAAAATAGTTGTAGAATTAGCTGGCCCGCCATTGGTTAATACAAATACATAAGTAAATACCCATGCAAAAACCACCATAACATTATAAACAACATAGAAGTTAATGATATTCTTTAACTGAGGAATTGTTACATGTATCAGAGTTTGAAACCAGTTTGCCCCGTCTATTTTAGCAGCTTCAATTATATCTTTGTTAATATTATTGATTCCAGCTAAAAATAGAATAATTCCAAAAGGCAGTTCTTTCCAGATAATAACAAACATTACTGCATATATAGCATATTGAGGCCTTCCAAGCCAATCTTTTGCCAGTATCCCAAGGCCAATATTATTTAAAATAAAATTAATAATACCGTCAAGTCTGAGCAATCTGCTAAAAACAACTCCAACTACTACAATTGAAATAATAAACGGGATAAATAATAAAGTCTGGTAAACCTTTGCAAATCTTATTCTTTCTGAAATCAAAACAGCAAAGAATATAGCCAGTACCAGTAATATAGGTATGACCATTAATAATTGAAAATTATGAAGAACAGCTTTGTGGGTTATAGTATCCTTTAGAAACAAGTACTTATAATTATCAAAACCTAAAAATATACTTTTACCACCTGCAAATCTAAAGAAACTTCTCTGAAAGTTTTGAATAACAGGATAAATAAAAATAAATGCTAAAAACACCAGAGAAGGCAATATATATAAAAATGGAGAATAATTTTTAAAAAATGTCTTTTTCATCAAACTTGCTCTTGATATTTAGGTCATGGTAATAGTATATTCTCTATTACCATGACCTTACAGCTCTTATTTCATTATTTCGTAAATATTACTCAATACCTGCCCAAATTTTATAAGTTTCAAATACTTCAGGACTTAGTGTTCTCCACTCTTCAGCAGCAGCTTCCATTTGAGCAGCACCATCTTCTGGAGAAATATCACCTAGTATCACTAATTGACCAACAGGAATCATTCCTTCTCCCATAGGAGCATAAGGTATTACAGCATCTGTAAAGAATGTTCCATTTTCAAAACCAGTATAAGTCCACTCAGCTAATTGCTTCTTTAGAGGATCTTCTATCATGTTAATATCAAACCTATCATCAGCTGGGAAATTCTGGCCATCCAGTATTTCAACCATCCTGTTAGAACTTTCCTCCGAATGCAGATAAACTAGAAAATCTGCAGCCAATTCTTTATTAGGTGACCAGCTTGTGATAAATTCAGCTATTGGTGCAACTGGAACCCAGTCAACTGGTTTATCAGTTAGCTGCGGGAAGCTCATAATTCCAAGATTTTCTGCACCAATTTCTTCAATCCAGGTTATAGCAAGTGGTGATGGAAGAGGACATATTGTTGCATTGCCTGCTCTCCACTCAAACCATGAATCTACAAAGTCTATGCTAGCAGCAGACTCAATGAAATATCCAGCTTCAGCATACTCTCCAATCCTTTCCCATACTTCGATAAATTCAGGGTCGTCAAAAGATCTTATGCCGGCTACACATTCTTTTATTTCTTCAAATGTTAAATACTGTGGATAGATATAATAAGACAGCAATGGGAACATCCAGCCACTTGAAAAACCAGCAGCAAACGGATCGTGGCCTGCATCTTTTAGAGCTTTGGATGCATCCATGAACTCATCCCAGGTAACTGGCGGATCATCAGGATCAAGGCCTGCATCTACAAAATGGTCCTTGTAATACAATATAACAAAACTAAAAGCATAGAGGTCTGATGACCATACTTTCCCATCATAAGTTGCAAGGTCGTTTCCAATCCAGTGACTCAATTCCTCTTCATCAACATAATCTGATATTGGAGCAACGTTTTCAGCCCATACCTGCTCTAAATTATATATTCCATACCATACAGTAGCAATATCAGGTCCTGATTGTGATTCTGCTGCTGCAAGAAAGTTTGGAACTACAACATCTGATGCCTGGTGTTGGGGAGTTATAGTAATATTTGGATGAAGCTCATTATATGCTTCACACGATGCCTCAACATATTCAGTAAATCCAGGTGAATCTTCTTCTCCGTACCACCAAAAAATAAGTTCCGTTGGTTCTGCAAAAATATCTTCTTCCTCTACTGCTTCCTCCTCTTCAGGCTCTTCTACAACTTCCTCTACTGCTTCTTCTACTGCTTCCTCTACTGCTTCTGTAACCGCTTCCTCTAATGCACCCTTACAGCCTGTAAGAGAAAAAGTTACTGCCATCCCTATACTTAATATAGAGACCATCAAGATTAGTAATGTTTTTTTCATCATTACTCCTTTCATATAATAGTTCTTTTTAATAAAATGCTATTATTTTTTCATCACCTCCTTATAATTTCTATTTTTAAGTAAATTTAAAAGCTTTAAATATTATTCCTTATGGAATAGTATAAATTTACCCCTACCCTATATTACTATTATTTAAATTAAAATTCTTTTCTAATTCTAAAAAAATATCAGATGGATTTTTTCTAAATTCTTCATAAAGATTACTATATGACTTTACAAGTGGTATAGAAATTTTCTCCATATCTGATATATCATTATAGCTATAACCTTCTAAAAAATTTTTAATTACTGATAAAAAAATTGATATATACCTGTTTATTGTAGATATTTCATAATGCAATCTAAATGATATCTCATCCAGTGAAAGACCATTTAAATACATTTTTACTGCATGATACTTTGAAGATATCCCAGGACCAATGTCATAAAAATTCCCTCTCGTAGGAATAATGGCATCTTTTTTTCTGTATATTGAAATAATTTTTTTAATTGAAGATATACTCATCCTAAGCAATACAGCTAAATCCCTTTGAGTTAATAAACATCCCTGGTCATACGCCTGCCAGCATAATCTGGAAATAGTTACAAATCTAAGATATTTTAAGTTCCTCCTACCACTTATTTCTAGATCTTCCTTTGCTAATAGAGAAAGCTTTATTCTTTTAGTTTTACATTTTGCTATTAACCTCCCAGGAGGTTCAGAAAGCAGTACAGCCCTGTAAAAAGTCTCTCCTTCCGATAAATCATTTCCCTCTAAAAAATATTTATCTTTAATTTCGGAAGCTATCTTTTCAGCTAATCCTGCCGGAAGATTATATTTTTCATTCAAGTCATTAGCTATGGCATTCTTATTATTTATAGAATATGTATTTATATTCATAAAAAGAATATTTTGAGTATTATTTTTAAATTAAGTAGGTATAAATTTAGCCTATTATTAAATTATATTAGAAATCTACCAAATATATAAGCACTTGTCAAAAAATTTTAAATATTTTAATATTCAGCTTTTATTACTTAACAATTCTTCCTTAGCCAAATTAATTACAGCATTAATTCTATCAAGTTTATCTTCAGTTAATAATTTTGGATTATTAGTTTTAATAATTTTTTTTGCCCTTTCTAAAGCCACCTTACTTATATCCAATCCACCTTTTAATAACCATCTCTCATAGATTTCACGATTTCCAATATTTGAAAAATTAAAATCAGTATTCATATACTTTAAAGTAAGTGGCTCTGATAAATAATCGCCTTTATTACTAGCTTTTTTTATTAATTCTAAAGATAGGGTCTCTTCATTTACTTCTACTTTTTTGGAAATATTTACTGCTTTATTAAATATTTCATCCTGTAATAACAAGCTCTCAAAGGAAGTAATTGAATTTGAGTTTAACCCGGCATCACATACAACATCATGGCCTGCCATGTATGCCAGCATAGTAGAATTCATTTTTTCATAGCCTGCTTGTGTGTCTGTAATATTTGAATTTGTAGCTCCGCATGCACCATTAGATGGTAAGTTATAGAATCTTGCCATCTGTGCAGTTATAATACTTAGTAAGCCATACTCGGATGCGCCGTATGCACATGTTCCAAATCTCATATCAAAGTTTGATAAGGCTCCTCCATAAACAACAGGACTGCCTTCATTTATTAATTGAATTAATGTAATTGCAGCAAGACTTTCTGCATTTGCCTGTGCAATCGTCCCAGCAATTGTTACAGGAGAACTTACACCCGAAATTGAACCATGAACTATAATAATTGGTAATTTATTTCCTGCAAATTCCAATATAACTTCACATGTATTCTCAGGGAACTTTAATGGACTAGAAGGTGCTACACTTGTAGAAAGAATTGGCTTATTACACAACTTCTTCATACTTCCAGCAATAGCTGCTCCCAATTTTATTACAAACTTAGCCTCTAAACCATTTGTGGGCTCAACAAGACAATGCTTCTGCGTATTTTTAAATACTTCTATACACGCATATAAAAGCGCAATTCTTGGATCTATATCATGTACAACAACTGGATTACAGCATATATGAAAAAATGGCAGCTCATCTATCAGCTTAACAGTATTAATTACATCTTCTAGCTTACCTTCTCTTCTAATATTTGTACTGGGGTCAAGAATATAAGGATTATCAATCGTTGAAACAACAAAGAAATTATCACTTCCAATTTTTAGCTCATCATAATTTTGTGAATAAAGACAGAATTCTTTTGGAACTTTTTTTAAACAACACTCAACTACTTCTCTTTTTATTTTTACCAGCTTACTGCTAAAATCAACATTAATATCTTTATCTTTTAATATCTTTAAAACCTTATTGCTGTAAAATCTAACTCCAATATCTTCTAATATTTTTATTGAAGCTTCGTGAATTTTTTTTAAATCATCTTC
>JACKQG010001227.1_pt2 | contig 13264 bp, 12 predicted proteins | sample 8237621 | NCBI WGS metagenome assembly JACKQG01 (sample SAMN15677084, study PRJNA649215) | marine metagenome | biome: marine; feature: Black Sea; material: saline water; isolation source: suspended particulate matter (SPM) from the Black Sea western gyre | collected 2013-06-09/2013-06-10 | depth...
CTTCTTGGTTTCTCTTTTTTTCCAACGTAGGCATCAATGATTTTCCCGCCGGCTTCTTTCATCTCTTTATAGGTGATAACTTCATCATTACAATCTTTGTGGTAAAAACCTTGCAGGTCATAGTACTCTTTGCATTCGCTGTAGTATTTGGCCGAGACTCCACGTTTGTTGACGCAGGCTGTAAAAAAAAGTGCTGTTATTAGTAATAGTGTTTTAATCATAGGTGAAATAAGCATATACTATACCTAAACCTTAAAGGTCTCTTTAGTTTTACAAAATTCTGTTAAAAAACATTCTTCACACTTTGGGTTTTTCGCAGTGCAGACATAGCGGCCAAAAAGAACCATACCCTGATGAAGTGCATGAAGATTATTTTTAAATTTTTTCACTAAAGTCGCTTCTGTTTTGATTGCAGTTTTATCATCACTGAGACCAAGTCTGTGTGACACTCTAAAGACATGAGTGTCAACCGCCATAAGATTTGCCCCGGTGTACTCTATCATAACAACATTGGCTGTTTTTTGACCGACACCGGCAAGTGTTTGCAAGTCTTTTTCATTCATAGGTATTTCACCGTTATACACTTCACTCACTCTTTGTGCCATAAGAATGATATTTTTAGCCTTATTATTAAAAAAAGAACAAGAATTTATCAAAGCTTTCACTTCATCAATATCGGCAATTGCCAAGTCCCCGGGGGTGGGGTATTTTAAAAATAATGGGGGAGTGATTATGTTCACACGTTTATCTGTGCATTGAGCAGACAAAGCTACGGCAATGACCAATTCATAGGCATTCTTATACTCAAGTTCTGTAACAGCATCACTGTATCTATCTATGAAGCGTTCGTGGATTTCTACAATTTCTTTTTTTGTTGCTTTTTTCATAAAGAGTATTTTACCTGATTAATAATGAAAGATATATATGGGTGAGTGGGAGCTGTTTAATAACTATTAGTCTAAGTTAAATACAATTTCCTAAGAAACAAGTAAGAAGGATTTTTTTATATGAAAACAAGCAAGAAGATTATATCTGCGATACTTTTAACAACATCAATGCTATCAGCACAGACATTAGTGACTGTTGATGGCACAAGCATAACGCAAAGTGATGTTGACAGTGCATTAATGAATGCAACGCAAGGAAGATTTAATCAAGTCCCGCCAGAGAAGCAGATTGAATTTAGAAGACAGGTTTTAGAACAACTTGTCGCAAAGGAACTCATATATGGTGATGCTAAAAAGACAGGTATATTAAAATCAAAAGATTTTAATGAAGAATATCAAAAAGTTCAAGAAAAAGTAAAAAAAGAGATTGCTGTTCAGATTTGGCAAAAACAACAACTTGATAAGGTTACAGTCTCCAAAAAAGAGTCGAAAAAATATTATGATGACAATAGAGGTGAATTCAAAGAACCGGACAGTGTGCATGCCCGTCATATTTTAGTCAAAACTAAAGAAGAAGCAGATGCATTATTGAAAGATTTAAAGCTTAAAGGCAAAGCTCTTAAAGAAAAATTCATAGCTTTAGCAAAAGAAAAATCAGTTGGACCAAGCGGACCAAAAGGCGGAGACTTAGGATACTTTGCACAAGGGCAAATGGTGCCGGAATTTAATGATAAAGTGTTTTCTATGAAAGTGGGGACAGTTTCTAAACCTGTAAAAACTCAGTTTGGATATCATTTGATTTACTTAGAAGATAAAAAAGATGCTAAAAACTTATCGTATGAGGAAGTGAAATCTTTTATCGAGCAAAGATTAAAGTTGGAAAAATTTAAAACCACTATCGCTGCCACGATGAAAAAACTTCAAGAAAAAGCTACAATCCAATAAATAATGATTCCATCTCCCATCTCTAAGATCAGCTTGGAGGGGAGGGAATTCTATGTTAAAAGAGATGATTTAACAGACACTTTTTTAGCAGGGAATAAATTTAGAAAACTCCATACTCTCCTTCAAACTCCAAATGAAAAATATACGAAGATCATCTCTTATGGCGGAACGCAATCAAATGCTATGCTAGCTATCGCCGCATTATGTAAGCGGAAATCTTGGGAATTTATATATTATTCTAAACCCTTAAGTCAAACTATAAAAGAGCAAGAATATGGAAACTTTTTTTTAGCTTTAGAGCTGGGCATGAAACATATAGAAATAGAACATACTCTTTATAGAGACTTTATAGCATCACTGAGGGTGAACATAGATGAAAAAACTTTTTTAATAGACCAAGGAGGGGCCAGTGTCTTAGCTGAGGAAGGTTTAAGAGTTTTGGCAACAGAGATAAGAGATGCAAACTTAGAAGTGAAATCCTTAGCGATTCCATCGGGAACAGGTGCAACAGCACTTTTTTTAGCACAATCTTTACCAGAGTATAAAGTTTACACTATAGCATGTGTGGGAGATACAGAGTATTTAAAAGAACAAATGAAAGCACTCGCACACATACCGGAGAATTTAATTATTTTGGAGTCAGATAAGAAGTATCATTTTGCAAAACCATATCCAGAATTTTTAGAAATATATAAACAGTTATTGGATGTCGGAATTGAGTTTGATTTACTTTATGCACCGCTAATGTGGAAAGCTTTATTAGAACAGGTCGATGAAAATGTTTTATATATACATAGCGGCGGGGTGAGTGGAAATATCAGTATGCTTAAAAGGTATGAGAAAAAAAGCCTAAGCTTTTAATCTATAAAAGTGACAGTGTCTTCTAGGGAAGCGCGAGCAGGTTGATAGGTGTTTATTTTCGCTTCTTTATCTTCATAGCCAAGCACCACGCTATATAAAAGTGCAAGATTATCCGGGGTGTCTAAAACTTTTGCTACAACTCTTCCAAATTCAGTCGTTGAGCCTTGCGGACAAGTGTCTACACCGAATTCTTGCGCAGCGAGCATAAGACTTTGCATATATGCACCGCAGTCTATAAGTGCACCTTGGGCACCCTCAATGTTTGCTTTATCAGTGAAAACAAAATAAACAGTCTGCGCTCCAAACCATTTGAAGTTGTCATGCCACATTTTCAGACGTGTGGCATCATCTTTTCTATCCACTTCCATAAGTTTGTAAAGTCCGGCACCCGTTACAATTCTTCTTTTTTTGTAAGGATTGACCCAGTTGACAGGATAGTATTGAATATGCTGGTCATGTTCCACGCCTTCATCCATCTTAGCGATGATGGCATCTCCAATATTTTTTAAAGTTTCCTTATTGCTGATTGCAATCACTTTCCATGGTTGCATATTTGCACCGCTTGGTGTCATTGCAGCAGCATTTAAAATTTGTTCTTGAATATCTTTGGGTACAGGCTTAGGAAGATACGCTCTTTTTGATGAACGGCTCTTTAAAGTTTCTATAACTGTTGGCATATTTGAAATCCTGAATTTATTTTGTGAGATTATATCATAAGAGAGCTTGCATATGTCCTAGAAAACCTTATAAAGAGTATGAGAGTGTGTAAGATTGTAAATATCATTTAATACACAAGATGTTATAGTTTAGCTAAGCTCAATAACTTAACTTGACACTAGTTGACTCAATATGATATAATTATTACATATATAAGAAGGAATTATTATGACAAACATATTTGAAAAACTGACACACAACATGACTGAGGCGATTGAATCTTCTGTTTCTTTGGCACTGCACAATAAAAATCAAGAAGTGGAGTTAATCCATTTTTTATGGGCTTTGTTGACGAACTCTAATTCTGTTTTAAACCAGATGTTTAATAAAATGAATATAGACAAAGTCGCAATAGAGTTGGACGTGAAAAGTGCATCGAACACACTTGCAAAATCAAGTTCAGTTACAAAAGAGAGTATAAAGCTTTCTAAAAAATTTGTACAAACATTAGAAAATGCCGCTGGGCTTATGACAAAAAACGGAGATTCATTTTTAGCTGTTGATACGTATATATTAGCAAATTTAAAGACAGATCCCTTGGCCGCGATATTATCTAAATACGTTGATATGAGTGAGTTGGCAAAGAATTTAGAAAGCGCGCGCGGCGGAGCAAAAATTGACTCACAAAGCTCAGATGAAACTCTGGAGTCTTTGTCGAAATACGGGATAGATTTAACAACTCAGGCGGCTGAGGGGAATCTTTCTCCTGTTATCGGTCGGGATGAAGAGATAACGAGAGTGATGCAGATTCTTATTCGTAAAACAAAAAACAATCCTATGCTTTTAGGTGAACCGGGAGTTGGTAAAACGGCTTTAGTTGAAGGTTTAGCACAAAGAATCAACGATGGGAAAGTTCCAACTTCTCTTAAGAACAAAAGAGTGATAGCCTTAGATATGAGCGCCTTGATTGCAGGTGCGAAATACAGGGGGGAATTTGAGGACAGACTCAAGGCTGTAATCGATGAGGTGAAGCAAAGCGGGAATATTATTCTTTTTATTGATGAAATTCATACGATTGTCGGTGCCGGGGCATCTGAAGGAAGTATGGACGCTGCAAATATCTTAAAACCGGCACTGGCACGTGGTGAACTCCATACTATCGGTGCAACCACTTTAAAAGAGTATAGAAAATATTTTGAAAAAGACACAGCCCTTCAGAGAAGATTTTTACCGGTTAACCTTGATGAGCCAACCGTAAATCAATCCCTTCAAATTTTAAGAGGAATAAAAGAAAGACTAGAAACTCATCATAATGTGACGATTACAGATAGTGCTTTAGTGGCAGCAGCAAGACTCTCAGATAGATATATTGCGGATAGATTTTTACCGGATAAGGCGATAGATCTTATTGACGAAGCGGCAGCTGAGTTGAAAATGCAAATAGAATCAGAACCTAATATGTTAAGCTCAGCAAAAAGACGATCTTCTGAATTGCAAGTTGAGCGCGAAGCCTTGAAGATGGAAAAAACTCCGGCAAATGAAAAAAGACTCGAAGAAATTGTCAAAGAGTTGGCTGATGTTGAAGAGGAGGTTAGAGGTCTTGAGGCACAATTTGCAACTGAGAGAGAGGTCTTTGAAAAGATTTCGAGTATTAAAGGGAAAATTGAAGCAAAAAGAAGAGAAGCAGAAAGTGCTAAATCATCATCTGACTTTAACCGTGCTGCTGAGATAGAATATGGTGAAGTTCCTAAATTACTTGAAGAAGAAAAAGCTATTAATGATAATTGGACTAAGCTTCAAGATGCAGGAACTTTATTAAAAAACAGTGTTGATGAAGAAGCAATTGCAAGTATTGTGTCACGTTGGACACAAATTCCAGTAAATAAGATGCTTCAAGGCGAAAAAGATAAAATTCTTCATGTTGAGGAAGAACTTAATAAAGATGTAATTGGTCAAAGTAAAGCAACACACGCTGTAGCACGTGCGATAAAAAGAAATAAAGCTGGACTTTCAGACACATCTTCACCGATAGGAAGTTTTTTATTCTTAGGACCAACCGGTGTGGGTAAAACACAAACTGCAAAAACATTAGCAAAATTTTTGTTCGACAGTGAAGATTCGATGATTCGAATAGATATGAGTGAGTATATGGAAAAACACGCAGTGTCACGTCTTGTTGGGGCTGCACCCGGTTATGTGGGATATGAAGAGGGTGGACAGCTTACAGAAGCTGTAAGACGTAAACCTTACAGTGTTGTTTTGTTTGATGAGGTGGAAAAAGCGCATCCGGATGTGTTTAATATGTTATTGCAAGTGCTTGATGATGGAAGGTTGACGGATAACAAGGGTGTGACAGTTGACTTCACCAACACTATAATAATTTTGACATCAAATATTGCAAGCGATAAAATTATAAATAATGGAGACTCTGAGGGACTCGAAGAACTGGTGCTGGGTGAATTAAAACAAGCATTTAAACCTGAATTTTTAAACAGACTTGATGATGTGGTGATTTTCAATGCCTTAGGTCAAGAACAGATTGTGGACATAGTGGATATCTTTTTTAATGAGATCGCAAAAAAAGTGGAATCACGTGATATCAGTCTGAGTCTTAGTGCCCAAGCTAAAGCCTATATAGCAGAGGCCGGATTTGACCCAATTTATGGTGCAAGACCCCTTAAACGTGCTTTATATGAGATCGTGGAAGATAGACTGGCTGATTTGATTTTAGAAGGAAGTGTTGCTGAAGGTTCCCATGTTGAGTTCACAATAGAGAATGGGGAAATCGTAGTTCTTGTAAAATAATTTAATATACTTGCAATGTTGTTTATAAGCTTAATCACATTTTAAGTAATATTTCTATATTATTCCGAACCTAAAAGTAAGTATGATGCTTAAGTTTAATCAGGTGCACTTAACTGTGGACAGGCTTTTAGCCGAGAAAACATAGCGTTAACGTAGAGGAAAGGGCTTCGCTTTTTCCCCGTACTAAATAAAATATCATATAAGGATATGTCAAATGAAAAGAACATACCAACCCCATAATACACCTAGAAAAAGAACTCATGGTTTTAGAGCAAGAATGGCTACTAAAAATGGTCGTAGAGTTTTAAACCGTAGAAGAGCTAAAGGCCGTAAAAGATTGACAGTTTAGGGGGATTTGATACACTGAAGCTGCATAAGCAGTTTCAGTATATTTATAAAAAAGGAAAAAACCAACATTCTAGCAGTGTTGTATTATTCTTTCTTCCAAATCAATCTATTCGAAAAGTAGGTTTTACCGCTACTAAAAAAATCGGTAACGCAGTTAAAAGAAATAGAGCTAAAAGAAGACTTCGGGCTCTTTTTTTAAAACACTCCGCTAATCTCAAAAATGGCACATATATTTTTGTAGCTAAACAATCCATCATTGAAATTCCTCATGCCAACTTAGAAAAAGACTTTGAAAAAGTGATCTTTCGTTCGCACGCATTCAAAGAAAACATAGAATGATTAAAATAATTCGACTCATTTTACTTAAGCTTTTATGGCTTTATCAGAAGTTTTTCACACTCATAGGTTTCGGTTCATGCAGATATTATCCCTCATGCAGTGAATTTGCACGAATTAATTTTGAAAATAATTCACTTTCAAGTGCTTTTTACCACTCTTTGACTAGAATACTACGATGTAATCAATTGTTCGATGGCGGGATAGAATATCCATTACTTGATAAGCTCTCCCAAAAGCCCACAAAGTTGGGGATGGAATCTATAAAATATTGGTTGGTTCCAAGTAAAAATAATCGTTTTCATATCATAAAAAATTTTTCATATAAAGGGTACCTGTGTTAGACAAAATGACACCTAATCAAAGATTATTGGTAGCAGTGGCACTATCAGTAATATTTTTCGCGACGTATACAGCAGTTTTTCCACCAGTGCAACCAGAAATAAATGATGCTCCTAAGAGTCAAGCTGTAGAATTAAAACAAGACAATACACAAAAAAGTTTTGAAGATAGAGTGGTTGATGCCGTGGTGGGTCATGATATAGCTCAAGAAGAGTCAATTCAAGTAAGTGCTTCAAATGACATAGTGATGGTTAAAAATAAAAACTTTATTTTAAGAATGGATACGCTTGGCCGTATATCTTCAAAAGAATTGTTACAAGAAAAGTTTAGAGGCACAGATGAAAAACATGCACAACTAATTCCTGCTTTTGGAGCAAAGCCGTTATTTTTGAGATTTGTTGATCCAGATATAAATAAAGAAGCAAGTTCTATGGCGTATACAGCTTCAGTGGCAGAAGTTAATTTAGATGGTGCACCTCAAAAAGTCACACTAACACAAAAATTATCTAAGTTGACTGTTACAAAAGAACTGACATTTTATGATGATGGTCACTATGACGTCACTATTTCACTCTCTGAGAATCAAAGATATTTTGTATATCTAGGTCAAAGACCGGAAATCACAGAACAGATGATGACAGTCTCCGGTGCGATGGTTTATACTGATGATGAACTTGTCACCATTATAGAAGATGGAGATGCAGAAGGAAGAAAAGCATTTTCCGGAGTTGAACTTATCTCAGCTTTTGATCAATATTCTGCAACTATTATGTATGGATTTGCAAAAGATACAAATATTATTGTTGAAAGAGATAGAGACGACAACCCTGTTGTATATTTTGATGCATTGCCAACTATGAGTTTTCATGGTTATGTTGGTCAAAAAGAGTATAAAGTTCTTAAAAATATCAAACCTGTTTTAACAAATGCGATTGAATACGGATGGTTTACATTCGCTTCTAAGCCGCTTTTTCAGTTTTTATCATGGTTGCACGGTATCTTTGGAAACTGGGGTTGGTCTATTGTGGCACTCACCTTTGTTGTGAGAATGATTTTGTATCCTCTTACTTACAAGGGTATGATGTCTATGCAGAAGATAAAAAAGATTTCACCGCAAATCAAAGAACTTCAAGCAAAACATAAAGGTGATCCACAGCGTATGAATAAAGCTGTAATGGATATGTACAAGAAACACAATGCAAATCCATTAGGCGGTTGTTTGCCGATGCTAATGCAGATTCCTGTTTTCTTCGCAATCTACCGTGTGCTTTTAAATGCAGTGGAACTTCAGGGTGCTGAATGGATTTTATGGATAGACGATTTGTCTCGCATGGACAGTTACTATATTTTACCTCTTTTAATGGGTGCATCAATGTACTACCAACAAAAGCTCACACCAAGTAATTTCACCGATCCGATGCAAGAAAAAGTGTTTAAATTTTTACCGGTTATTTTTACATTTTTCTTTATAACTTTCCCTTCAGGATTAGTTCTTTACTGGTTTGTAAACAACCTTTTCTCTATAGGTCAGCAATTTATTGTTAATGCACAGTTTAAAAATGCAACAGATGCAGAAGAAGCTCTCGCCAGGTCTAAAAAATCTGAGAAAAAAGTTTCGGAGAAAAATGATGATTAAGATTGAAGCAGTTACACTCGAAGCAGCATATAAAGATGCTGCTTCAAAATTAGAGTGTTCTGTTACTGAGCTTAAAATCGAAGTTGTTCAAGCTCCAAATAAAGGGATATTAGGTCTTTTTAAAAAACCGGCTATTATCGTTGCTGTAAGGGAGGTGAACTTAGAGAGCAAAAGTGAATCTAATAAAATTCCAGCCCGAGATAAACGCGAAGCCTTAAAGCAAAAAAGTAATGTAGATATACAATCTTTAAAGCCGGACGAAAAACAAGAGAAGCAAGAAACTCCAAAGTCAGAAAAAAAAGAATCCCAAACAAATAAGACTACAAGCAAAGATGAAGTAAAAGTAAATAAACAAGCTAAAAAACCTAAGAAAAAATATCAAGAGACTAAAGAAAAAGAAGAAGCACCATGTATTTTAAATAACACTATCATGCCAGCTTCATTTGTAAGTATGCAAGATGATGAAGATGAATATGAAGTTTCTAACTATTTAGCAGATTATGATGAGGATGAAGCTGAGGTGCAAAATATCTCTGAAATAGCTAAAACTGTAGCAAAAGAGATAAATGAACTTTTTGATTTAACATGTTTTAATATTGAATCCATTGATGTGAGTGCTCATGATGAAAACACTTTACTCATAGAGTTTAAAGGCGAAGATGCTGCTCTTCTTATAGGCAAAGAAGGGTATCGATATAAGGCGCTTTCTTATATGATATTCAATTGGATAAACACTAAGTATCAGGTGCAACTACGTCTTGAAATTGCAGAATTTTTAAAAAATCAAGAAGAATCTATCTGTAAGTATCTTATAGGTGTTTGTGAAAATATTGATAGAGATGGTAGAGCACAAACTAAAATACTCGATGGTGTTTTAGTGCAAATCGCACTGAATGAACTACGTGAGAGATACCCTGATAAATATATAGTTATCCGCTCAACCCGTGACGGACTTAAATATATTATCATAAACGATTACCACTCCAACTAAATGGACAATCATACAATAGCAGCCATTGCAACGGCAAATGGCATAGGCTCGATTGCTATTATTCGCCTTAGTGGCGATAAAGCACTCGATATTGTGAAATCCATCACACATAAAGATGATTTTTCCCCCCGATATGCAACACTTACAAATGTATATAATTTTAACAAAACGCTTATAGATGAAAGTATTGTTATATATTTTAAAGGGCCGAATTCTTTTACCGCGGAGGATGTGGTGGAGATTCAATGCCATGGGGGTTTTATAGTCGCACAATCAATATTAAAAGCAACATTGGATTTTGGGGCAAGACTTGCAACTGCTGGAGAATTTTCTAAGCGTGCTTTTTTTAACGGTCGTATAGATTTGAGTGAAGCAGAAGCTATTGCACAACTCATCGAAGCTAAAAGTGAAGATGCTGCAAAAATTCTAGCTGCTCAAATGAAAGGTTCTTTAAAAGTTTATATTGAAAATATCCGTGATGACATCATACATATTTTGGCATATTCTGAAGTGAGTATTGATTATGCAGAAGAGGACTTACCAGAGGATTTAGTTTCGCAGATTAAAGTTAAACTTGATGAATTGAAAAATTCATTAAATTCCACACTCTTGGCAAGTAAAGCCAGAGAAGGTCTGATGCAAGGTTTTAAAGTCGCCATTGTGGGAAAACCGAATGTAGGGAAAAGCTCTTTACTTAATCGTTTGGTAAATTACAATCGTGCGATTGTCAGTGATATCGCTGGAACTACAAGAGATACGATTGAAGAACAGGTAAAAGTCGGTACGCATCTTATTCGTATAGTAGATACGGCAGGTATACGTGAAGCAAATGATGCGATTGAGAAGATTGGTATAGAGAGAAGTCTTGAAGCGATAGAAGAAAGTGATATTGTAGTTGCTTTATTCGACGGCTCTCGAGAGGCTGATGGTGAAGATGAACAGATTTTAGCTTTAATTAAAGAATCGACAAAAAATAAAAAAGTGATATATATTAAAAATAAGATAGATTTAGAAGAAAAATTTGTAAGTGAAGAGATATCTTTTGATATTGAAATCAATTCTAAAGATAATGTTGATTCTCTTATAGAAGCTTTAAAAAATATCATGGACAGATCAAACACTTCAGATGAAATTATGCTGATTTCACAAAGACAGATTTCTGCTGTGCAAAACACATTAACAAACATTGAAGAAGCATTTTCTCCCCTTGAAGATCAAGAATTAGAAATATTTTCTTTTCACTTAAATGAAGCAGTCAAAGAGATGGCAAGCATAACTCGACCGTTTGAAAATGATGAAATGCTTGATAAAATGTTCGGCTCTTTTTGTTTAGGAAAATAAGATGCCAAAATATTTAGCAATAGACTTAGGTCTTAAAAGAATAGGAATTGCCTATTCTGCTCACAAAGACCTAGTGACTCCATTTCAAGCAATTATACGCAAAAATAGAAATCAAGCCTCAGACGAAGTTAAAAAGTTCATTAAGGAGTGGGAAATCGACACCGTGGTCATCGGCATACCTCTTGGTGGGAGCAGTGAAGATGAGATGCGACGTCGGATTGAGCACTTTATGAATTTGGTGAACTTCGATGGTGAAGTTTTTTATCAGGATGAAGCTGGAAGCTCTAAAGAAGCTGAAGCACTCACAAAAGGTGAAATCAAACATATTCGAGATGGACGTATTGATTCTATCTCTGCGATGATTATTTTACAAAGATATTTAAGGACACTCAAGTGACATTTAAAGATAGACTTATACATGTGAGAGAAGCGAAGTGGTTCTCAAACCTTACAACAGCTGTGATTATATTTTATGCTTCAGTTTTAGGTTTTAAAACAATTGGTGAAGTTGAGACTCAGTATACAATTTTACTTACGATTTTGGACTATATGGTCACTGTATATTTTCTTATAGAGATAGCGATAAAATTGTACGCAGAAGAAAACACTATGGATTTTTTTAAATCCGGTTGGAATGTTTTTGATTTTGTGATTGTTGTAATCACAATAGTGCCGCTTGACAATACAGCAATAGCACCAATAGCTAGAATATTTAGGATATTCAGAGTATTACGGCTTTTAACATCAAGACCCGAACTCAAAAAAATCATTGATATGCTTATTAAGGCCATCCCTTCTATCGTAGATATAGTTATTTTAATGTTTATAGTGTTTTATATATATGCGATTATAGGAAACTTTTTGTTTGAAGATGCTGCGAGCGGTCTATGGAAAGATTTTCTTATCTCTATGTTGACACTTTTTAGAATCCTCACCTTTGAAGACTGGACAGATGTTATGTATGAGGGTATGGAGATGCACTCATGGTCATGGATCTATTTTGTTAGTTTTGTAATTATCGCAGCCTTTGTATTTTTTAACCTTTTTGTTGCTGTTATCATTGGTGAAATGGAAAAGATAAACAATAAGGATATGGTTGATGAGATGCATGAAGAGCATGGTAAAATAGATTTAATCTTACTTGAGATGAAAGAGTTGCGAGCTGAAATAAAATCTTTAAAGGAAAATCCAGATGATTCAAGAACATAACAAAGCATCCGCATGGTTTGATGGCTTATATAGTGAGCATAAAAATAATTTTGATAACATTCCTTGGGCAAGACAAGATGTGAATCCATTACTTAAGAGCTATTTAGAAGAAGTGGTAGAACATAAAGGTGAAGCTTTGGTGATTGGTTGCGGCTTAGGTGATGATGCCAGAGCGATTGAAGAAGCCGGCTATGATGTTGTGGCGATTGATGTTTCTCAAACTGCTTTAGATTTGGCAAAAGATCGTTTTAGCAACTCTTCTATTGTATTTGAAAAGCAAGACATCTTTGATATGCCGATAAAATATCATAAGCATTTTGATTTTGTTTTTGAAGCATTCACCATTCAGTCATTGCCGGTGGAGTTTAGAGAGAAGATGATAAAAGCTGTGACAAACACTATATGTGAGGGTGGAAAAATCTTACTTGTGGCACACCAAAGAGAAAAACTTTTCCCCGGACCGCCATGGCCACTTGAAGCTCATGAAGTGGAATACTTTAAAGATCATGGACTTAAAGAAATTTCTCACTCTATACATAAAGAAGATTCACCCATTTCAAACACAAAATTTAGAGTTTTATATCAGAAATAGTTTTATTTAGCCATGATATAGAGGTTATTACTATTATGTGTGGTCGCTGAAAACCTTTCTTTTAAATCTCTATCAAAAGTCAGCATAAATACATTTGCATTTTTAAGGTTTAATTCTTGAAAATTTTCAAGTAAAAGAGTATCTGCAACATCCTTTCCATGACCACATTTTATAAAGTTGAAAGAGTTGAGTGTTTTACCATAGTCATAAAGATTTGCTTCCCATTCTGCACGTTTGAGATAAAGTGAATCCGGATTTGCAGCCATAAAAATATGTTCATCTTCTATGTCGTAAGGTTCGATGATTTGGTTGAA
>JACKQG010005887.1_pt1 | contig 13264 bp, 15 predicted proteins | sample 8237621 | NCBI WGS metagenome assembly JACKQG01 (sample SAMN15677084, study PRJNA649215) | marine metagenome | biome: marine; feature: Black Sea; material: saline water; isolation source: suspended particulate matter (SPM) from the Black Sea western gyre | collected 2013-06-09/2013-06-10 | depth...
CATCATCCCTGCGGGGGGGGTACAATAGAGTGTAATGAAGACTCTAAAGAACCAGGCTCACGGCTTCACCCTCATTGAGCTTCTCGTTGTTATTGCTATCATCGGACTTCTTTCTTCGGTTGTGCTTGCTGCTGTGAATGACGTTCGAGAGAAGGCACGTGATTCAACGCGCATTCAATTAGTGAATCAACTTCAGCGCGCATTGGAACTATATTACGATGACAATGGGCATTATCCGGCCATCCAGCATTTACTAACGGATGCAGATGATACACCTGGTTGCGGAGCTCACGATAGATGGTGTATTCTCGAAAGCCTTCTTGAGCCGTATCTGACGAGTGAACTTCCCAAGGACGATTCTTTAGATGACACCTATTGGTATATATATAACAGTATTGCGGCAAAGGGTAACCAATGGTATGGGCTCGGTGTCTTCCTGGAAGATAGCTCTCATCCTGCGGCACTCAATGATGGAGGATTTTTCCCAAGCACTGGTGGATCTTCCGGGGTTGCCTATGAGGTTGGAAATGCTGTGGGGTACTGTATGGCTAATTATTCCGGCGGCGATGCCAACTGGTTTGTAATTCCAGGGTGGAGTACGATATGTAGAGGAGGTAATTAATATCAGATTTATCCAAGATTAAGGTCAGACCTTAATCTATTTTTTTACTATAGGAGTAGATCTCGGTTTCGAGATCTTTCTAAAAGAAGTCCTTCAGCGTCTGGTGCGGGTGAAAAGTATTCAGGAAGCAGGGTTGGATCAATGATGATTTCTTCGGGTCGTTCAGTACCAGCATAATCAAGATAGCTAGAGTAGGCATATGTGTTGAGGAAATCTTGTACCTTCGAGATGTTGTTAACCGTTCTGTTTTTCCATGACGGATCAATGAGTTTTACTGGATTTAGATGAATGTAAGAAAAGAGCCAGCGAAAATAGGGCTCATCATCCACATGTTTACTTTTAAAAGCGCTCTCAAATAAAGACCCCTTGCGCTCGTGTGCGAGATTAAAATATTGCGCGTGTCCTGTCATTATTTTACGCATGAACTCAGAAACCCCACTCTTTTCATGTTGGCGTTCTTTAACCAGAAGATGAAAGTGGTTTGGCATGAGCGTGTAGGCGAGTATATCAACAAGAGGCTCATTTCTCTTGCAATCTTTATAGATAGCTTCCCACTGAATATGATTATCCGAGGTATAGTGCTTGAGGGTATTGGGCATGTGCACTTTCCCGTGTTTATCATTTGCAAGGAAAAGAGACAGTTGGAAACGCTTATGCTCAAAGTCAGTAAGAAATACTTTTCTCTTCTCAACCCCACGCGAATAGAGGTGGTAAATCTCTCCAGGAACAAAAGGTTTATCTCGTCGCATATAAACATATGATAACACAAGATTAAGGTCTGACCTTAATCTTGTGTGGAAAACAAATATTGATTGTTGTTGGATTTAGATTGAGATTAAGGTCTGACCTTAATCTCCGGTTGTTTTTTATGGAATACGACGTGGTATACTGTGTCTATGTCCAAGAATGCTCCGCAAACAAAAAAGAAAGGGAAAAAAGAAAAAGAACAACCTCGTCTTGTACTTCTTGACGCTCATGCGATTATTCATCGGGCGTATCATGCATTGCCTGATTTTTCCACTTCCTCCGGCGAGCCGACGGGTGGGCTGTTTGGTGTTTCCACCATGCTTATGAATATTATTAGGGAATTATCGCCTGATTATATTGTTGCGTGTTATGATCTCCCGAAGCCCACGTTTCGCCATGAAGCGTATGAAGGATATAAGGGGGGACGTGCAAAAGCCGACGACGCGCTGGTGTCGCAGATTATCCGTTCGCGAGATGTGTTTGCTGCATTCAATATTCCTGTATACGAAGCGGAAGGATTTGAGGCGGACGATATTCTCGGGACCATTGCTGAAAAACTCAAGAATAAAAAGGTGGATGTGGTGATTGCTTCCGGTGATATGGATACATTGCAGTTGGTGGATGGGAAAAGAGTGCAGGTGTATACCTTGCGCAAAGGTATGAATGATACAGTGCTGTATGACGAGAAAGCGGTAAAGGAACGATTTGAATTCGGACCGGAATATCTGCCCGATTTCAAAGGACTCTCGGGTGATCCTTCGGACAACATTCCTGGCATTCTCGGCATTGGTGCCAAAACAGCAACAACGTGCATCACTCATTTTGGAAGCATTGAAGAGATGTACACGGCGATTGAGAAGAAGGGAGAGAAAGCGCTCGAAGACGCCGGGCTCAAACCAAAAGCACGCTCGCTTATCATGGAAGGCGAAGACGACGCGCTCTTCTCCAAAACCTTGGCGACGATTCGTCGCGACGCGCCAGTTGATTTTACATTGCCAGAAGAGGTGTGGAGAGAAGCACTTGACCCGAAAGCGGTGGAAACTCTTTTTGCCGAGCTTGAATTCCGTTCGCTTACAAGTCGCTTTCGTGAGCTTATTGGTGAAGTGGGTGAGGAGAAAGAGGAAGAAGAATCTCTCGATGATATATATACCGAGCGTGAGTTGAAGGAAACGGCAATTGCGTTGTGGCTTGTGCGTTCGGATATCACGAATCCGGGGATTGACGACATCCTTTCTTATGCGAACACAAAGCGATTTTTCGATGCAAAGGAGAAGATTTTTGCCGATATGAAAGATGTAGGTTTGGAGAAGGTCTATGGTGATATCGAAGAGCCACTTATCGACTGTATAGAAAGAGCGGAAAAACGCGGCGTGCTTCTCGATATTCCCTATACAAAGAAGCTTGCTGATGAATATCACGCCCATCTTTCTTCACTTGAGGACACGATTTGGAAACTGGCGGGGAAAGAATTTAATATCAATTCGCCAAAGCAGCTCGGTGAAGTGCTCTTTGACGACATGGGACTTTCGGCGAAGGGTTTGAAAAAAACTGCCAGTGGCGCGCGAAGTACGCGCGAATCTGAGTTGGCGAAATTGAAAGATGAACACGAAATTATTCCCGTGATTTTGGAATATCGCGAAGTGCAAAAACTCGTTTCCACATATATTGATGTATTACCCGGGCTTGTCGACGCAAACAATCGTATTCATACCACGCTCTGTCAAACAGGAACAACGACCGGACGCTTCTCTTCCATGAATCCGAATTTGCAAAATATTCCCACACGTGGTGATGGCGATCGAGTGCGTGATGCCTTTATTGCGCCGAAGGGAAGTGTGCTCGTGGCAGCAGACTATTCGCAAATTGAAATGCGCGTTTTGGCACTTCTCTCGAGAGATGAAGGGCTTCTTCAGACATTCCGCGAGGGGAAAGATGTGCATACTTCCGTTGCCTCTCGTGTGTTTGGGGTGAAAGAAGATGAAGTGACGAAAGACATGCGTCGCAAAGCGAAGGTGATTAACTTTGGTATTGTCTACGGCATGGGGGTTAATGCGCTCAAAGAAAATATCGGAGGTACGCAATCTGAAGCGCGTGCTTTTTATGATCAGTATTTTGAACAATTTCCTTCCATTGCCGCGTATTTTGATACCGTGAAAAAAGAGGCGGCGAAAAACGGGTACACGGAAACACTGTTTGGACGAAGGCGATATTTTGCCGATATTCGTTCTCATGTGCCGTATATCAAGGCGGCTGCTGAGCGCGCTGCTATGAATGCGCCGATTCAGGGGACGGCGGCCGATGTTATTAAGATCGCTATGAAGAAGGTGGATGATATGCTGGAGGAAGAATTTGCTGGGAAAGCTACTCTTCTTCTTCAGGTACATGATGAGCTTATTGTTGAAGCAAAAGAAGATGTTGCCGAAGATGTGGGTAAGCGCGTGAAAGAGATCATGGAAAGCGCGGTGGATATTTCCGTGCCACTTCTCGTGACTGTGTCTTCGGGTACTCGGTGGGGAAGTTTGGAGCGTGTTGAGTACTGACCTCCTCATATACTAACTTACTGACATACTGAATCATGTTCTACATCATTACAGGAAACGATATCGAGAAAGGGCGCGCAAAGCTGAAAGCTTTGCGCGCCACCCTCGAGAAAAAGCGTCCTGACGCGGCGGTGTTTGTGATAGACGATGAGAGTTTTGATGTCTCTCGCATGGCTGAGCTTATAGGCGGGCAAGGACTTTTTGATGAGAAGTATATTGTTATTCTTGATAGAGTGCTTGGGCATCCGGAGGCGGCGGATTTTCTTGCTAGTCATATACAAACAATTACCGATGTAGCGCATGTGTTTGTGCTCTATTCTGAAAAGATTGATGCAAAGACTAAAAAGACACTGGAAAAACACGCTCATGATGTGTTTGTGTTTGAGAAGAAAAAAGGTGCTGTGCCGGAAACACACGATGCCTATGGTGCGATGTGCGCGGCGTTTAATCCGTTTGCACTTGCCGATGCTGTCGCAACCCGAGATAAAAAGCGCGCGTGGACACTTTTTCAGCAAGCGTCACTGTGTGAATTGCCGATGGAGGAGATTCACGGTATTGTGGCTTGGCAGGTGCGAGCGATGGTTGCGGCGTCTCGTGCAAAGAGTGCTGAGGAGTCGGGTCTGAAACCATTTGTATATGGAAAAGCGAAGCGCGCAGCAGAGAGATTCTCCGACACAGAACTCGCCGCGCTTTCATCCTCACTCATCTCCGTGTATCATGAAGGGCATGGAGGAGGAATGCCGCTGAAGGAAGGTTTGGAGCAATGGATTCTCACCCGTGTTTAATACATGCCAACAGATACACTAATCATAAATGGAAAGAAGTACATGTCGGTTGAAAAAGCGGCTGATTTGGCTGGCTATACATCAGAATATGTGAGTAAACTTTCTCGCGACGGATTTATCGGCGGGAAGCAGATGGGTAAGACATCCTATGTTGATTTCGACTCTTTTGCTGACCACATGCATGAGCATGGAGGAAGCCACACGAGCATATTCTCCGAAAATGTTGATCGGGACCATTCTTTGCGCGCGTTGCGAGCACAAGAGCGTGATATGTCTGGGAGAGTGAAGGCGCGTGATGCGGGAGGTCGAGTATCGCGAAGCGAAAGTGTTGTCGGCACACGACAAGGAGTGCAATTTGCAAAGAGTCCGACAGGTTCTCGTCTAGGTGTACGTGCGGCACATGGAAGCTCAGGAGCACTCCGAAGCGTGCGCCGCGGAACGATGTTCCTTCTTATTTTTGCCGGCGTGGCATATGGATGGGGGTACATGCGTAGTCAGGTGAATACGGACGAAATATTTAGTACTATGGAGGTATTGGTGGAGAATCTTGCAACAGCAGTGTCCGAGTGGAGACCGCCACACACGTTTCTTTCCGGAGAGAATACAGAAGTTCAACAAGCCGCCGTCATCGAATCGCGCAACGCTTTTTCCTGTCCTGTCTGTGAGAAAGTAGAGAAACTGTTTCAATAATTGATTCTTTTCGGGAATGTGGTATCATGAACCGCGTTCCTATTTTTGATTGTATCCGCTCGTAGCTCAGTCGGTAGAGCAGTTGCCTTTTAAGCAAACGGTCGAAGGTTCGAATCCTTCCGGGCGGACATATGTTAAAAACGCGCGTAAGCGCGTTTTTAACATATGTCCGCTTCTTTAGTTTCCTTTTCTCCATATTATTTTATCTTCTTCATTTCGTCCGCCTCCAAGACGAATCTCTGCGAGATCGGTATATGTGTTGGGGATGGTAACGGTGATTCCATTATACTGATCACCTGGAAACCGTATAGGGCCGCGCCCATATACTGTGATGGTAAGTACACCGTTATCGTACGCTGTTGTGTGTCCGGCATACCATACCGCACTTTCTCCGAAACGAAGCGAGTTGAGTACAATTTCTTTTTCAGAAACCTGAATATTTTTAAAGTGCGTAATATCAGGACGAGGAAATCGTGTCAGGAAATATACACCTGCGATTATGATAATCGCAAGGGTGAGGATAATACTAATCACGATGAGAATTGTCTTTGCCATGGTCTATAATGGATTTAGTTATATGTACTGCTCAATATCGGTGTCCCTGTGCTGTTTGCGTAATATACCGCATAATCAAAGGGCACCGCTCCTCCTGTTTGATACGTGCTCGGGAATTTCGACACAATATCATTTTTTAGCCCTTGCGGCGTGTCCAGTATTAGCCCCGCACTCAGTTCATACGATGTGTCCACCATCGCATTCCAAGCGTCTGAAGCGAAGCTTGAGCAGTTTGTGGAGTGTGACCAATAATCATTGTTTATGAGATAAGAATTAAGTGTAGATAAATCGCTTGCCGTTAGGATATACGATGCCGATTTACGGTTTGCCCACTCATTATCGTGGTACACCGAATAGGATTCAAGATTGTACCAAAGTCCAACATGCTCAAGTTCGTTTCCCCATGTCCCAATTGATACAGTTTTTTGTTCGCTATACCCGAAAGTCGTCCAATAGTAATTGAGCCACCGGATACATTTTTTACCGTAATAAACGCATGTCCGCTTACGTATCCAGAACTACCTCCCGAACTGTCGGCAAACACCTTGAGTATCGCAACGGGAGTTACGCTGCGCGGACAAACTTTTTCTGTTGCATCTTTTCCATACCCAAAATCTTTTGCGTTTACCGCACGAGACAATTCTTTTTCAATACTATTTGCATGTATGGGGATTGATTCTTTGCCTTCACGGGGCGTAATTGTGTTGGCTGATACTGCGAAAGGAGACAGAAACATCATTGCGCCCACAAAAGATGTTATGAGCTTGAAAGAAAAATAATTTTTAATGTTGTTCATAAAATTTTATAAAAGATGATAATAAATCTATCTTGTTTCGACGACAGAATATTTTACTCGATAAAAGTATACTAGATAGTAAGGTTTATCGAGGTGTGGATAAAATGTACGGTACCATTTGTGGTATGCTTGTCTCAATGAAGAAAATTGTTCTCATCCTTCATAATATTCGCAGTACGTATAATGTGGGTGCGATATTTCGCACGGCGGATGGAGCAGGTGTGTCGCATGTGTATCTCTCTGGGTATACTCCGCTTCCGGTGGATCAATTTAATCGACCTCGGAAAGATATTGCCAAGACCGCGCTTGGTGCGGAAGTGTCTGTGCCATGGACGGCGACGAAAAATATATCTACTCTCATATCACGCCTTAAAAAAGACGGCTACACGATCGTTGGGTTGGAGCAAGATGAGCGGTCGGTTGATTATCGCAGTGTGCCAAAGAAAGAGAAGGTGGCGCTTCTTGTGGGCAATGAAGTGCGCGGGATTTCCCCGCCGCTTCGAAAGAAATGTGATGTTCTCATTGAGATACCGATGAGAGGGGAGAAAGAATCACTAAACGTGTCGGTGGCAACAGGAATTGCGCTGTATGCGGTGAAGCATTAGGAATATGCCTAATCCAGCTCTACATTTATGATTCCTAATATATATCATTCTTTTTAGTTCTGCGGTTACTGAGTAGAATATATGCGTTTCTGAAATCTACAATGTAGGGCTGGACGGCCGAGTGAAAAACGAAATATGAAATATGTATGCGCGGGCGTGAGCCCGCGCATTTTTGAACCTTGATATTTTTTATTTGGTGTTTGTCTTTAGTATTTCACACTCGTGACCAGCTCTCCCTTTTCATCATAGAGAGAAATTGTGTCGCTTTTATCATTCCATAATTCTGTATCTCGCCCAAGAAAGATACGCCACTGTCCCTCGTCGAAATTATAGGTGTTGGTATACGCTCGGACACAGGTATTGTAATTGATATCTTCACGAAGGAAATCTCCACATTCTCCCGACACATCGTCGGGAACTCTTTCGGTCTGAGTGGTACAAGACGGTATGCGTCGAAGAGCTGTTTTACACTGAGAATCATCTACGTTCACGCCGCGCGCTTGTGCCATATCAAGCGCAGTAGGACACGATGTGGAAAGATGAGGTGTGAATGTCTGGAGAGTGCCGATATATCCCGAGCAGATATTTACTCCGAATGAGATGCCGATGGGTGAACGGCCGGTTGTGACAATCGCTCCACCTCCTCGAGAAAGTATGATATCTTCTGGGTTATTTTGGGATCCTTGGCGCGGAGTTTTTGTGCCAAAGCCGATAATCACCCTCTCTTCTTTTTCATTACGCAGTGTCCATCCGGTGAGGTTGATATCTTCTGGTGTGTTCCATGCTGATGAAATCGAAATGTATTCCGAAGAGGGGGTGTTGTTTTGTGCGCCGTTTGCTTCAATATCAATGTATTGCGCAAAAGGGTGTTGATTTGAATCCCAGGGAAGATTGGAGGAACCGTTCTCATTGAAACTCGATTCTGAAAGAAAAATCCCTTGGGAATCTCGAAAACGCTCAGGACCGCCGGTTGCAAACCACGCAAACCAGAGGAGTACGATAAGTGCGATAACAATGAGAAATTCTGAAACAGCTGACATAGATGATTTGAGGGTTATGAGTAGAGAGGATGTGATGTCATTCTGAACTTGATTCAGAATCTTACATGAGATAAGCGTTTCCCGGATTCCCGTTTTTTGTTCGACCGTTTATGGTATAGAGTCAATCCTGGAATGGTAGTTTTTACGTTTAATACTAATACTTTTTCTGTAACACCTCGCGAACAACCGATGCATCATCCCACGACGTTTTCTTTCCCTCTGGACCGACAATATACGGGTCGGTACCTTTGCCGGTAATATACACGGTGTCGTTGCTTTGAGCGAGCGCGCATCCCCTTGCGATTGCCTCTCGGCGATCCATGATGATGTCTACTGGCGTGGAGGAGATACCTTCTTTCACATCACGTACGATCTGCTCCGGATCCTCGTCGTAGGGGTCCTCATCGGTGAGGATGATATGATCACAATGTGCGTTGGCAACTCTCCCCATGCGTGCGCGTTTTTCTCTGTCGCGACCACCTCCCGTTCCACCCAAAATACAAATTTTGCGTGTATTTCGCGCGCCGTATGCCGCTTCGAGTGATTCGGGCGTGTGAGCATAATCCACGAGCACTTCAAAGTTTTGCCCTTCATCTACTTTTTCCATACGACCGCGAATGCCGGGGAAACGCTTCAGTGCGTGACAAATCGTTTCGTCGGTGATACCCCACGCACGTGCATAGCGTATTGCCGCCAATATATTGGCGAGATTGAAGCGACCCGAGAGGTTGACAGTGACGGATGTCTTTCCCACAGGAAGTGTTATGGTGTCCACGTCTACACGCGCATTCGGAGCATCGGTAAAAGAAAAAGGGAATGAGCGAGTTGTGTTGAGCGCGAGAAAATCTCTGCCGTGCGCATCGTCGGTATTTGCAACGATAACCGTGTGCCGCTTACTACTGTGTGCAACAGCACGACCGATTGAAAGCTTGGCATCAAGATATTTTTCAAACGAGCCGTGCGATTCAATATGTTCGGGTGTGATATTGGTGAAGACGAGTCCGTCGAAAGGAACGAAAAGATGGCGGTATTGTTTTGCCGCTTCCGAAGTAACTTCCACAATCACGTGTGTACAGCCAGCATTGTGTGCACGGCGCAAAAATCGCTGCAAGAAGAAACGTCCGGGCAAACTCATTTTATACATGTTGCGTTCTTCCTCTCCGGCGATAGTGAAGCGAAGCGTGGAGGAAGTGGCAGTTGTGTACCCGGCTTCTGTGAAGATGGCACCGAGGAGTTCGGTAACAGTCGTTTTTCCTTTGGTGCCGGTAACGGCGGTAACATGAAGAGTGCGACCGGGAAAACGATAGAGAATCGCTCCAAGGCACGCGAGCACAAAATGGTAGGCAGGCTGAAAAAACGTGAAGACACGTGTGGGGACGAGTTTCTTTATGATGCGGAGGATGGTTTCGAGCTTCATGATGCTATCTTACCACAATTACGAATTACGAATACCGCGAATATACGGATACACAAATACTTGTGTCATTCCGGACTTGATCCGGAATCTTCGTTGTTTTGTTTCTCTCAGGATATGCCCCAAAGAAACACCACTTGAAAGTATATCGTGATATGGGAAAATCGTAAGTCCGAAGCAGGTATATAACCCATTCGTAGATTCGTATACTATTCGTAATTCGTAATGTCTTATGAGCCGAGACGGCGAAGCGCTTCTTTGATACGCATGTCGGTACCGGTAATGTCGTCGGGAACATCTTTCAGGGCATCACGTGCCTCGGTGGTGGTGTAGCCAAGTGCGGCAAGTGCGGCGAGCGCATCCGTCTCCTCTTTCATCATGCCGGATACTCCTTCTTCCATGATACCGCCAGAGAGTTTGTCGCGAAGCTCAATGACGATTTTCTCGGCACTCTTTTTGCCGATACCGGAGACTTGGGTGAGATATGATGGATCGCTGGCGGAGATTGCTTTTTTAAGCGTATCCACGGGAGCGACTGAAAGAATACCAAGGGCTGATTTTGGTCCGATGCCGGAAATGGTAATGAGGAGCTCAAAGAAGGTGAGCTCGGCATGGGTGGAGAAGCCGTATAAATCAAGCGCGTTTTCTCTGACCGCGGTGTGAATAAAAAGGGAGGCGATGTCGTCTTTTGAAAGTGGGAGGAGCGTATCGGGCGAAGCGTATACTTTGTATCCAACACCCGATACGTCAAGAATAAGAAAGTGATGCGAAACCAACGAGACTGTGCCTGAGAGATGTCCAATCATGCTATCTATTATATATCATTCCGGCCTTTTGACGAATTGTAGAGAGGAATGGTTTTTCGTGCGGCGATATGCTTGATTGTGCCTGTAACAGCAAGAATGATAATGCACGTTATGAACGCGACACCATACCACAGTCCAAAATCAAATGCTTTGCCACCGAAATAGTAGAAAAGAAATGTCGGCGGGATACTGCCGATGACTGATGCGGAGAGAAATGTGGTATACGACATGCGTGAGAAGCCGGCAATGTAATCAAAGAGGGGGAGAGTGGAAAGACGTGTGATTACAATGGCGAAAAAACGGTCGCGCTCGGTCCATCGGGAGGTATGGTGTGCATGGGAGAGAAAAGGAAAGAGGCGGACGAGTATTTTTTTACCATATCTGGCGAGAGCAAATGCGATCGATGCTCCAAGAAGAATGCCGATTTCGGTATAGAAAAATCCGGCAATCCAACCAAAATATTTTAGTGCCGGAATATCGGCGAGGACTCCTGGGAAGAAGGGAACAAGCACAATGAGCGCACGGAAAATAATAAAGCTCACAGGCCCGAGAATGGGATGTGCGACAATAAACGGTTCAATCATTATGTAATCATAACGCGAAAGTGATGAAATACGAAATTATGGAATAAGAAATATGAAAAAGTATACAGCAGCTCCGCTGCCGCGCATTTGCCTTTTTATACGAAACCTGATAGTATCCTTATACTATGCCAATAACACGTTCAGCAAAGAAGGCGGTGAAAACATCCGCCACAAAGAAGACGTTTAACGATCGTCGTCGTCGCGCCATGCGTGAGGCGGTGAAGAGCGTTCGCGCGTCGGTGAAAGACAATTCCGCGGAAAGCGCAGCCAAGCTCTCGGATGCGTACAAAGCGATTGATAAAGCCGCAAAGCGCGGGGTGATTAAGAAAAACACCGCGGCGCGCAAGAAATCACGTCTTGCGGCGACAATTGCGAAAGCGTCGAAATAAGAAACGAAGAAAGGGCGGGCATGCGCCCGCCCTTTCTCTCGGGATGCGAGATATCCCGACGCCCCCTCGTCGTTCAACGGATAGGACGCGACTTTGCGGAAGTCGTAATGTAGGTTCGATTCCTGCCGAGGGGACATATAGAGAAAACGCCCGTAAGGGCGTTTTCTATTTTCTCATTCCTCGCTTCTCATTTCTAAACATTAAAACCCCAACCGATCCATAATTTGCTCGGAGAGTTGCTCAGGATGTTCTTCCTCTTGAATAAATTGCTCGAGAAAATCTTGAAGTTCATCAAAATCAACGCCTTCCGGCAGTGGAATAATCACAAGTGGCATGACCATCTTTTTTGATTTCAAAATAAGTTTCGGCTCTCTCTCTTCAAGAATATTTTCTCGAATCCAAAACGACTCAAGTGTGATAAACGGATAGAGTGTTTTATCGACGCGGACACCCTTGCGTGAGATACCAAAATCAACAATGTGGGGCGTGCGAGCGTTGAAAAAGAAAACGGATGCAACGGCAATGAGTATAAAAATCGAAAAGAGGGGATTGTTTGTCGTGATGCCGATTGCAATAAGTACAATTCCTGCAAGTCCAACACCCCAATACCAATCGGGGGTATGAGCTTTCTGCTGATATTCCGGTGCTGTCCATTGAAACGGTTCTTTGAGAGCATCATTTTCCATTTCTTTAGTATACTATATTAAGTCTCAATAGGGGATGTGGACATAGATAATATAAAACAAAGTATAACAGTTGCTCAAAGCACAATTTCGGTCTATAGTGGTGCGTATAATTAGGGTTGGATACCCGATCATGCTATATACTTTACGATAGTATGATTTAAGGAGAGGTGGCAGAGTGGTCGATTGCACCGGTCTTGAAAACCGGAGTGCGGGAAACCGTACCGAGGGTTCGAATCCCTCCCTCTCCGCAGAAAGAAACTTCCGAATCCGAAAGGTGGGAAGAAGCCCGCGCCGAAGGCGCGGGAGTGGGCAAAAGAGCCCGTCGCTTCGCGACGAATTGGGACGGGACGGGCGTGGCGAACTGGGCGGATTTGTCTCTTGTTTCGTATCTAAAAACAATATGAATATCAAACCAAAATATTTTCTCTACACCAGAAAAAGTACCGAGGATGACGACCGCCAAGTAATGAGCATTGAGGCGCAACTTTTTGAATTACGAGAATATGCGCGTAAAGAAAATCTTGAAATTCTTGAGGAATTTCAAGAGTCGAAAAGCGCAAAGACACCGGGGCGCGAGGTGTTCGGCGAAATGTTCGCGAAAATTGAAAAGTTAGATGGTGTAGGTATATTAGCGTGGCATCCCGACCGCCTCGCGCGTAATAGTATTGATGGTGGACGAGTTATTTACGCCGTAGACACTCGCAAGGTTGTGTCTTTGCGCTTTCCGACATTTTGGTTTGAACCAACCCCGCAGGGGCTCTTTATGTTGCAAGTGGCGTTCGGACAATCGAAATATTACAGCGACAATCTATCTGACAATATCAAACGCGGCGTCCGCCAAAAATTGCGACGAGGCGAATGGTTGAATTTAGCTCCCTTTGGCTACACCAATAATCCTAAAGTGAGAAATATTGAGCCTCATCCGACAAATGCTCGCGTGGTTACTTTAGCCTTTCAAGAATACGCCAAAGGGTCGCATACTTATATTTCCCTCGCTCAATTTTT
>JACKQG010005888.1_pt1 | contig 13264 bp, 13 predicted proteins | sample 8237621 | NCBI WGS metagenome assembly JACKQG01 (sample SAMN15677084, study PRJNA649215) | marine metagenome | biome: marine; feature: Black Sea; material: saline water; isolation source: suspended particulate matter (SPM) from the Black Sea western gyre | collected 2013-06-09/2013-06-10 | depth...
TGGCGACTAAATTTCAAGTAAATCAGCGATGGTGACAGAGTAAGTATGGTGGAGGGAGAGGGATTCGACCAATCGCCTACAGCCCTTCTATATAAACATATATCAATTATTGGTTTAAATTCTACTCACTAATCTACTCATAAATAAATTATTTATATAATATTTTATTGCAAATTAAATATACTAACTATCTCTTGAATATTACTAGGATTTGGACTTATAACTCATATATAAAATTAACCCTTTCTAATGATGAACGAATTAAAGTTATAAAAGAAAATTAATTATAATTCGAAGTAAGCCTTTAAACCCTACTTAGAGTATTTGCATGAATCTTGAGTTTAGCTCTTCCCTGAAACAACTAATGACTATTTTTAACCTTATTTGAGAATAATTTTATTTAAGTTCAAGCTGACACATAAATGTAATTATCTTAAAATTAAGTGTTTGAACACTCTAATTTATTAGTGTATATTGCAGAAACACAGTTGTAATTTCAGCTGTGAATAATGTAAAAAAACAAAGGAGAAACTATGAAAATATTTAACTTAATGATGGGCGCATTCTTGGCTATAAGTTCAAGTACCATAGGCGCTGCTCCCATAAGTCAATTAGGCTCACCTGAAGGTGAACTTAATATTGTAGCATGGGCTGGATATATTGAAAGAGGAGAAACTAGTGAAGCTTTTGACTGGGTAACTACATATGAACAATCTACCGGTTGTAACGTAAATGTTAAAACAGCTGGAACCTCTGATGAAATGGTTGCGTTAATGAATCAAGGTGGGTTTGATATAGTTACGGCATCTGGAGATGCTAGTCTTAGAATGATAGCAGGAAAAACTGTTCAAGAAATAAATACAGACCTTATTCCAAGCTGGAACACTATAGATAAAAGGCTTCAAGATGCAGTTTGGCATACCGTTGATGGCAAGCATTATGGAACACCATATATGTGGGGTTCAAATGTATTAATGTACAATACGGACGCTTTTGGAGATGAAGTTCCAGATAGCTGGAATGTTGTGTGGGAAGAGCAAATGCTTGCAGATGGTAAGAGCAATAAAAATAGAGTTCAGGCTTTTGATGGACCTATTCATATAGCAGATGCTGCAATGTACTTAATGTATCACAATCCAGAACTTGGCATTAAAGATCCTTATGAGTTGACTGAAGATCAATATCAAGCTTCGCTTAACTTGTTACGTCAACAAAGAGAGCTAGTTGGTAGGTATTGGCATGATGCCTTTATGCAAATGGATGACTTCACAAATGAAGGCTTTGTTGCATCAGGCTCTTGGCCATTCCAGGTAAATCTCTTAAAGCCAAATGTTCCAATTGCCAGCACAATTCCTAAAGAAGGTGCTACAGGTTGGGCGGACACAACAATGGTTCATGCTGAGGCTAAAAACCTTAATTGTGCTTATCTATGGATGGAACATCAGTTGAGTTCTAATCTTCAGAGCGATCTAGCTGCCTGGTTTGGAGCAGTTCCAGTTGTGCCTTCAAAATGTGTTGGTTCTGATCTTCTTGGACCTGAAGGCTGTAAGATCAATGGTATAGACAACTTTGATAAAATTATGTTTTGGAAAACTCCTGTTGCTTCATGTAAAACTCAGGAGAGTTGTGTGCCATACTACAGATGGGTTACTGACTATATTGCAGTGCTTGGTGGTAGATAATAAATATATAACTTAATAATAAAAAAAAGGGGGGGTCACTCCCCTTTTTTTTAAATACACTATGTTAAAAGCTTTAAATTTAAATAACATTAATAAATCATATGGCCTTATTAAGGCGCTTGATGATATTGACTTTATTGTCAACGATGGTGAATTCTTTTCCCTATTAGGACCATCTGGTTCTGGAAAAACTACATGCCTTAAAGTTATTGCTGGATTCGAAGCACCAGATAATGGCAATGTCTCTATTTTTGGAGAAGATGTTACAAACATCCCACCTTTCAAAAGACATGTTAATACTGTGTTCCAAGATTATGCGCTTTTCCCTCATATGAATGTTCGGCAGAACGTTGGTTATAGCCTGAAAGTTCAGAAAATGAATGGCCCATCTATGGATCGCAAGATAGATGAAATTCTTGAAATTGTAAATCTAACGGGTTACGATTTACGCAAACCAAGTGAACTCTCTGGTGGTCAAAGACAAAGAGTCGCATTAGCTAGATCTCTTATTAATAAGCCTAAAATTTTGTTACTGGATGAACCTCTTGGAGCGTTAGATCTGAAACTGAGAGAGAAGATGCAGGTTGAATTAAAAAATATTCAGAGGCAATTCAAAATAACTTTTATATATGTAACTCATGACCAACAAGAGGCTCTTAGTATGAGTGACAGAATTGCGGTTTTCAATAATGGCAAGATTGAACAAATTGATACGCCAGCAAATATCTACAGCAAGCCAATTAATTCATTTGTGGCAGAATTTATTGGAACTACTTCAATATTTAATAAAGATTCAGCTCTGAAGCTCTTTAATCTCAATAAAGCCTTCTCTGTTAGGCCTGAAAATATTGTTATTCTGGAGACAGAAAAAGATCTTGCTGCTATAGATAAGAAGCAATATTTCATCACCAATGGGACTTTAGCTGATTGCCAGTTTCAAGGCTCTCACCTGAAGATGACCTACGCAATTGATAACGACTGTAAACTTAGTGTGTTTAAGTCACTTGAGGGCAATATTAATCAGAAATATGACATTGATATAAAACATACGATTGCTTGGAAAAAAACCGATATTACGACTTTAAATGAATAAACTTTTAGACTCTTTTTCTAATTTCACTTATAGGAATAAAAATTTTATTTTTTTATCCTTTCTTATTGTTCCCCTTCTATGGTTAGGGATAATCTATCTTGGTTCACTCTTAATTTTTTTAGGACATTCTTTTTTTTATTTAGATGGTTTTACTGGACAGATAGTTTATGAGTTTAGCTTTAAAACTCTTATTGAGCTTTTTAGCTCACCTGCAAATATAGATATTCTTATTAGAACGGTTGGTTTAGCAACTTGTGTCACTATTGGTTCTGCAATAATTGGCTTTCCAATTGCATACTATATGGCTAAATTTACATCTCCTAAAGTCAAAATATTTCTGTTTATTGCTATTATGCTTCCTCTATGGTCAAGCTATCTTGTAAGGGTCTATTCTTGGAAACTTATTTTAGCCAAGGAGGGAATAATCAATTGGTTCTTTGAAAAGTTAAATCTTGAATGGCTCCTTGACACTATTCTCTCTACTCCAGTAATCGGCGGACCATCATTATCAATTTCATATATTGGAATGTTTTTAGTTTTTACTTATATATGGCTGCCATTTATGATTTTGCCAATACAGGCATCGTTAGAGAGAGTTCCAAATTCTTTGATTAACGCTTCTCATGATTTAGGGGCAAATAAGAGACAAACTTTCTATAAGGTGATTTTACCTTTAGCCCTACCTGGAATAATTGCCGGTTCAATTTTTACTTTTTCTCTGACATTGGGCGACTATATCATTCCATATATTATTGGAACGTCGAAATTTTTTATTGGACAAGCAGTCTATACGCATCAAGGAACTGCTGGAAACATACCTCTAGCTGCAGCTTTTTCACTTGTACCAATAATGGTTATGGTAGTTTACATATACTTAGCTAAAAAAATGGGGGCATTTAATGCTCTTTAGAAAAGGAGCAATTAACAGACTTAATCAAGCGGGTCTTGGATTAAGATTTGGTGCTATCGCTGGGCTTCTATTCCTTCATATTCCATTATTACTAATTATTCTATACGCGTTTACTACAGAGGATAAGTCTTATCAGTTTCCTCCTCCTGGGTATACACTTAAGTGGTTTGAAGTGGTTTTGAATAGGCAAGATATATGGGATGCTGTGTCATTATCAATGCGGGTGGCAATCACCTCTACATTTTTTGCAATAATTCTAGGAACATTAGCTGCTGGAGCTCTCTATAAAACCTCTTTCTTTGGTAAAAGTTCGATAACTATTTTGATTATTTTACCTATAGCTCTCCCAGGGATAATTACTGGTATATCTCTAAGAAGTACATTTGGAGTTTTGGGAATCCCATTTAGTACCTGGACTATAATAATTGGACACGCTACTTTCTGTATGGTTGTGGTCTACAATAATGTGGTTGCGCGTCTAAGGAGAACTTCTCCAAACTTGATTCAGGCATCGATGGACCTTGGAGCAAATAACCTACAAACATTTTTTTATGTTATTCTTCCAAATATGGGAACAGCTATCCTAGCAGGCGGCATGTTAGCATTTGCTCTGTCTTTTGATGAGGTTATTGTAACGACCTTCACTTCTGGACAACAAACAACACTCCCTATATGGATGTTTTCGGAGCTAATAAGGCCAAGGCAAAGACCAATTACTAATGTAGTAGCTGTTTTTATGATGTTTATTACCTTTATACCCATTGTTTTTGCAAGCTATATCGCCAGCAAAACATCAGAGTCTGAAGGAGCAACAAAATAACTAATTTCACAAGGAGTAATTATGCAAATAAAACAATTAATCAATAACGAACTGGTTTTAGGTGATGGGCCAAGTGAGAAAATAATTAACCCATTTAATTCTGAGATAATAACCGAGATTCCCCAATCATCAACTGAACAGGTCAATCTAGCTGTTCAATCAGCAAAATCTGCTTTTAAGTCTTGGTCACGAACCACTCCATCAGACAGATCTGCGATGCTTCTTAAAGTTGCAGATATGATTGAACAAAAAGCTGAGGAGATTGCTAGAATTGAATCACTAAACTGTGGAAAGCCTTATCATTTAGTCCTAAATGATGAAATTCCTGGAGTTGTAGATGTCTTTAGATTTAATGCGGCGGCTTGCAGAACAATGCAAGGCTTGGCTGCGGGTGAATATCTAGAAGGCTTTACCAGCATGATTCGAAGAGACCCTGTTGGTGTTATTGGTTCAATTGCTCCGTGGAATTATCCATTAATGATGGCTGCCTGGAAGTTAGCACCGGCACTAGCTACAGGGAACACTATCGTTCTTAAGCCTTCTGAGCAAACACCACTTACAACACTATTTATAGTTGATATTTTGGCGGAAGTTTTTCCAAAAGGTGTGGTTAATATTATCTATGGAATTGGTGAAACTGTAGGCTCAACTCTTATTCATAATCCAGATGTTCAAATGATCTCACTAACTGGTGATGTTAGTACAGGTAAAAAAATTCTTGAAGCTGCAAGTAAAAGCATTAAAAAGACACATCTAGAATTAGGCGGGAAGGCACCAGTTATAGTCTTTGATGATGCTGATATTGATCAACTTATAGAAGGTATAAGGGACTTTGGATATTACAATGCGGGGCAAGACTGTACTGCTGCGTGTAGGATGTTTGTTGATAAAAAAATATACGAGAGAGTTGTTTCTGAATTAACTCAAGCAGTTAATACTATTGGCTATGGTAGCGACGATGACAGTAAAAATGACATACCTCCATTAATTTCTGCAGAACATCTAGAAAGAGTTTCTGGATTTATTGAAAAGGCTAAATTAGTTGACAATATAGAGATTACAACAGGTGGGCATGCTAAAGATGGCGTAGGTAATTTTTATCTACCGACAGTGGTTGCTGGAGCCAAACATAATGATGAAATTGTACAAAAAGAAGTTTTTGGACCAGTAGTATCGGTAACACCATTTTCTGATGTCGAAGATGCCATTGGGTGGGCAAATGACTCTTCGTATGGATTAGCATCATCAGTTTGGACTAAAGATATTACAAAAGGTATGTCTACTGCTTCTAGACTTCAGTATGGCTGCACTTGGGTTAATACACACTTTATGTTAGCTTCTGAAATGCCTCATGGGGGAGTAAAGTCATCTGGTTATGGAAAAGATTTATCTATATACTCGTTAGAAGACTATACAAATATTAGGCATGTTATGGTTAATATTGGAGCCTGACTCCAAATAATGGATATAAGATTCAGGAATTTGAAAGTAATCAATTAAAAATTCGGGATATGCTCAACGCCTTGATTAATTAGTTCCTGAATACTATCCGCCCTTTCTTTATAGAAGCTAGCCTCTTTAGTTTCGTCATTGAAGTCAGACTCATATTGCAAGTTACGGAGCCTTTTAAGCTCTTGATGACATTCTTTGAGGCGACTATCAGTCATTAATCAACAGGTCCTGATTCAGCTTCTATCAATATATCCTTTCCATCTACAACGTCATAAACATACATACTGCAGGGTATATCGTTTCCATCTTCATCCCAAGAAGCATAAACAATCTTTTTTATTAACTCAAACTTATAATCTCTCAAAGGAAAATCACTGAAGATTCTCTGATAAGTCTCATAAGATGATCCACAAGCACCACCTGAATAATAAAGCTCTATTGTCTTCTTATCAGAGTCAAACTCTGTTGTAGCGTCAATATTGCTATAAGGCAGTACATCTGTTAAATCTAGGATATTAAAGTAGCTTGTATCTTCCATTTCTTGAATTAAATAGACTTCATAAGCATCGTGCCTGCGCTGGCCCGCTTTCCTATTGGCAATTACTAACTCATTAATGCCATCAAAGTTCATATCACCAAATGCAAAGGGCGCATTTGCTATGTCTCTAAACTTCATTTTAACAATCTCTTTATTAGCTATAGATTCGGCATCTATCCTATATTTTGGGAAACTGAACATCCTATAACCAATATTAAATAAGTCGGTTTTAACGCTAAATTTGACGTCCCTATCTACCAGCCTAAAGTTGATAGTTGCAGGGCCGTTAAGAAGTGGAACTAGCCCCCAGTCAGGGAACCACTCAACATCAACTAGGTATCGTCCTTGAATGACATCAGTAAATTCAATATAAATGGGAGTTTTTCCATTAAATGTTGTATAAAAATATGGGGCTAAGTCGGAGTCTTCAGTAGCTTTTTGTGAAGGGTCATCATCAATCGATGCCATTTTGTTGACTTCATCTGCGCTAGCTAGAAAAGAGAGGGCTATTAGAGCAAGGAGAATTAATTTTTTCATTGGATTGTATTTTAAAGGCAGAGTAGATGAAAGCAATATGTTTTATTAATGAAGTTTGGACTTTAGTTCAAGTTAATATACAATTCTAGTGTGAATAAGCTACCCCTACTTTTTATATGCTTTCTTGGAGTTTTTTCAGTTCAAGCAGCGCCAGAATATGGAACAGCAATAGTCTCAAAAGTAATTAGTGTTTATGATGGTGACACCTTTAGAGTGGATATAGATTCACTACCTCCGATAGTTGGCAAAAACATTCCAATTAGGCTTAATGGGGTAGATACTCCAGAGATACAAGGAAAGTGCCAATACGAGAAGGATTTAGCCATTAAAGCACGTGATTTTTTAAGAAACAAGCTAGCGAATGCCAAAGAGATTAAGTTAACTAAGTTGCAAAGGGGCAAATATTTTAGAGTTGTAGCCGATGTAATGATCGATGGCGTCAGCCTAGAGCAGGAGCTACTTGAAAATAAATTAGCATACAAGTACACTGGAGGAAAGAAATCAAGTTGGTGTAATTAATATGAAAGAAAAAATCATAAATCGATTACTTGAAATTACTGGAGGACTATCAGTGATTGTTTTGCTGATTGGTATTTATATTGGTTTAGAATTTCTTGGTATTCTATGGATTGGGGAGTTGCTATACTGGATATTTATGATACTTATATCCCCTTTATTGCTCAAAGCTGCTTATATGTTTCTCAAAGACGTTCATCAAAGCAATTTAGACGATATTGAAGAACATCAATCAGAAGAGAAAACAGAGCAAAGTGGCTTTAAAGAGCAGATCAAATCTTCTCTAGAAGCAGTCGCATTATTTTGGATAATTTTATTTATTTTAATGTGTGGTGTTTTATTTATTTTTGTTCCAAAACTAGGATTAAGATACTGGTTGGAGCTCTTAAGCATTTTTCCAGGAATACTAATTTTCTTGTTTTTAATAGGTAAGTTAGTCTCAACTATAGAAGTTATGTGGAAAAACAAACCAGATGGCACTGAAGAGAAAGATGCTGAAATTATTAAATGAAAAAACTACTCTTATTAGATAATAACAGTCTCTTAAATATCTCCAAAGCTTAAATCAATCAAATCCCAATTAGACTGAGCACCATAGCGTATTGGGACTATGCTCGTTCCTACCCCAGAGGTCACAAAAAGTGTTCTTTTACTATCCTTATATAACCCACATGTCGCATCACGAGGAGCCTTTGACGGTACTTTAAGTGGACCAATAATTGGAAAACTTACCTGTCCGCAGTGGGTATGTCCCGCAAACACCAACCCCTTAACTCCGGGCTCAAAGGCGCCTTGAGGGTCATGGGTAATCGTTAGCTTTGGCAAGTTTATGCATTCTTCAGGATAATCGACAAATTTAAATCGATGTGAGTTGAAATCTCCCAAGCCGCGAACGCAAATTATAGCGCCAGCAACATTCATGATTCGCGATTCATTTTCTAATAGGTCAACCTCAAGATCTTTAAATTCAGCAAACCATTTCTTACGGCCTGTGTAATTATCATGATTCCCTAGAACAATAGCTCTCGGTATGGGGTCAAGAGATTTGAATGTTTTGATAATGTTCCTGCGATGGGAGTCTACATCTTTAATTTTACGTAGGTCGGTTATGTAGTCACCAACCAGCAATACAAGATCTGGATTGTTACTTTTAACCTCGTCTAAGAGCTTTAAGAACTTGGTAATATCTTTACCCTCCCCTAAATGAATGTCTCCAATTACTGCAACCTTGATTGATAGTGAAGAGACATCAGCATCTTTAAAATCAATTTGCAGTGAGTTCATTTCAGTCTTAAGGTTTTTAAGGATTGATGCTCTGAAATAAATAGCTATAAGAGCTATTAGAATGACGATAAGAAGTATTTTCATATTATGATGCCTAGTAGTTTTTAATGCGCTTGTAGCGATACTGAACAGTAATAAGAATGTTATCGGTCAGACTAACAATGCCGCAAATGCTGGGCTTAATGTCCTTTTTAATTGCTATTTTTTTACCTTTCTTACTTAGATAAATGACCGCGCAGCCTCTTCTTTGCCTTTTTCTAACGCCATAATTAAACAAAAGCTCAAGAGCGTCATTGGTGATGTGACGTTGCTGCTGTCTTACTCGTGCGTGGTTACTTTTAATTAGATTAGTCATGAAGGAAAATATCCCTCTGGGTAACACTCGGAGTAATGAGTTGCATTTAAGCCGCAACCAATCCTCTGCATATCAATAGGACTTAAGTCAAAAAATATCCAGAAATACAAGTTAAACATTAAAACAAAACCAATCGGCGCAAAAAACAGTGACATTAGCGCCGCTTTCAGTTTGAAGTTTTTTGAATCTCGAAGCAGACTAATGCCATAAAAAAACATAAAGAGCCAGCCTACAAAAACAAAGATTAAGGACAATTTTTATCTCCTTTAATATTCATAGTATTTCGATCAAGCTCACAACTATAAAAAGTACCACATGAAAAATAACGGATATTAGTAGCACCTTATTGCTTATAAATTTAGGGTTTTTTTTAAGTGGGGATACGTGTATTTTCATATTAATTTAGCGGTAACGACATACCTTAAAGGCCCTCCTGCAACAATCCCACCAAATGGAAAGCAGGTGACCAGCTTTAGCTCGTCTTGATCTGAGTGAATGGATATGTCTTGCTTCGTTGAATCTATAATTTTTATCTCAGTAACAACATAACTTGCTGTCCTGTTACTTTCATCGGTCAGTTCAAAGATGTCACTCATTACTACCTCCTCTAAAAATCGAAAGTGGGTATCTCTGTGTGCTGAAATAACCGTTGTGCCGCCTTGATGAGGCATAAAGCTGTTAATGTTGTATCCAGGAGCAAAGGCTAGAGAGTTTCCTTTGTCGCCTGATAAAACAATAAAGCTTTGGTCGTGCTTGCTTGAGCTTAACTTCATTACCGGATGCATATCTGCCCATTCCCAGGGCTTGTGTATCTCCCCAGTACGTAGGGAGTCATTCCAGGCATCATTGATTAAATATTGTGCCAAGACAGCTTTAGCAGGAATATAAGCGCCATAGGCAAAAATGCTGAAGCCTATGGCAGCAATTAAAAATAAAAGCTTCTTCATGCGAGAAGTCTGCGCCTAAGCATAAAAGCTATCAAAAAGAGTATTAGGCCGAGGTACATCAATAACTCTGAACTGGTTGCTGTTTGCGAAGGCGCTATATAGGTCGGTTGAATTAAAAAAGCAATTTCGTCTGGCACTTTCATAGTAAGAAAAGCACTAGCAGGAACATCGGCACTTTTAAGAGCCATCTCAAATTGCTTTTGGGCGCTAGCATCAGCCACCATGTCTTCAGGCAATGCTTTGATTAACGCCAACATTAATTCATCCCTATTTTGAAGTTTGCCATCCTCATTTAGTTTTATTTGATCCTCTAGGCCTTCAGCCTTGGCTTTTTTAATGATGGCTTGAGTCACTAACTCTTCGGTCTCAGGCCGAACGGGCGTAATATCAACGGCCACTAGAGAAGTAAACTTTGAAACTAGGTGGTAATCCAATGCAAGCTCAACTATATCTTTTTTCGATAACTCTAGGAGTCTTCGGGTGTAGGCGTTGTTATGAATATCAGTCAATCGATCGATCTTTCGACGTGCCCATAAAATGTCAATGCCTTTGGTGTTTTTTGACGCATTGAGTGTAATATTTTTTCTAAACTCACCGTCAATTGTTTTGCCGATAATTTCAAGAGAACTTGGAAGCGCGTTCATCTTATATGCAGCGGTAATGGTCTCACCAGCATAGAGGTCATAAATCACGTCTAGAGCTAGCTCAGCGTTGATTTCAGGAGGGAAATTAACCTCTATGTCGATGAGTGCGGGTGACTCTAATTTTTCAAAGAGTCTATTCATTTTAAGGCTCACTTCCTTCTGGTTTCCTATGAAAGTGAAGGCTCCTCTTCCAAAGTCAGCGAGCTTAGTCAGTAAATAAGAGTTCGGAGCAGAGCCAATTCCAATTGTAAAAAAGCGATCGTCTTCGATTCCGAATTGTACTTCAGCAAGAATTGCCTGTTCATTGCCAGATTGACCATCGGTTATAAAGATAATTTGGCGAAGATAGTTTACTGAGCTTGGGTCTCGTGAATTAAGAGCGAAGGCTATTGGGCCAAGCATCTGCGTTCCGCCGTCCGCATCAATTCTCTTAATAAAGCGTTTAGCGTCGGATATATTGGATGTAGAGGCAGGCATTGCGCTTTCGTATAAGGGCTCAAAACCATTATCAAAATCAATAATATTAAATCGATCAGTTGGGCTAAGCCTACCAAGCGCTTCTTTGAGTGAATCCTTGGCTTGGCGAATAGAGCTTCCGCTCATTGACCCGGAAGAGTCAATAATAAAAATTAACTCACGCGCCCTATCACTCTTTTTGAATACCTCATCTTTAGGCGGCGTTGCCATGAGCATCAAATAAACGTTGTCATCTTTGACTTGGGTAAAAAGAGCAATCTCTGGCTCAAGAGTCTTGATGGCAGACCAAGTTAGCTCAAAGTCACGATCAGCCTGATAGGAATCCCCTAGATAAATTGAGCGCGTTGTTTGACTTGACTGCTCAATTTGTATCTTGTGATAGGTCGAATTGAGTGAGGCAATCTCAAAGCCTGCATTAAGATTAATGTTAATCATTACAGGTAGGTTGGTTTCAAAATCTTCGCCCGTTAAATCGCGAATATGGTTTTCACTGAGCGGCGTAATTTTTGATGCGTCTTCAACTTCTTGAGTATTGGGAGCTACTCCAAGAGAGTCTATACGCGTGTGAATTGGAGCTCCTGGAATGTAGCGATCACCAACCACCATTGGGAAGCGAATTGAGTAGATATTGTTATCAATAAGGACCGCTTGTTGATATTCAATGGCGATAGTTATGCTTCCGCCTGGAGCAATATTGGCAACACTGGAGGTAAAGATGTTGGGTCTTTGCTGCTCAACTAAGGTGGCGCTCTTGCCATCTTGTTTGGCTTTCTCATATATTTTCTTGGCTTCTTCTTTTTCATGAATCTGACCTTCGATAACTCTTTCATCGACATACATTCTTAATTGATCCACCGCTGAGTCCTCAGGGAGCGGAAATACATAAACGCCTTCTGCCCATTTATTGGAAGGGTTCGTAAAAGTCTGACGAACCGTAACCCTATTTATATTTCCAGTAATGTCCATTTGCACTTTGGTTTGAAGTGCTATCTGCATAATAGATGGAAGCCCATCAAACTTAAAAATCATTGAGCCTGACTCCGCTTCATTGACATGAATTGGTTTATTTAGATCTGAAGAGTTGGTGTTTGCGAGAGAGGAAGTTGAAGCGAAGAAAAACAAGATAGATATAAGAGTTGAGGTGACAGCGAAAGAGAGATGGCGTTTCATTAGGCCCTTTGATAGTTAAGTTAATTTATTATTGGCCTCTGAAATAATTTAAGGATAAAGCTTTGGTGTTTTGTTCATGAATTTAAGGTGAATTTGGACCATATTTTTACGTATTTAGAGAATTTTAATTATTAGACTTATATAAATAAACTATTTATTTATATGTTAAAGTGAATTAAATTTATAATAATCCTACCAATTACTTAATAATAAAATTTAAAATATCTATATTATGAAAAATAACTTACAAAATATTCCCCTAGATCACTCACGAGAGGACCGTTTTAAAAGGATTGCTGCTAATAGAACTAATGAGGTTTTAGATAGAATTCGTATCCTAGGAAACTGCTCTAATAAAAGCACCTATAAATATTCAGAAGATGAAGTCAATAAAATTTTTAGAGCTCTAGATCAAGAAATTAAAAATTGTAAAGCTAAGTTTACAAATAAAAAAGCAAAATTTAAATGGAATTAGACTTAATTCTTGTCTTTTCGATAGTGAGCTTTACTTTAAATTTAATGTTAATTAATCAAAAAATCTTTATCTAATCAACTCCTAATCTTCATTTAGGCTCCATATTTGAAGCCTAGAATGAACCATATGATTATTAGAAAACCATCACATTGGGAGAAGCTACTTGCCATAGTCGTTGGACTCTCACTTGGAATTCTTATCTCAACTGCTGCCAATGCAGACTCAAATAAAGCTACTGAATATACTGAAGATAATAGTTATCTCATTGATGACAGTCTTGCAATGGCTAGACAGGGCGAATTTGTAAGGGCATCAAACCTCATCGTTGATTTAGCTAATAAGGGCAATGCTGAAGCACAGTACG
>JACKQG010005890.1_pt1 | contig 13259 bp, 16 predicted proteins | sample 8237621 | NCBI WGS metagenome assembly JACKQG01 (sample SAMN15677084, study PRJNA649215) | marine metagenome | biome: marine; feature: Black Sea; material: saline water; isolation source: suspended particulate matter (SPM) from the Black Sea western gyre | collected 2013-06-09/2013-06-10 | depth...
CCAAGCATCCATAACTTTGCCGGTGAATACGTTGATGCCAGCCCATTTGATTTTCTTGTCATGCTTTGATTTCAAATCTGTCAAAACTTCGATTGGATCCAAACCAGCGTTTTCAGCAAGAGTTCTTGGAATTATTTCCATTGCATCTGCAAAAGCCTCAACGGCTAATTGTTCTTTGCCAGATAATGAATCTGCGTATTTCCTGATGCCTTTTGCAAGCTCTATCTCTGTAGCTCCTGCGCCACCAACTGCTTTGAAATTTCTCAAAGTAGCCGCGACATCGCCAATTGCATCTTCCATTGCTCTCTTGACTTCATCAACAACGTGCGCTGTTCCTCCCTTAATCAAAATAGTAACTGCTCTGGCTTTTACACATTCTTTTATGTAAATCATGCCTTCATCTCCAACTCTGACTTCTTCAACAACACCTGATTTTCCAAGGTCACTACTTGTTAAGTCATCTAAGTTAGAAACAATTTTTCCGCCTGTAGCTTTTGATAGTAATTCCATATCACTCTTTTTAACTCTTCTAGCTGCAAAGATTCCTCTCTTTGCCAAAAAATGTTGTGCTAGGTCATCAATTCCTTTCTGACAAAAAATAACATTCGCACCTGAAGCTGTAATCTTGTCAACCATTTTTCGAAGCATGTTTTCTTCCATGTCTAAAAATGCCTGCATCTTTTCAGGATCTGTAATGCTGATTTTAGCATCTGTTTCAGTGCTTTTAATTTCAATAGCAGAATCAATCAATGCAATCTTGGGATTTTCAACAACTCTGGGCATGCTAGAACTGACTCTTTCTTTGTCAACAACAACGCCTTCAATTAATTCAGTATCTTCAACGCTACCACCAACTTTCTTCTCAATCTTTATATCGCTGGTGTTAACAATAGTAATGCTGCCTTCTTTTTTAGCAACACTCTTGATGGCCTTAACAGTTATATCAGCCAAAAGAGATTTTGAATGCTCTGTACCTTTACCAGTCATAGCAGTGACTGCAATGTTCTGCAAAGTCTTGGAATCATTTTCAGTAACGTTCTCAGCCATTGAATTAAGAATCTCTTGAGCTTTTTCAGAAGCCAATCTATAACCTTTTGAGATAATAGTCGGATGTATATTTTGATCTAATAAATCTTCAGCTTTCTTCAACAACTCACCAGCTAATACCACTGCAGTAGTTGTTCCATCGCCAATCTCATCTTCTTGAGTTTTAGCAATTTCAACTATCATCTTGGCACTTGGATGATCAATGTTCATTTCTTCAAGAATTGTAACTCCATCATTGGTAACTGTGACTTCGCCCATGCTATCAACTAGCATTTTATCCATTCCTTTAGGGCCGAGAGTTGTTCTAACAGTTTCAGCGACAAGTTTTGCTGCAGCAATGTTCATTCTCTGAGCATCTTTACCGCTTGTTCTCTTTGTATCTTCAGGTAAAATAAATATTGGTTGTACGTTTTCATTCATTTTTTAGCACCTCCATGTATGCTATGTTATTCCTCTATATAGAAGTAATAATTGCGAATTTTAAGGTATTTATAAACTTAATGCTCTTTGTATTAGTAAACCTAAGCTTTATAAATAAGTTGAATATTCCTAAGTCAACTGATTTTCAGGAGTTAAAAAATGAGTGATTTAGAAATACAAAAAACCGATTACAAAGGATTGGCAGTAAAATATATGCAAGGGGACACAGGTATGCCTGCAGTTGTTTATGCAAAAGGTCTTGGTATACCTGGAAAAGAAGTTTCTAGAATGTTTATTTTGAACCAATTAGGATTCAGTGTTGCTTATGCTCCTTATAGAGGAAGTTGGGGTTCAAAGGGTGAATTCTTATCAAAAAATGATGGTGCATTATCTATAACTGATGATGTAAGGGATTTAATTAAGTTTTCACTTGAAAATCTAAGTAGTGAAGTTCATTTGCTTGGTGAATGTTTGGGTGCATCGCCTGCTTTGATGGCAAGTCTTGATTTTGATCAGGCAACAAAAATATTTACTTATGGTGGAATGTTTTACACTGATTGTCCACCAAAGCTAAAAACATATTCTGCTGATCCTAGAGATAAGGCAGTTGAATTAGGAGAAAATCTTGCTGCTGGCGGAAAACCAGATGAGAAGTTTTTCCCAACATATGATGGTTTTAATTTAGATGTGTGGATGGATATGATTAATGGCAATACTGATTTAATGCTTCATGATCATCTTGATGCTTTGGCCACAAAACAAATAATGTTAATGCATCCGGCTAATGACAATTTAGTTTCTCCAGAACGATCTGAACATCTTTATAATTCTCTAGTTTTTTATTGTGAAAATCAAGGAATTGATCATAATGCAACTCTTAGAATAACTAATCAAGGCGGGCATGCTAGTGGTTTTGGTAGTAATGAACAGATAGAAACTCTAGCTTTTCTGACTGGAAAAGAACTTTCTGTAGTAGGAGAGCAATACCAACAGATTATAAATACTATTGCACAAAATCATGTCCAGAATGGTGTGCCTTTTCATGATGAAATCGTTACAGAGATGCAAGACTTTCAGAAAGCAGGCATTCTTAATCAGCTTCCTATTGAAGATATCATAAAGCTTGCTTTGAAAGGCCAATAAATTTATATATTATTTCTTAGATTATTCTTATTATGATAATATCAAAAATCAAAGATTTTTGGAATGCTCAGAAAAATCTATTTTTCTGGCACTCAAAAAACACAGTTTTTTGTAGTTCCCAAAATTTTGAGGTGAAATTTTGATAATTACTGTTACAGGCTTACCAGGTTCTGGGAATAGTTCTATGGCCAAGATGTTGGCTAAAGAACTTGGTTACAAACATTATTCTGCTGGTGATATGCGTAGACAGCTTGCAAAAGAAAATGGAATTACACTTGCAGAACTCAACAAAATTGGAGAAACTGAATCTTGGACAGATGTTGATGTTGATAACAAATTAATTGCAATGGGTAAAAATGAAGATGATTTTGTGTTGGATGCCAAAATTGCTGAGTATTTGGTGCCGCATGCTTTCAAAATATTTTTGACCGCCAGTCTTCACGAAAGAGCAAGAAGAATTTTTAGTGTGAAAAGGGATGAGGAAAAATATCATTCTATTGAAGAAGTTGAAACGTCATTATTAGCTCGAGTGGAGTGTGATAAAAGACGTTACAAAAAATATTATGATATTAATGCATATGATGAAAATAACTTTGATTTTATTCTTGATACAACAAATATTCCAATTGAAAAAGTTTTTGAGATTATTCTAAAGAAGGTTAAAGAGGTCAAAGAAAACATTTAAATACCACTGGGTATAATAATTATTAGATGAAAAAGAGCCTTCATAGCGAACCTTCCCATCAGCTAACAGTTATGTTACTGGTTAGTTTAGTGGCTGTAATATCTGTTCTTGCCGCTAGTCAAGACTTCTCAAGGAATATTGGTTCGCAAGCTGTGAGGGAACCCGGAATTGTATGTGATTCAGAAGATTATTGTATAAATTGGGAATGGATTGACGAATCAGATATTGTTTGTGTGAAGAGCGAATTTGCCGAGTATAAGGTTTGCGAGACATATAGTTGGCCTGTTGTTGAAGGTGTGCCAACGATGCAATGTGATGGATGGAACATTGTTTATGATGACAAGTGTGCTGAATGGAAAACAGAAGTCTCTTGGGTTAGAGAATGCACTGAATGGAGAACAAAGAATAACTGTTATGCAGTAACTGAATAGAAATGGTTTTAGAGCATCTATTTCCGGAAAATTGGCTTGAGAAGAAGTCAGGATACGCTTTTTTACTAGGCGCAGGCTATTCAATTATAGCTATAGTTATCGCGAGCGTATTATTTCCTGCTGATCCTGCATTGGTGGCAGTTGCATTTACAGCTTTACTTTTATTACCAGAACTTTACAAAATGTTCTCTATTGAGGAACGTTTAGAAGATAAAGAAAAAAAGTTTTCTTTCAAAAATCTATATAGGGATAATAAGGATTTTGTCAAAGTATATTTATTCATTAGTTTGGGGATCTTTTTGGTGTATGCAATCGGTGCATTGGTGCTGCCATCCTTTCAAGTAAACGACTTGTTTCGAGAGCAGTTAGAAATGAGGGGTGCCAGTGGTGGAGCTATTTTTACAGACTCCTTGTTTTGGGGCATCTTGATAAATAATTGGTGGGTTTTAATAGCCTGCTTCTTAATTTCTTTATTGACTGGTGATGGAGCTATTTTTTTGATAACTTGGAATGCCAGTATGTGGGGAACTATATTTGGAGTTACAGCTCGGAATGCTGCTCATTACTCTAATGCTAATCCTTTTTTTAATTTGCTGCTAGTGTTGGCGATAGTCCTGCCGCATGCGTTCCTAGAAATATTGTCGTATATACTCGCAGCTATAAGTGGTGGTGTTATATCGAAAGATGTATTGCTCGAGAAATTTGAAAGTACTCGTTTCAATCGAGTGTTTAATTACAATGTGTGGGTTCTAATCATAGCTGTTGCAATACTTTTCTTAGGTGCATTTGTAGAAACATTTGTTTTGAATAATGTTGATTTGTATGGTAGAATAATTGCTCAAAGTTATATGGTTATCTAGATTTTCTGAAGTACATTATGCCTGTTTTTGATTGAAAGTCTCCTCTTTTGTTGTATATTTTTATACCTTGATCATTCGCTATTGTCACGGCCAACTTTGCGCCTGATGTCTCTGCTTCTTTTAATCTATCATTAACTAATGCACTTGCAAATCCTTGTCTTTGATGACCTTCAAAAACTTCAACTCCATCAAGATAGACAACATTTCTATCTCCTGAAAATGTCATTCTTGCTTTCCCAGCAACATCTTCTCCAGGATTTCTCCACTCTGGCTTTGAAACGGTTTTTGTTATTGCTCCTTCTTTTCCGATGAGATAAAAATTTACTCCATTAGTTTCTTTACTTTCTGCTGCGCCAGTAAGTTGCTTTGTTAGAATGGTTGCTGTTGGCATATCTTCTGCAAGTTCATATCCTGCCGCTGCACACGCTTCGATTAAAGCTTTCTCGGATTCTTCTTTGAGATTGTAAGGGATTGCTATTTGGTGGTAGTCGAAAACTCTTGCTTCTTGTTGTATTTGCGCAGCTACATCTGCAAGGTTTTTGTTTACAACGAAAAATGTGCCTGTTAACTTTCTAGTAGTTGGCTTGCATTGTGATTGTAGAACAACTCCTCGTGCAACTTGTTCCAAAGTCAGACCTCTGTTATTGGCCAATGTTGATAATGGTTTGAGAAGAGGTTTAATTGTATCTTCAATTGTTTCTTGATCCAAATACCATTTTTCAGCCATTTTAGTCTATTTGTGACAATAATATTATATAAATCTTTCGCTTTTTACTACTGTTAAGTAATTATGTTATTTCTCTTAGTAAAAACAAAACATTTATATAAGTACTTCTGTTCCTTTTTTATAACATTCTCATGTGTTTTAGACGAGAAAAAACGAGGAGCTAAATTGGAAAGCAAAAAGATAAAGAAGGGAGATTTCATCGAGTTGGAATATACTGGTAAACTAAAAGAAGATGGGAGTGTATTTGACACTACAAAAAAAGAAGTTGCAATGGCGAGCAACTTAAACAAAGAAGCAGACTATAGACCAATAATTGTTTGTGTCGGAGAAGGACATGTCCTAGGCGCTTTAGAAAAAGGGTTAGAATGTAAAACAATCGGAAAATACGACTTTAACCTAGAACCAGAAGAAGCTTTCGGAAAGAAATCAGCAAAATTACTAAAACTCATACCTATGAAAGTATTCAAACAACAAGACATAATGCCTTACATGGGCTTGGATGTCAATGTAGATGGCATGTATGGAATTGTCAGAAACGTAAGTGGTGGAAGAGTAATAGTGGATTTTAATCACCCATTATCAGGCAGAGAAATCATATATGAAGTAGAAGTACTTAAATTCGTAACTAGCGACAAAGAAAAACTTGAATCAGTACTACAATTATTAGGAGTTCATTACAATTCAGCATCAGTAAAAGAGAAGAATGCAATGGTTGTTTTAGAACATGAAATGTCTAATGAACAGAAAATAATGTTTGAAGAAAAAGCAAAAAAACTTGTAGGTTTAAAAGATATCAAGTATGTTACAAAGAAACATGACCACAAACATGATCATGATCATAACCATGAACATACAGAAACAATCAGTGGCAAAGATACTGGTGTAACAGAATCAGAAGATTCTGGAACTCAGAAACAAGAAGTTTCTGTTGTGCCAGAGGATAAGTCATTGAGCAAAAAACAATAACTTTATATACTAAAAAACTCCTGAATAATTATAACAAAAAGATGGTTGCGGGAGGTTTAAGATGAGTGCAGGAATCACAATGAATGAATCAAATACAACAAGTATGGTTGATGCTGAGTTAGAAGAATTATTATCAAAACAAAAAGCAAAGATAAAAGTTGTTGGTGCAGGTGGCGCTGGTAATAACACAATAAATAGGATATCAGAAGTAGGAATTATTGGTGCGGAAACAGTTGCAATAAACACGGATGCACAAGACTTATTATATACTACTGCAGACAAAAAAATCCTGATAGGAAAAGATCTGACAAAAGGACTTGGAGCAGGATCAGTTCCAAAAGTGGGAGAAGAAGCTGCACGCGAATCAGAACATGAGATAAAACAAGCACTAGCAGGTGCGGATATGGTGTTCATAACCTGTGGGTTAGGAGGCGGAACAGGAACAGGAAGTGTACCAATCGTCGCAGAAGTAGCAAAAAAACAAGGAGCACTAACAGTTGGTGTTGTAACCCTGCCATTTGAAATGGAAGGAAACAGACGTTACGACAATGCAGTTTTAGGATTAGAAAAACTAGAACACAATGTTGATACATTGATTGTTATTCCAAACGACAAATTATTGGAGTTAGCTCCAGAATTACCATTACACACAGCATTCAAAGTTGCAGATGAAATATTAACAAACTCTGTAAAAGGAATTGCTGAACTAGTCACCAAAGCAGGACTCGTAAACCTAGATTTCGCAGACATAAGAGCAGTCATGGGTAACGGAGGCGTAGCTTTAATAGGCGTAGGAGAAAGTGACACAGAACATAGAGCAGAAGAAGCAGTTGAAAAAGCACTGAACAATCCATTATTGGATGTTGATGTGTCGGGAGCCAATGGTGCTCTAATTAATGTAGCTGGTGGAAATGATATGACGCTAGCTGAAGCCAAAAGAGTCGTAGAAGAAATATCTGCAAGATTAGATGAAGATGCAAGAATTATATGGGGTGCACAAATATCAGAAGACTTGGAAGGCACAATCAAAGTAATGTTAATTGTAACTGGAGTTAAAAGCTCACAAATTATTGGGGGGGGACGAGCGGCCTCAGTCGACAAAAAGAAAGCAATAGAATCTGAGTTAGGAATAGAGTTCGTCAATTAAGAAAATGAGTTGGTCTGGATTTAAAGCTTATATGAGTCATTGTTGGAGGGTTTTAAAGATTACAAAGAAACCCGATAAGGCAGAGTACAACGTAGTAGTCAAAGCATCGGCATTAGGAATAGCAATAATTGGAATCATGGGATTCTTATTGCACATATTAAATCAAATATTGTTTTCATAATCATAAGGTGAAGAAATTGATAAAAGAAGTAAACGAAAATAAGGAAAAAGCTCCTGAACCAAAGATAAGAGGAGCGATGACAGAAGAAGAAGTCAAAGAAGCAGAACAATTAGAAGATCCTGCGGCAGAAGAAGAAGTAGTTGCTTCAGAAGGAGTTTCTCCTGAGTCAAAGATATTCGCAGTTAGAACAACTGCAAATAGAGAAGATCAAGTAATGGACTTTTTGGGAAGTAACGCAGAAAGAAAAAAATTGGACGTTTTCTCAGTCATCAGACCTCATGGTATGAGAGGATACATATTTGTAGAAGCTGCTGACAGAACAAGCGCAGAACAAGCAGCATATGGAATACCATACGCAAGAGGCTTACTTCCAAATATCGTTGATTACAAAGAAATCGAACACATGCTTGAACAAGTAAAGAAAGAAGTCAACATACAAAAGAATGACATCGCTGAAATCATAAGCGGACCTTTCAAACGTGAGAAATGTAAAATTACTCGTGTAGATAAGCAGAAAGGAGAAGTTGTTGTTGAGTTGCTTGAAGCAGCAGTACCGATTCCAATCACTGTTAAGATGGATTCTGTGAAAGTCATTCGAAGAGACGAAGACGATTCAGAAGAATAATTTTATTTTTTTCTTTAACCATATTTTCTGATTAGAATTTTTTAATCTATATATACAACTTGTGCATATGTTTCTCCAATAGGATGGCCAAGCATGTTAACTTTCTGAACAAAAGGAACTTTGACGCTGCATTTGGTTCCTTTTTCAGAATGGTAATAATCTCTTCCAGATACTGCTGTCATTACTGGCTTTTCTATGCCTTCAATTTGGAGTGCTAGGTAATGCTTATCTTTGAAGATTACCGGATCTTTTTTAAGTCTGCTAATAACTTCTCCTTTAAGATGTTTTATTTCAATTATTGTCTCTTCTTCGCTTAAAGGGTGCGCTGGTTCAATTCCAAAAACACTAAATAAATCGTGGGCTGATGGTAAATCATTTTTATCATATAATTTTGAGTATGATTTTTGAACTGCTTCCCTGTCAGGCTCTACTGAAGGATAATATTCATGCAAAGCTCTTAATGTTTTATAATCCTTTTTTTTAATAGCTTTAGAAATTCTATTTCTTACTACTTCTTCAGACACTTCAGACACAAGACCTGTGTCCTCATTTTCAAGTAAATTGTTTAGAGTTCTATTTTCACTCCATGTTTGAAGGATTCCCATAATTATTCTGTGAATCTGTGAGGGTATTTAAATGTTTTCCTTTTTACTACTATTAAGTTACTAATGAATTATTTTTTCCCTTCATAATTTTAAGCACTACTGCAGAATGTCTAGTGACTTGTGTATGTGTTTTTATTTGCACATTCAAAAATTCCTAATTTTGTATTGTGTTTTCTTCCGAAAAAGTCGGAATATTACTATATCTTTAAATAAAATCTTATCTTCACCTTTTCTATGTCTCAACTATCTTTTTGGAAGTTTGAAAAACCAGAACTACCAAAATCTCTTCCTTTAACAGACAGAGTTGTTCTTTCTGACTCAGAGCGAGAAAGATTTGAACAAACTCTAGATAAAAGTTTAATGTGGTCTTATCTCGAACAACACCCACATTATTTTAATCCTGGTGTTCCTGCAATGCTTCTTACAACTTTAACACAGTACACAGGCAAAGAAAGAGATGAATTGTTATTATCAGATATGGTTATTATGTATAAATCAATACATAGAGTTCTTCCTGACATTCATAAAAGAGACAGAGAAGGAAGAGTAAATTTTGTTGATGAGAATTCTTTAAGGAAATGGAATGTTGCAAATGGAGTGACTTTTTTTGGTATATCTCAATATACTCTTTTAGAATTATACATTGATAGACAAACAAGCGCAGCTAGAAATCCTTAGTGCGTTTCCAATCAATTCCTTCAAGCATTTCTTTAAGTTGTTCTTTGTATGAACCAACACCCTTCCAATCAATTATTACAAGTTCTGCTTTTGGAACAGTTTTCTTCATGGCTTGAATTAACATTTTCTTGTCAAGGTTTTCAAGATTATATTTTGGACAAGCATGTCCTAATGCAATATCACTATTTAGAATTATCTTTTTGAAACTTGGAGTGTGATGCAAACCACCAATACCAACCGCGGTTTTATAAGTTGGAACATCCATTTCTAGCAATTCAACAATTGTTTCTGCTAATAACTTTCCAGCTTTAGGATTATTCCATTCTTCAACTGATGAACCTATCTCTATGAAGAAAGAAGGAACGCTTAATGATGGACCATGATGAGTAACTTCTTGAATTACTTCATAATGTAAAGCAATGGCTTTTTGCTCTAATATTTTCATAGCTTCTTTTAACCAGCAAGCAGGAGATATTCCTAAATCATTTGGCTTACCACCTAAACCTGCTTTTCCCCAATTACCTTGAGTATGAACACTTAAAGAATGAACACCTGATTTGCTTTCATGCTTTGTTGCAAAGATAATCATATCGCAACCAAGCTCTTCATCTAAGTTTTCTAAGTAGATTGTTTCCTTATCATAGATTTGTAAACTCACTTCGTGAGAACCCATTTTGGGCTTAATTAAATCTTTCAAGAAGCTTTGAATATTCATACCTGCTTCATCTTCCTTTGAGCTAACAATTGCGATTTTCATATTAAATCATTCTCTGTAATAACTTGTATTCCATTTTCTTTGAAAAGTTTTGCAGTAACTCCATCGCCTTCAATTAATTTATCTGAAAAAGTTCCATTATAAACTTTTCCGCATCCACAAGAAGGAGATTTATGTTTAAGTATGGCTTTCTTACAACTGAATTGTTTTGCAATCTTTAATGCTTCATCAGCACCTTTCTCAAATTCCAATGTGAAATCTTTTCCATCTTTAGAAAAAACTTTGGCTCCTTTTTGTTCACAAGGGGGTCTGGGTGTTGATAACCCACCAAGCTGTTCAGGGCAAACAGGAATTGCTTCTTTTGCTTTGACTAGTTCAATGATTTGTTCACATGGCGCAGCTTTACCATTCCATTTACATTCAATTCCTGCTAAACAAGCACTAACAATTATCATTCTAGAAAACAAAAGAGTGTTATTAAAAAAGTTTTCTAAATAGGCAATTATTATTTACGATTAATTTCAATTTCAGAAACTTCTAGTGTTTTAGGTAACTCAAGAATTTGTATCATTAACTTTGCAAGCTCAATTGGTTCCATGAATCCTTCAAGATTAACTTTTTGTCCTGTTGCTTTTTCAAACAAAGTACTTTTGAATCCGCCCGGGTTAAAACCGATAACGCGACATTTGGTTTTGCCTAATTCTAGTTGTAGGTTTTTAGTAGTTCCTCTAACAGCCCATTTAGAACTTCCATAAGCACATTGATCAGTGTATGCTTTTAGGCCTACAGTTGAACCAACATTTACAATGTCACTCTCATTTTTTTTAATCAAAGAAAGCAGTCCTGAAACTAATTTTATTTGAGATAAAACATTAACTTTGAACAAATTCTCCAATTCATCAGAATCTATTTTATCTAATGGTTTAACACTTAACACATCTGCACAATTAATCAAAACATCAAACTTTGAATAATCATTTTTGATTTTTTCAATTGCTTCTTTGATAGATTCATCTGAAGATAAATCTGTTTCAATGTGCACAACATCACAAGAAGGTTTTTGTCTACAAAGTGCGATAACTTCAATATCTTTTTTCAATAATAATTTAGATAACTCAAAGCCCAAGCCCTCACTTGCTCCCGTTAAGATTACTCTTTTCACAAAATATTTTTATCTTAGAATATTTATATACTTTTCTATCTCTTTTATCACAGCAAATTTTATAAAAGGTTGTCATCCCCGGAACTAGATGAAACAACAAAAAAGAAACTTTTTTGAGCCTCATAAATTCAAAAAGGTGAATTTATGAAATATAAACTTGTTTCTTTTGATTTGATGGGATCTTTGATTAAGTCCGATGAACACATTTGGAATGTAATTCATGACAAACTAGGTGTTGATCCTGAAGAGAGAAAAAATGCTTATAATGATTTTAAAGAAGGCAGAATTTCTTATCAAGACTGGGTTGCTCATAATGTTAATCTTTGGGCTAAGAAAGGCGCTACAAAAGATGATTTAATGGACGCAGTTGCTGAATTAGAACTTCAAGAAGGCGCTTTAGAAACTCTTCAAAGACTTAAGAATAATCATTGTCTCATAATTTTATCTGGTGGTTTAAACTTTGTTATTGAAAAAATTTTCAGACAGCATCAAACTTTATTTGATCATGTTTTCATTAACAAACTCGTGTTTGGTGAAGGTGGTTTAATTGCGGGAGGAAAAGCAACTCCTTATGACATGGATAAGAAGGCAGATAGTTTGAGGTTAGTTGCTGAACAAGAAGGTATTGATATCTCACAATGTGTGTTTGTTGGCAACAATAAGAATGATATAGAAGTAGCTAAAATTGCTGGCTTGTCAATTGCTTTTAATTCTAAATCTGATGAATTGTCAGAAGTTTGTAATGTGGCAGTTAATAGTGATTCGTTAGTTAGTATTCTTGATTATATTCTTGTAGAATAAATAAAAAATAAAAATAAAAAAATTTCTTTTAGAATCCTTTCGAACGTTTAGCATCTACTGAAAGTGGTCCCGCGCCAGCAAACAATAGTGCTAGTGTTCCACCAAGAGCTGTTAATGCTAGTTGGTATCCGCCTGTTAAATGCATTGACAATATTGCAACTATCATTATTATGCTTAATAACACTGAAGCATATCTTGTTAGGAATCCTATTAGTAGTGCTATTCCTCCTAAAAGTTCAACTACTGCCACTAATGCTGCGAAGAACATTGCAGCTGGAAATCCGCTATTTGCAAGCATTCCACTAAATCCTTCTAGTCCTGGTCCGCCAAACGTGCCGAACAATTTTCCAGCTCCTCCTACTATGAAGAGTATTGCTAGCGTTATTCTTAGTGGGATTGTAACCCAATCTTTGTTTTCAGAAAACCATCTGAATATTTCCATTATATCACCTTTAATTAACTATAGTTAAGTATTTTTAGGTTCTGATATTTAAATCTTTCTAAATTTTGAATAGGAATATTTATAAACGCCTCATTTTTTCTCACGACTATGACAATTCAAACCGTCGAAACACTTATTGAAGGGGGAAAAGCGACTGCTGCTCCACCATTAGGACCTGCTTTAGGGCCATTGGGAGTAAACATTGGAGACATTGTTGCAGCAATCAATAAAAAAACAGAATCCTTCAAAGGAATGCAAGTTCCAGTAATGGTGGATGTAGACGATAAAACTAAAGAATTCTCTATAAGAGTAGGAACACCTCCTGCTTCAGCATTAATAAAAAAAGAAGCTGGAGTGAAGAAAGGATCAGGACGACCACAAGAAGAATTCGTAGCAGATTTAGTTATAGAGCAAATAATCAAAATTGCAAAGATGAAAGAAGATGCTCTCCTAGGAAAAGAAATGAAAGAGAAAGTAAAGGAGATTGTTGGAACATGCAATTCAATGGGTATAAAGGTCGAAGGAATAAAAGCCTCTGAAGCAATGAAACAAATTGCGGAAGGTAAATTCGACAAACAAATTCTATCAGGAAAAACAGAGTTGTCTAATGAAGAAAAAGCCTCA
>JACKQG010005891.1_pt1 | contig 13259 bp, 12 predicted proteins | sample 8237621 | NCBI WGS metagenome assembly JACKQG01 (sample SAMN15677084, study PRJNA649215) | marine metagenome | biome: marine; feature: Black Sea; material: saline water; isolation source: suspended particulate matter (SPM) from the Black Sea western gyre | collected 2013-06-09/2013-06-10 | depth...
AATATTTTCAGGAATAACCTTTTTAAATATCGTTTCAAATAGGAGAAGCAAATGACGACCTTTACCGAACAACGCCAAGTCTTCAAATACTGGGAAATTCTAAAAGATCTTGCCGATCAATGCATCGATATTATGTTGAACCTGAGCCAGAGTGGTCATCCGGGTGGTTCGCGCTCAAAGGTACACGTTGCCCTGACTACTCTACTATCCGGTGTGATGCGATGGGATATACGTAATCCAGGTAAACGCTTTGGCGATCGGTTTGTACTCAGCGCCGGTCATACCAATCCCATGATATATGCTATTCTAGCTGTTTTCAACGAAGCTTTACGCCGTAAGTATGAGGTAACAGGCGATGAAAAATATCTGAATCCCATGGGTGCGGATTACACCCTGGTTTGGGAAGACCTGTTAACCCTGCGGCGGCGCGGTGGTCTGCCGGGTCATGCCGAAATGGAAGGGAAGACTCTCTTTTTCAAAACCAATACAGGTCCCAGCGGCCATGGTTTCCCGATTGCAGCAGGTGAGGCTTTTGCTCTGAAACATGCCGGTTTCGATAAGGTGAAAGTATTTGCCATCGAAGGCGAAGGCGGCCTGACCCCCGGTGTAGTGCATGAAACCAAGAATTCGGCTTATGGCCTGGGTCTCGGTAATTTTATTACGATGGTAGACTGGAATGACTGGGGCATCGATGACCGCCGATTCAGCTCCGTAATAGCTGGAACGCCAACCGACTGGTTTGAACCCTATGGTTGGAAAGTTGTTAGTGCCGAAAACGGTGAAGACTGGGAACAGCTCTTATCCGCCTACGAAATGCTGCTCACCGACCCCGACCCTAACCAGCCTAAAGTGTTGTGGTATAAAATGCGTAAAGGTCGTGGTTACTATAAATATGATGCCCCCAGTCACGGTGCACCGCATGCCCGTAATTCGGAGGAGTTTTGGCATACCAAGCGTGATTTCGCCCAAAAATATGATTTGGAAGTCGCCCATATGGGTCACTCTGGTTACGATGATTTTGAATCCAATAAGCAGCAGATGGCGGAAGTATTCGAATCGGTATTTACCCTGTTGGATAAGACTGAGGGACTAACTGACTACCTGGCCGAACGCCTGGTTGAATTGGGCGATGGAGTCCCGGAAACAATGCCGGGTTCTGAAAAATATGCTGTCAACCCCCTGGACGATCCGGAACTTTACGATTATAAAAATTATCCGGTTGATCTGTACAAAAAACCGGGCGAAAAAGTGCCCAATCGGGCTGGTTTTGGTAATTTTGGCAGCTGGGTGAATACCTGGTGTCTGCAAAAATACGGCCGCCCGCTTTTCCTGGTAAATAGTGCTGACCTGGCAGGCTCAACTAATATCGCCGGGTTTGCCAAAGGCTGGCAAGGAGCGAAAGATCCGGGTATGTACAACCGTGAGGACAATCCAGGCGGGACGTTGATGCCGCAGGGGATTACCGAATTTGCCAATGCCGGTATCAATGTGGGTGCCACATCGGTAAATTTCAATGAGGATGCCTATAACGGCAATTTCAATGGTTATCTGACAGCATCCAGCACCTATGGTTCATTTTCCTATCTGAAATATGGTCCTATGCGCCTATTCAGTCAAGTAGTACAGGATACACAATTCAAGATTGGCAAAACGATCTGGGTGGTCGGTCACAGCGGACCGGAAACTGCGGAAGACAGTCGGACTCATTTCGGTATTTTCGCTCCCGGAGTTACCCAGTTATTCCCCAGAGGACAGATCATCAACCTGCATCCGTACGAGTATAACGAAGTTCCGGTGATGCTAGGCGCTGCCCTCCGGACTGATGTTCCAATTATCGCCCTGCACCTGACCCGCCCGAGCGTAGAAATCCTGGACCGGGAAGCCCTGGGTATGGCCCCCTACTGGGAGGCGGCTAAAGGAGCCTATATTATCAAGGATTATGATCCGGATCGGCCTAAGGAAGGTGTGGTCTTTATCCGCGGTACCAAAGCAATTGATGAGTTAATCTCGATCCTGCCTAAACTAATGGAAGCGGGACCCAATGTGAAGATTGTGGCCGCCCTTAGCTGGTACTTGTTTGAGAGGCAGAGCAAGGAATATCAAGGTGCTATTGTCGCCGATAAAGAATGGACTGATGCCATGATCATCACTAATACGGCCATCGATCTGATGGGCAATTGGACCAAAACCCCGGTGGTGAAAGAATATTCGCTTAGTGCCGATTGGGATAATCGCTGGCGATCCGGCGGTACCCTGGATGATGTGATTGATGAAGCCCACCTGGGCGCTCGCTGGCAACTGGAGGCGATTGTTAAATTTGCCAAGGAGCGTCCTGCCCGTATTAAAAAATTGCGGGTAGCCTTGCCGGAATAAGCAATAATAATAAAAAAGGGCTGCTTCTCAAGAGCAACCCTTAAAATATGGTGCTGGTTTTATGTTAACCTAACTACTTTAGAACCGTCGTGGCAACGCCTCATATAAAGTAATTACCAATTCAGCCTTATTGGACCAACCAAATCCACTCCCGAATCCGGGGAAACTGGATTTCTTTTCCTGACCTACATTTGTTGTTGTAAAACGCAGTTTCAATCTGGGCCCAATCTCGCCGGTCATCTGCTCCACCCAGGCATAACTATAACCAAACGCCAATAGTCTTTTTTCGCGTTTTTTTATTACACGGGTGGCAATCAGATCAAATTCTATATTGCCCAGTTTCCCGCGCATTTTTTTGGCCCAGGCAAAACCGTAACCCATGCCGAGTATATTCCGCTTGGTGTAGCGTCCGGTATCGGTGGTAACCAATTCAACTGGCAGTGCGCCGTTATAACCACCCTGCATTTTCTTGGTCCAGGCACAACTTAACCCTGAATTCGTAAAATTGGTTTTTGCCTCACGATCGACATCTACTGCTACCAAATCCAGGGTCAGACGGCCTTGATTATTTTTAACTAGATCAACCAGCGCTTCATAATCCATAGCTGTGGTCCGTATTCATTAATCTTGTTGATAATATTATTCAGTGGTCATTGCTGAGCAAGAGCACGTAATACATTATCCAGAAAATCGTATTTGATATGCAAAACCGGGTATCCAACTACCAGGGAAATAGTCGATAACCAGACTAAAATTCTGGTTCCTGTTTTTATCTGCTGCTTTTTCATGATTATCACTCCTAGTACATAAGACAATTAAAAAAATAGGTTGGTTGTCATCTGTTACAAAAATATATTTAAAAACAGCTATTTCCCAGTTATAGGACTGGTATCTGCTTAATCAGGACGAAACAGGTAAAGTTCATCACTTGCGGTGTGCTCCAGTTCAATCAGAAAACCAGCAATAGTATTAGTTACCGCCTTAAAATATTGTTCACCCTTAGCGGCGGTTGCCGCAGCAGGATTTCCGACTCCGGTGTCATCAGTTATCTCAGTCCATTTACGCGGTGCCCAAGCCCATTTTTCATTCAGACCGGATACCCTGAAATGTTTCGCGCGGCCTGCACCGGCTTGATCCAATGGTAATACCAGATCCGGGGCTAGGTGCAGCATCAGACTGGTTTCCATTTCCCCGGCATGATCACCAATTTCGTCAAACAAGTCCGCTTCCGGTGTGATCAGGAACCAGTCCACCTGGCAAAGAAAGATATCGGTCTGGTTCTGGAGTTCGCGGATAATCTGACGAAAGTTGCTACCACCATGGCCGTTCAGAATCACCAGTTTTTCGATACCGTGTCCATCCAAACTATCGACTACATCCGCCAGTACCATTGCTTGAGTACTAGGGTTCATGTTTATTGTGAACTTGATATCAAGTTGCTGGGCATTCACACCAAAAGGTATTGAAGGCAGTACCATGACTGTTACGTTTTTTTCCCGAGCCTGACGCGCGGCTTCCTTGGCGATGCATTCCGTTTCAATAGTATCCGTGCCGTAAGGCAGGTGGTAATTATGCGCCTCCGTTGCTCCCCAGGGTAATACGGCCACCCGAGAATTGTCGCCTTGAATAGTCTTCCAATGTGAATTATGCAGCAGGTAAGGTTTTTCCGGCACAACAAAAGCTCCTTTTTTGTTCATATTTACTGGAATGGAATTAATATATAAAACAAATTTAACACTTATGGGTATGATGACTAATATTAATACGATTTCTTATTTCAGCGATTGTAATATTTCTAAAAATACCTATATCTGAAACCCTCACTTTGCAACCCCTTAAACCAGTTTGTAACTTTCGCGTCTATAAACGACCGATTTTGGTGTATTTAAACCGAGTAAATGACAGATCAGCATATAACCGATCCTACACCGGTTGACGACGACCTCGCCGCGGATCAATCGCTACGCCCGTCTTATTTCGACGATTTTATCGGGCAGATCGAAGTTGTCGACAATCTTAAACTGTATATTGAAGCGGCCAATAAACGCAGTGATGCTTTAGACCATGTGCTGCTTTTTGGTCCGCCGGGACTCGGTAAAACCACGCTGGCTAATATTGTTGCCCGCGAATTGCATACCAATCTGAAACAATCGTCCGGACCGGTAATCGAACGGGCTGGCGATCTGGCTGGAATGCTTACCAATCTGAATCACAGAGATGTATTTTTCATTGATGAAATTCATCGTTTGAATAGCGTGGTTGAGGAATATCTCTACTCAGCTATGGAAGATTACACGATCGAAATTATGATCGACAAAGGACCAAGCGCACGCAATGTTCAGCTCAATCTTGAGCCGTTTACTTTGATCGGAGCGACCACGCGTCTCGGCAATCTGACAGCGCCAATGCGGGATCGATTTGGCGTAATATTGCGCCTTGATTACTATGATCATAAAGACCTGTTTCTGATTGCCCAACGTTCGGCGGAAATCATGGAAATTGCTATTGATGATGATGGCGCCACGGAGATCGCCCGCCGGTCACGGGGAACACCACGAATAACTAACCGCATTTTGCGCCGAACCCGCGATTATGCCGAAGTAAAAGCCAGTGGGAGAATCACCCATAAAGTTGCCCGAGCATCTTTGGCCGCACTCGGAATTGATGAAAATGGCCTGGACGATATGGACCGTCGCATTCTTTCCATCTTGATCGACAAATTCAATGGCGGACCAGTTGGAGGTAGTTCTCTGTCGGTAGCCGTGGGCGAAGATGCCACAACAATCGAAGATGTTTACGAACCCTACCTGATCAAGGAAGGTTTTATTCAGCGCACAACCCGGGGACGCGTAGCTCAGCCCAAGGCATTCAGCTTATTGGGCCGCGAGGATACCCGGAATTCACAACAAGGATTATTTCATGATAAATAAAAAACCCAAATATAAACTGGTTGACTTTGATTACAACTTACCGGAAAAGTATATTGCCCAATATCCCGCTAAAAAGCGCGATCAGGCCAAGCTGATGGTGATGCACAAAGAGGATGGATCAATCGAAAATACCACTTTCAGCAATATTGATAAATATTTGCGTAAAAATGACCTGTTAATTCTAAATAGAACTAAAGTATTTCCGGCCCGCCTGTTTGCTAGTAAAGATCGAACCGATGCTCGCGTGGAGGTATTTCTATTACGGGAATTAGAGAACGATCTCTGGGAAGTAATGGTGCGTCCAGCCCGGAAAGTTCGGATTGGTAATAAGCTGATGTTTACGGAAACATTCCATTGCGACGTTATCGATAATACGGTTTCCGGTGGCAGGGTTGTGCGTTTTGAATACGGTGATCAGGATATTTATAAAATCATCGATGATATCGGCATTTCTCCGTTGCCGCCTTATATTAAACGTGATCCGGAGCCATCCGATAAAATCCGCTATCAAAGTGTATTTGCCGAAGAGCGTGGGGCCGTCGCCGCACCAACGGCCGGTTTACATTTCAGTGAAGAACTGATTCAAAAAATCAGGGATAAAGGTGTAAAAGTTGAATTTATTACCCTGCATATTGGATTGGGTACTTTCCGGCCGGTGCAGGTGGAAGACCTGAATCGCCACCAGATGGATTCGGAGTATTTTGAGGTATCGCCTCAGACTGCAATTGCAATTAATGAAGCACGCGCCAAGCGCCGTAAAATCGTGGCTGTTGGAACCTCCACTGTTCGAGCGCTGGAAACTGTAGTCGTATCCGGTTTTCAGGTTTCTCCCAAACGGGGCTGGACTGATAAATTCATCTATCCGCCCTATGATTTCAAAATGATTGATGGCATGGTTACAAATTTTCATCAGCCTAAATCTACGCTGTTAATTTTAGTATCGGCCTTTGCTGGACTGGATTTTGTTAAGAAAGCCTACAAAGAGGCCAAGAGCAAAAAATATAATTTTCTCAGTTACGGTGACGCTACCTTAATCATATAATGACCAAATTAGGGGAGGAAAAAGTCAACAGTTGTAAAGTTAGTGCTGTAATTCCCGCCGCCGGACAAAGTTTGAGATTCAGCGGAAAGACCCCCAAGCAGTTTAAAGACATTGCAGGTCAACCGCTGCTTTTTCACACCCTGAAGCCTTTTCTGTCCCAGTCAGCGATAACTGAAATCATTGTGGTGGTCCCGACCGATTGGATCGCTACCTTGTCCACCGCTATAAAGCAAATTGATTTCCAGGGCAAAATTCGTTTAGTCGCAGGTGGAAAACGTCGCCAAGATTCAGTTTTCAATGGAGTAAAAGCAACTGCTGAGGATACTGAGATTGTAATTATACACGATGCGGGACGACCATTTGTTACTGAGCAAATGATCATAGATTGCATTGTGGCTTGTAATAATCACGATGGGGCAATTGTGGCTTTACCGGCGCGCGACACGGTTAAGGATGTATCTACCGGCAGTCATCATATTAATGGTACTATCCCCAGGGAAACAATCTGGCTGGCCCAGACCCCCCAGGCTTTCCCAAAAAAAATCCTGATTGAAGCGCTGAGGTCAGCACATACCTATAATATCTCAGGTACTGACGAAGCTGCTCTCGTAGAACGCCTTGGTTATCAGGTGGCTGTGGTGGAGGGTTCACCACATAATCTTAAAATCACAACGCTGGAAGACTGGCAATATGCCGCCTCAATCTTGGAGAGAAAAGATGATTAAAACCGGTATCGGGTATGATGTACACCAACTTGTTGAGGGGCGCCGTTTAGTTATCGGTGGTATCGAGATTCCTACTACATTTGGTTCCCTGGGGCACTCCGACGGTGATGTACTGCTGCATGCCATCGTTGATGCACTGCTGGGAGCGGCAGCCATGGGCGATATTGGTACGCTGTTTCCCAGCGAAGACCAGCAATGGAAGGATGCCGATAGCCGCCTGTTTTTGCGCACCGCCGGCGACAAAATCCGGGCTGCCGGTTTTTCGATAAATAGTATTGATGGAATTATCGTACTGCAAAAACCAAAACTGAGGAATTATATTGACGCCATGCGCCAAGTGATTGCCGCGGAGTTGATAATTGATAAAAACTGTGTCTCGGTCAAGGCCACAACGACTGATTCTCTGGGATATATTGGCTCGGGTAAGGGGTTGGCAGCCCAGGCCGTGGTTACGATAGCTTCTGTTTGAATAGCCGGGGAGGTAGTATGAAAAATCCACTGATTTATTGGTTATTATCTTTTTCAGCAGGTGCGGTTTAGTTGACCGTGAAAAACCGGAGTTGCAATTGGATACATCAGTCAACGATGAGGAATATCTGGAAAACGTCAGGGTTGCTTTCCGGGAATGGCAGCCTAAACTTGATTCACAATAGTTTAACGGTGATTACATGCTGATATTGGAAGCAACTGCTAAAGTCAATATCGGCCTGCAAATCAGGGATCAGCGGGCGGATGGCTACCACAACCTGCACACCGTTTTTCAGGAACTGGATTTTGCTGATTCGATCACTATCGCCGAAGCCCGATCCGGTTATGAGTTGACCACCAATGTGAATTGGGTACCAATCAACGATACCAACCTTTGTATAAAAGCATTTAAGGCGCTAAAAGCCCGTTTTCCGAATTTGCCGGGCGTGCAAATTCAGCTTGAAAAACGGATTCCCGCAGGTGCCGGACTGGGGGGTGGTTCCAGTAATGGAGCAGCAGTACTTAAGGGTTTGAATGAGTTATATAGTTTGGGATTATCGCAGGGAAAGCTCGAGCGAATTGCCGTAAAAATTGGTGCCGATGTTCCCTTTTTCATCAGGGGTGGTATCCAATTAGGTGAGGGAATTGGCGATAAATTGACGCCTTTATCTGTTTCAATGACAGGTATATTCCTGCTTGTAATTCCGCCTATTCATATTAATACTGGTTGGGCTTACGGCGAGGTAAAAAAGCGCTTGAACAACCAGCGCAAACATATTAATTTCCGCTGCTTTTTCCAGGGACGAAATACACCCTGGGAGCTATTTGAGAACGATTTCGAACAGATAATAATTCCAACATATCCAGAAATTGGTGCGATTAAACAGCGGTTAATAGAAACCGGCGCATATTATGCCAGTTTGTCGGGTAGTGGCTCGACTGTGTATGGGGTTTTTGACGACGAAGCCGTGGCAACTGCGGTGGAGTCAGAATTTAAAAAATCCTGCCAGACGATTCTCACCCACCCTTCTAAAAACTGATCCACCAATATTACCAATCCGTAGAATTTTGCCGGGTCGTCTAAGGGTAAGACCGCGGCCTTTGGAGCCGTTAATGGTGGTTCGAATCCTCCCCCGGCAGCAGTATGCAATCAGGAGTAAAAATAAAATATCAGTAGCATTATGAATAGTGCCCAATTAAAAATATTTTCAGGTCAGAGCAATCTACAACTGGCAAAAGGCATTACCAAAGCCCTCGGTATGGAACTGGGGCATTTGTCAATCAAACGTTTTGCCGACGGTGAATTGTGGGTAAAGTTCGAAGAGAATATCCGGGGTAAGGATGTTTTTATTGTTCAATCCACAAATGCGCCAGCCGGTAATATAGTTGAGTTGTTATTGATTCTCGATGCTGCCGTAAGGGCTTCAGCCAATAGTGTGACGGTTGTGATTCCGTATTTTGGTTACGCCCGCCAGGATCGTAAAGATATGCCGCGCGTACCTGTCTCGGCCAAGGTAATGGTGGATATTTTTACTACCACTGGAGCCAGCCGGATCATTACAATGGATTTGCACTCTACTCAGATTCAAGGTTTTGCTAATATTCCATTTGATCACCTCTATTCCCGGATGGTACTGCTGGACGAGATTAAAAAACTGGATCTGGATCCGAAACGGTCGGTAGTGCTGGCCCCGGACATGGGTTCGGCCCGTATGTCCCAGGCTTATGCCAAACGATTGGGAATGTATTTTGCTTTGATTGATAAGCGCCGTTACACACCAAACCAGGCCGAAGTAGTGCACTTGATCGGTGATCTGAAAGACCACGATGTTCTGATTATTGATGATATGATCGATACCGCCGGAACAATGGTTAATGCCGGAAAGAAAGCGTTAGAAAATGGCGCTCGTTCAGTCTATGCGATTGCGACCCATGCATTGTTTTCAGGTCCGGCTATTGAGCGCTTAAGGAATGCACCGTTTAAAAGGATAATTATTACCGACACAGTTACTATTCCGGAAGAGAAAAAATTACCTAATATGACAATTGTGACCGTGGCGAATATTTTCGCCGAGGCAATTCAACGAATTCATCGGGGTGACTCAGTCAGCGCCCTGTTCGATTTTTAGTCAGGAGTAAAGCATGACCAGCGATTATATATTAGATACTATTGAACGCGACAGTTTCGGATCAAGCAGTGTTAAAAAATTACGCCGGCAGGGTATGGTTCCAGCCAATTTTTATTTTCATGGCAGTGGTAGCCTTAACTTGGCGATTGATAGAAAAACTTTGCAGTTGGCACTGCAATCCGGCCAGCATATTTTTGTAATTAATGTTGGCAAGAAAAAACAGCATGTCCAGATTAAGGAATTGCAGTATCATCCCGTGACCGATGATATCATGCATGTTGATTTGATGGGCTTCAAAATGACAGAAAAAATCAGCATCACCGTACCACTTGTAATCGTGGGTGAGGCTCCTGGTGTCAAGTTGGGCGGAATTTTAACGCAGAACCTTAACCTCTTAGATATCTATTGCCTGCCTGCCGACATTCCGGAAAATATCGAAGTCGATATATCCACCCTGGATGTTGGCCAGCATATTTCGGTCAGCGATCTGGTTGTTGCCGAAAATATTGAAATCCAGTCCAGTCCGGAAACTCCGATCATTGCAATACAAGTCCCACGGGGCGAAGAAGCTGTCGAAGTTATCGAAGGAGAAATCGAAGGCTTGTATGAGGAAGAGGAAGCCGGCGAGGAAGAATGATTGCGTTCATCGGACTAGGAAACCCCGGATCACAATATGCCAGAACCAAGCACAATGCCGGTTTCTGGATCGTAGATGAATTGGCTAGGCGCCGGAAAGTGAGTTACAGGCCCGGTAAAGGCGATTATGTCTATGCCGAGATCAGACAGGGACGGGTCTTGTTAGCGAAGCCAACTACCGGTATGAATGTGTGTGGAACGGCAGTACGCGAAATAATTCGGCACTGGGAAATTAAGCTACCGGAACTGTTTGTCATTGTGGATGATGTAGACCTTCCGCTGGGCAGCCTGCGGCTGCGCCCTAAAGGCGGCGATGGGTGTCATCGGGGCCTGGAGTCAATAATTTACCAACTGGGTAAAATGGAATTTCCACGCCTGCGGTTCGGGATTGCCACCGCTGAAAAAATTCGTCCGGCTGAAAAATTTGTATTGTTACCTTTCCGCAAACAGGATATGGAGTTGGCACAGTCCATGGTTAATACTGCAGCCGATGCAGCTGAATCCATCATACTCCACGGGCTGCAGAAAACAATGGCAAGATTTAATCGAAATCCAAACCAAGGAGACGCACAAGCATGAACCATTTTTATTTAGTACCCATTGCCGGTACATTGGCTCTACTCTTTGCTTTCTGGCGCAGTACCTGGGTCAATAAACAGGATCCCGGTAATGATAAAATGCAGGAAATAGGCCAGGCTGTCCGCGAGGGGGCCATGGCTTTTTTATCCCGCGAATATAAAGTATTGTTAGTTTTTGTAATTGCCGTGGCTGCTTTGCTAGCCTGGGGTAATGCCTCCCAGGGAACCTCGCTGGTAGCTGTTTCCTTTGTAGTTGGCGCTTTCTGTAGTTCACTGGCTGGGTATTTTGGCATGCGTGTAGCTACCAAAGCTAATCACCGAACGACTCAAGCCGCCCGCACCAGTTTGAATTCAGCTTTATTAGTGGCTTTTAGCGGTGGTACCGTAATGGGACTGAGCGTCGTTGGCCTGGGCGTCCTGGGAATTATGCTCTTGTTCTGGTTATATGGTGGACTGGAAGCCGGGGCCGACTTACCACGAGTTATGAATATTTTGTCCGGGTTTGCCATGGGTGCTTCATCGATTGCCTTGTTTGCCCGTGTCGGTGGTGGTATTTATACCAAAGCTGCCGATGTAGGTGCTGACCTGGTTGGCAAGGTGGAAGCAGGAATTCCCGAGGATGATCCCCGCAACCCGGCAACGATAGCTGATAATGTAGGTGACAATGTAGGTGATGTGGCCGGGATGGGTGCCGACCTGTTTGAATCTTATGTCGGTTCAATTCTGGGCGCCATGGTACTGGCAGCGGCTGCTGGATTGGCCAATTTAGTATTTTTACCTTTGATGTTAGCCAGCTTTGGAATTTTAGTATCGATTGTCGGCACCTTTTTTGTGCGTACCAAAGAAGGCGGCAACCCACAGACCGCTTTAAATCTGGGCATTTTTGGTGCCGGTGGAATGATGTTGGTCGTCAGCTATTTTATTATTCGCTGGTTCATGCCCGCCACCGTGTCTATGAACGGAAAAGCGGTGGGCAGCATCGATGTTTTTATGGCCACTATCGTTGGTTTAATTGCCGGTATTATCATTGGTCTTATTACAGAGTATTATACTTCCGAATCGCGTAGCCCTTCACGAATCATTGCCAAATCCAGCGAAACGGGAGCGGCTACTAATATTATTTCCGGGTTAGCCAATGGTATGTATTCAACCGTCTGGCCGGTGATTGCAATTGCATTGGCGATTATAATTTCTTACCATTTTGCCGGATTGTACGGTATTGCAATTGCCGCCCTTGGTATGCTTTCCACGACCGGAATTCAGTTAGCCGTCGATGCATATGGCCCGATTGCCGATAATGCCGGTGGCTGTGCCGAGATGGCTGGACTGCCGTCCGAAGTGCGCGAACGCACCGATAAACTGGATGCGGTCGGAAACACCACCGCAGCGATCGGTAAAGGTTTTGCCATCGGTTCAGCCGCCTTGACGGCCTTGGCCTTATTTGCCGCCTATCGCGAGACGGCAGCAGCAGCCCTGGGAATCGAAAAACTTTCGTTAGATATTAATAATCCGACTATTATGGTGGGATTGCTGATTGGCGGTATGCTGCCTTTCGTATTTTCGTCCTTTGCCATGCGGGCAGTTGGTGAAGCGGCTTTCGATATGATTGAAGAAGTACGCCGTCAGTTCCGAGAGATTAAAGGTCTGCTGGAAGGCAAAGCCAAGGCTGACTATGCCCGTTGTGTGGATATTGCCACCACAGCGGCCATTAAAAAAATGATTGTACCGGGCCTGCTGGCAATATTGACGCCGGTATTCTTCGGATTAATTTTAAAAAGACCCGAAATGCTGGGCGGTGTACTGGCCGGTGTGACCGTGTCTGGTGTACTGATGGCGATTTTTATGGCCAATGCCGGCGGATCTTGGGACAATGCTAAAAAATATATTGAGAGTGGCGCTCACGGTGGTAAGGGTAGCGACGCCCATAAAGCTGCCGTTGTTGGTGATACCGTTGGTGATCCTTTTAAAGACACTGCCGGACCGTCGTTGAATATTCTGATAAAACTCATGTCAGTAGTATCGCTGGTCATAGCGCCCTTATTCTAAATCGGAGGAAATGTGAAATACTACGAAGTTCTCTACATTGTTAATCCTAACCTCGAACGACCCCGTTTGGATGAGATTAAAAAAGAGGTGGCTGACGAGGTAACTAAATTATTGTCAGCTGAGATAATTAACCACCGCATCTTTGGCAAGAAACGTTTGGCTTACCAGATTGAAAAGCACAAGTATGGAACTTATATACTGTTGCATTTTGATGCCCAGGATAATACCCGTTTGGTTGAATTAAATACCTTTTTCAAACTGAATAAAGCTATTATCCGACAACTTATTGTATGTCTGAATCAACGCCCTGAAAAGGATTTAAGTCCGGAAAT
>JACKQG010005892.1_pt1 | contig 13258 bp, 5 predicted proteins | sample 8237621 | NCBI WGS metagenome assembly JACKQG01 (sample SAMN15677084, study PRJNA649215) | marine metagenome | biome: marine; feature: Black Sea; material: saline water; isolation source: suspended particulate matter (SPM) from the Black Sea western gyre | collected 2013-06-09/2013-06-10 | depth...
AATTCAAAATTATTGGAGTATCCTATAAACCACGAACTGTAATCATTATACGGTATATTAAGGCTGTCGTTTATATTTGCAACTGCAGATGATCCACAATATATTTCCGGAAAAGAATCATTATCAAGGTCATCTATAACTAAGTTTACAAAATGGGCACCGATTGACTGGGAGCTTTTAATGGAGTTGTCCTGATGATCATAAACAAAAACTGCTCGGGGTTGCCTTGAAAAACCTGCATTAAGAAAAAAAACCATTTCGTTAAAACCGTCATTATCAATATCTGCTGATTTAATAGTGCTAATTGCAAAGTCAATTTTTCCAGCTCTTTTCCAGACCGTAGAAATAAATTTTTTCTTAAAAATCATTTTTTTATCAGGAAAGGGCTGAACTGCACCCATAAAAACCGAGTCCTCTTTATAATAGAAAACGTATATCTCCGAATAACCATCATTATCCAGGTCAGCGCAATAATAACGTTCCGGTTGTTTTTGGAAATAACCATGAAAATTCCATTGATCATAATTAATACCGGTATTGGTAACTACCTTAATGGCAGCCTCCCCATTTACAATGTTATGAAATACCATAACACATTCATCTATCCCGTCATTGTTAAGGTCGTAAAAATTTTTATGAGAGTTGGATTTATCTGCCAGTTCTTTTTGGGTTAGCTCAACTTTATATTTAGATGTTGGATTGGGTAGAAAAAAAATAATAGCAAGTGAAATAGGTATTGCCAGAAAAAAAGGGCTGGCAATAATATTAAATAATATTGTTTTTGGGCGATTGTAAAGCATTAGTTATTGAACTAATTAGTTTTGGGTAAATTTAGAAAAAATCCTGAATGCTTTGAATTAAATTGAGCGTTAAGCCTAATTTAAACATTACAGAAAAATGCTAACAACACTTTTTAAAAATTACATGCCCAATTTCACCATTAATTCAATATTTTTGCACAATGGATACTATACGACAGGAACGAATAAACAATCTACTTCAAAAAGACCTTGGAGAGATATTTCAGGTTGAGTTAAAACATGTATCACGAGGCGCGATGATAACTGTTACAAAAGTTAAGGTTACCCCGGATTTATCTTTGGCAAAAGTTTACCTAAGCTTGTTTGCTACTTCTGATAAAGATGAACTTCTTAAAAATATTCGCAGCCATACAAAAGAAATTCGCGGGAAACTTGGAAATAGAATTCGAAATCAGTTGCGAATTGTTCCTGAACTGAGTTTTAACATTGATGACTCTCTCGACTATATTGAGAAAATTGATAATCTATTGAATGAATGATAGAATGATTGAATGATAATATAATTCTATTTAAACATTTTGGTATTCATACATTAACGCATTCACACATTTAAGCATTTATTCACACAACTACCTTCAAATGCAATACGATCCCATAAAAAGAAAACTTGGTGATGTTTTTAACCGGTCGCCACGATTGCGAAAACTTTTTTATCGACTGCTCGACATGCTGCTTCTCCGCTCATGGCACATACGAAAACAAATAAAAATCTGGGGGAAAACGGCACAGGGCAAACAAAACATACTTGATGCCGGTTCGGGATTCGGACAATATGATTATTATCTCGCCACAAGAAATAGAAACTGGCAAATTACTGGACTTGATTTAAAACAAGAACAAGTTGACGACTGTAATAACTTTTTCGGCAAAACAGGTTTGACTAATGCCTCCTTTCAATTTGGTGATTTAACAAAACTCAATGAATACGAAAAATATGACCTTGTTCTTTGTGTTGATGTAATGGAACATATCGAAGAAGATGAATTGGTTCTCAAGAATTTCTACAAAGCACTGAAAGATGGTGGCATGCTGTTAATTTCCACTCCATCGGACAAGGGTGGCTCCGATGTTCACCATGATCATGATGACAACGAAGGTGATGGCAATCATTCATTCATCGATGAACATGTACGCGATGGATATGGAATTGAAGAAATTTCGGAGAAAATGAAACAAGCAGGATTTTCTAGTACAGAAGTTTATTACCAATATGGTAAACCGGGAAAATTAGCGTGGAAACTTAGCATGAAATATCCGATAACTATGCTTAATTCCTCTTATTTGTTTTTTATAATTCTTCCTGTTTACTACCTTATTATTTTCCCGTTTGTGCTAGTTTTAAACTGGTTCGATGTAAAACTGAAACACCGTACCGGAACCGGAGTTGTGGCAAAAGCATGGAAATAAAATGAGGATTTACAATTACAATATCATACTTCTTTTTAAACGAATACTTCTTATTGTGATTCTGTTTTTTATAAGCAGGCTGTTTTTTTACATTTATAATTTCGGGTTGTTTAGCGATATTGGATTGTGGGAGCTGATCAAGATATTCATCATTGGAATCAGATTCGATCTTTCGGTGATATGTTATTTTAACCTGCTGTTCATTTTAATTCATTTAATCCCTCTTGGTAGTATAATTGCTCTTCGCCCGGTGCAGTTATTTCTGAAATTGTATTTTGTTATTGTTAACGGTATACTTGTATTTGGCAACCTTGTCGACTCTATTTATTTTCATTTTGTCCAAAAACGGTCAACCTTCGATATTTTCAAATTCATATTTGTTAGCGATGATGTACCTACACTCCTGCCTGGTTTTATAGTAGACTATTGGTTTGTCGGAATTATATGGCTTATAATTATCGCACTTGCGTGGATTGCTTACCCCAAATTAAACAAACAGAAGCTGGACAAAATTGCTCCGGTTTACAAAAAACAAAAGAAAGGTGTTCATTTAGCTTACAAATTATTAATAATGATTGTGTTATTGGGATTGTGGTTAGTTGGGGCAAGAGGAGGGATTCAGCTTAAGCCGTTGTCGATAATAGATGCATCAAAACATGTTAGCGTAGGTAAAATGCCACTGGTTCTTAATACGATTTTTACGGTAATGACAACCTTTGGCCATGAAGAGTTGATTGAAAAAATTTACTTTCCCAAAAATCAAACCGAAAAAATATATCCGGTATCACACAAGTTTAATTATCATGAAAATGAGTTTAACAACAAAAATATTGTCGTTCTGTTACTGGAAAGCTTTTCGAAAGAATATATTGGTTCTTTAAACAACTATAAAGGATATACCCCTTTTCTCGACTCATTAATGCAACATTCGCTGGTGCTGGAAAATGCATTTGCAAACGGGTTGCGGTCGATTGATGCCTTACCCGCAATTGTAACAGGTATTCCGGCTTTAATGGATGATCCTTTCATAACATCCGTTTATAATACAAACCTTACTAAAAGCCTGGTTATGATACTTAAAGAAAAAGGTTATTATTCTGCATATTTTCATGGTGGCACAAACGGAACTATGAATTTTGATGGTTTTGCCGGATATGCCGGATTTGATGATTACTATGGCCGTTTTGAGTATAATAATGATGATGATTACGATGGCTATTGGGGCATTTATGATGAGCCGTTTTTACAATATATGGCTTATAAATTAAACTCCTTTAACCAGCCGTTTTTCGCATTTGAATTTACTTTAAGCTCTCATTATCCGTACGGCATTCCTGAAAAACATAAAGGAAAATTCACAGAAGGCACATTAAAAATTCACAAAGTTATAAGGTATGCCGACTATGCCCTACAGCAGTTTTTTAAAGCTGCGAAAAAAATGCCATGGTATAATAATACTTTGTTCATAATAGCGGCAGACCACCCTGCACAATCTGAAATATCAACCAACGTTGATGACATTGAAGATGAAGGACAAGTACTAAATCAACATTTAATGAGCTACTATAAAAATAGTTCTGGTCGCTACGCAATACCGATTATCTTTTTTAGCCCGGGCGACAACTCGTTAAAGGGCAAATATTCTTTAACCGTTCAGCAAACCGACATTTTTCCAACAATCCTTGATTATCTGAATTATGATGAGGCCTTTATTGCTTTTGGAACAAGCATTTTCAAAGATAGCGCACAACGAGTTGCCATACAATATGTTAACGGGCTTTATCAACTAACTTCTGGTAAATATTGTCTGCTATTTAATGGAGATATAAGCACCTCCTTGTATAACAATGCAGAAGACCCTCAACATAAACAAAACCTTATCAAAACAGAAGTTGTTATCGCCGACAGTTTGGAAATAACTTTTAAAGCCTTTCTTCAACAATATCTTACAAGGATGGTAAATAATAAACTGGAGGTGGATAAATAATATTAATTTTGAAGATACTGGATTCCAAAAAACACATATGCGCCTGTCCTTTTTCATAGCAAAACGATATCTCATTTCAAAGAAATCGCATAATCTGATAAACATAATTTCATTAATTTCTGTTATCGGATTATCAGTCGGCACAATGGCGCTTATTGTTGTACTATCAGTTTTTAACGGCTTTGAGGATGTGATTAAATCGCTTTATACAACCTTTAATGCCGATTTACAAATATCCGCAGTAAACGGAAAAACCATTCATTACAATAATTTTCCGAATGAGGAAATAATGAGTGTTCAGGGGATTAGTGGAATATCTCAGGTAGTGGAGGAAGATGCGTTATTTAAGTACCGCGATAAACAACATATTGCAAGGATCAAAGGGGTATCGGATAATTTTATTGAACTCTCACGAATTGATACAATGACAGTTAATGGTTCATTTATTCTCCAGGAAGGAAATTCAGATTTTGCTGTTGTTGGTGCTGGCATTGCATGGTATCTGGATATTTATCCGCAAAATATTACAAATTTGCTATCTATTTTTGTTCCCAGGCGGGGAAATGCCTCATCGTTTAATTTTGAAAATGCGTTCAATAACAGAGCTGTTCACCCAACAGGTGTTTTTTCGATCCAGCAGGAATTTGACGAGAAATATGTTTTTGTGCCCCTGCGTTTTGCCCGTGAACTACTCGAATACACCGATGAAGTTACCAGCATTGAAGTACGATACAAACGGGGAGACGATGATGATAAAATCCAATCCAGAGTTCAATCAATAGTTGGAAAAGATTATCATGTAAAAAACAGGTTTCAGCAAAACGAATCGCTGTTTAAAATTCTGCGTTCCGAAAAAACCGCAATTTTCTTAATTCTCGTTTTCATACTTATACTCTCATCGTTTAATATGATTGGCTCGCTTTCAATACTTATAGTTGAAAAAAATAAAGATATTGGAATATTAGCAAGCATGGGAGCTGATTTGAAACTTATTAAAACAATATTCATTACCGAGGGTATGTTAATTAGTCTCATTGGAAGTGTTGCCGGATTAGCCATTGGTTTTGTAATATTATTCATTCAGGAAAGTTATGGATTACTACAACTTGGCGGTGGAGATGGCGCTTTCGTAATTTCAGCTTATCCGGTTAGTATGCAGTTTATGGATTTTGTTTATGTGTTTATTACAGTTCAGGCAATTGGCTTCTTTGCAACCCTATATCCCGTTGTGTATCTTACAAAAAGAATTTACAATAAATAATTTGTCTTATGACTGAACTTTTCAACCAAAAGAATTGTCTGTATACTACTTTGATAAATAAGATTCACTTACGATAATTTAACACTTAGGTGGCTGTCGAAATGTAAAAAAGGTATTACTTTTGCCTTAATGTAATAAAAATGAACCTTATTGACATATCTTTTAATCAAAAACAATCTGCAAAACCAATAGTCATGCGAAAAATTTATCTCTTTACCTTGCTTTTGTTAGCAATGATATTCAGCTGTGTATCATCTGCTTTTTCAAATAATCAAACAATTGTAGTTAACCAGTCGAAGCAATCAAGCCTTAATTTAGTAAACAGTATGCCCGACAAACTGGAATTTACTTCTACAGTAGGTTGGATAAACATCCGCAATGTTAAAACCGACAACGGAACGTTTGTCCGTCTGAACATCGACAAGTTTGGGAAATCTTCAAAAATTGGTTTTCCTGAATTGCCTGTTATGCACAAGCTAATCGAAATACCATTGAATGCTGAGGTGGAGATTAAGATTACCAACTATAAGATTACGGAATATAATCTGACCGAGCGTGGGATAATAACAAATATAATCCCAAGGCAACCCTCCCAGCCTAAATGCGGCAACTCACGTCAATTTGAAATTGACAATAATACTTATGCAACCAATGCCTACTACCAGGAAGAATTGGTATCAATCGACGTATTAGGAGTTTTGAGAGGAGCCAACATTGGCAGGTTAAATATTTCGCCCATAAGATATAATCCTGTTACAAATATAATACAGGTAGTTGACGATGTAGAGTTTGAGGTTTATTTTCATAATGCAGATTTGCATTCAACAGTTGAGCAGAAAGATAAAACAAGATCACCCTACTTCGATGGTATTTATAATCAGCTGCTTAACAATCAATATCAAACAAATACACGGGATTATATTACTCAATATCCCGTGAGTTACATTATTGTTTCCGATCGCATGTTTGAAGATCAACTACAACCATTTATTGCATGGAAACAACGCAAAGGATTTACAGTTACTGAAGCCTATACTGATGAAATAGGTACTTCGTTACAACAAATAAAAGATTTTATTGAAGGGCTATATAATGCCGGAACTCCTGAAAATCCTTCACCTTCATTTGTATTATTTGTTGGCGATGTTGCTCAAATCCCGGCATGGAATAACGGCGATGGGGTTACCGACAGAAATTATGTTGAATATACCGGAGACCTGTTCCCAGAGATTTTTTACGGCAGGTTCTCAGCTGAAAATACTGTCCACCTGCAACCATATATCGACAAAACCCTGATGTATGAACAATATACGATGCCAAACCCTTCATACTTGGATACTGTTGTGATGGTAAGTGGTGTTGATGGAAGCTATGCAACAGATTGGGGAAACGGACAAATTAATTATGGTACTATAAATTATTTTAACGAAGACCATGATATTTTTTCAAATACATATCTTTATCCGGCTTCAGGAAGTAGCTCTGCTGCCATAATACAAAACGTAAGCGATGGTGTTACTTTTGGCAATTATACAGCACATTGCTCTCCAAATGGATGGGCCAATCCATCATTTGTAATAAGTGATATCGCTGGACTGGAAAATCAGGATAAATATGGCCTGCTTATTGGCAATTGTTGTTCGTCAAGTGAGTTTCAAACAGTATGTTTTGGTGAAGAAATATTACGTGCCGAAAACAAAGGTGCGATTGGTTACATCGGTGGCTCAAACAGTACTTATTGGGACGAAGACTATTACTTTGGTGTAGGGGTAGGCGTTATAAGCGAAAATCCTCCTCCTTACGAAGAAACAACCTTGGGTAATTACGACAGGTCGTTTCACGATCACGGCGAGCCATTTTCCGATTGGTTTACAACTATGGACCAGGTAATTTTTGCCGGAAATCTTGCCGTATCCGAAAGCGGTTCTAATCTGGAAGATTACTACTGGGATATTTACAACCTCATGGGCGACCCGTCTTTAATGATTTATTACTCGATACCGGATGAAAATTGGGCAACACATGATCCGTACATAATGATCGGAACAACTTCTTTTACAATTAACACAGCTCCATATTCATATATTGCTCTTAATCGTGATAATCAAAATATAGTATCTGTATTAGCAGATGAAAACGGATTGGCAGTTCTTGAATTTACTGGGTTTGCCGTCCCTGGCTACGCTGAATTGGTTATAAGTGCCCAAAATTATCAGCCCTACATAGAAGATATTCAAATATTTGCACCCGATGGTCCCTACTGTATTTATGAGCAACATACAATAAACGACGATTCGCTTGGTAACGGAAATAACAAAGCTGAATATAACGAACAGGTGTTTATTAATCTTTCAATGATTAATTACGGCAACGATGATGCTGTTGATGTAAATGTAACTATTTCAACTGCCTGCACAGATGTAGTAATTGAAGATGCCGGAGAAATTTATGATACAATACTTGTTAACGAAATAGTTACGCGAGAAAATGGATTTTTGATACAACTATCCGACGATATTGAAGACATGACAACCATGATATTCGATGTTATTGCTGTTGACAGTCAGGACTCAACCTGGGAAAGCCAGTTTGAAATTACAGCATTTGCCCCTAAATTAACACCATTAGACCTTATTGTTGATGATAGTGAAACAGGGAATGACAACGGAAGACTCGACCCGGGTGAATCTGCCATTATTAAAATTAAAACTACCAACACCGGTCACTGTGTTGCTTATAATGTAACTGCATCATTGCTTGCTTACAATCCATATGTAACCGTACTTAGCGGTGATACCACACTACCTTTACTTAGCACCTTTGGAGCCAGTTATCCGCAATTTGAGGTGGTGGTTGCAGATGATGCCCCAATAGGTGTGTTTGCTGAAATGAGGTATCAGCTTTCGTCAGGAGGTTATTTTGTTGAACGTCCTTATTATCCAAAGATGGGTCTGTTGCTTGAAGATTGGGAAACAGGTAACTTTTCCAAATTCGAATGGCAGTTTGGCGGGCATCTGCCATGGGTTATAAGCAATGCTTATCCCTACGAGGGAAACTATGATGTTATTTCTGGCACAATAGGTAATAGCCAAACCAGCGAGTTCTGGATTCAGTATCAGGTTATGTCGTCCGACTCAATTAGTTTTTACAAAAAAGTGTCTTCAGAAGTTGATTATGACAAACTGAAATTCTTTATCGACAATACTCTTCAGGATGAGTGGTCGGGAACCTCACAAAGCTGGACAAGAGAGACTTATGCTGTTAACGCGGGAGTGAGAAAATTCCGATGGGTGTACCAGAAAGACTTCTCCGGGATTGGCGGTGCTGATAAGGCATGGGTCGACTATATAGAACTTCCGACCATGATGGTTACTACTGTTTATGCCGGTCCTGATGATCATGTGTGTGAAAACAATGTATTCCAATGTGCAGGATCAGCAACTAATTACGATTCTGTTTTATGGGAAACATCCGGTACAGGTAGCTTCGACAATCCTCAGTTGTTAAACCCCATTTATACACCTTCCGATAACGATATCCTTATTGGTAATGTTCTTTTGAGCCTTAACATTATTGATGTTGATGGATTGCCGGCAAGCGATGAAATGATTTTGAGTTTTAACTATCTACCCACGGAACCCGCAATGCCTGTAGGTCCTGAGCAAATTGACCTCCAGGTAGTCACAGAAAGTGAATATACAACTGAAATTACAGATGGTGCTGATTTGTATTTATGGACACTTTATCCACAAGATGCAGGAACTATTTCGGGAACAGGAATAACGGGAACCGTTACATGGTATAATCAATACGAAGGTGAAGCATGGGTGAAAGTTGTTGGAGAAAACAACTGTGGACAAGGTGAAGTATCAGATTCATTACTTGTTATTGTTTCTAATCCTGTTGGTATAAATAAAATTTATGAGGATCTAACAGTTAGCATTATCCCTAACCCAAACAATGGCCGGTTTGTTCTCGTTATTACATCACCAGAAAATAGCATTTTTGATGTTTCGATGGTTAATGCTCTTGGCAAAAAAATTATTGAGTCGTATGCCAACGACTTCAGCAGTGTTAAGGAAAAATCATTTGATGTTAGTAATGTGCCGGAAGGCCTGTATTTTATTATTGTTCAAAACAGTACCAAGCGTATAGCTAAAAAATTGCTGATTAAGAATAAATAATATCTGTGAAAATGATGATTATGTAGTATTACTTAACATATAGTCTAAAGGCAACTATTAAATATTTTTTGTTGTCTGTTAAATTAAAAACCGATCATAAACAGATCGGTTTTTTAATTCTCGATTTATATGGCAAATATGCTATTTAAGGGATATTGAATATATTTGTCGAGTTAAACTTTGGCAATGCCATGTTGACAACAAATTTTTAGTACTAATCAAAAAATTAATCAGATGAAACGATTTCTAATTTTTACACTTGTAATTACATTAACAATAACTCTTAATGCATCTGAGTGGATTGAATTGCAAACAGGTGGGCAAACTTCTGAGAATATTGATCTTGTTTCATCAAACATCAGCACATCAAAAATTCACTTCATATTAAATGGTTTTTGGAAACATGATGTAGAAACTAGCAGGGGAACAGCATGGAGTATAAATGCTGAAAACAGTGGTTCAATATTAGTAAGCGGAGCTCCCGATTTGCCATTATTTGCTACATCGCTTATTATTCCAAACCAGACCAAAATGCAAATAAAAATTGTTTCATCACAATATAAAGAATTTCAAAACATTTTGATTGCACCTTCAAAGGGCAACCTGATGCGTACTGTTGATCCGGCAAGCATTCCATATGAATTTGGAAAATACTATACCGTAAACTCATACTATCCGGGTGAAATAGGAGACTTAAGAGAGCCTTATATTGTTAGGGACTTTCGTGCGCAAACCGTGCTGATTCAGCCTATGCAATATAATCCAATAACAAAAACATTAAGAGTTTATTATGACATTATTGTTGAACTAACTGAAAACGGCATCTCAACAATCAATACGTTACCTTCTAATAACCATGCTGATAATATTGTAAATGAATTTGATATTATTTATACCCGTCATTTTCTAAACTATAACAGTGCCCAGCGTTACGATCCTGTTAGTGAATCCGGAAATATGCTGGTAATCTCATATGCTGATTTCATGGACGAAATTCAACCTTTGATTGATTGGAAAATCATGTCAGGTACGCCTGTTGAAATTGTTGATGTGGCTACCATTGGAGGTGATTCCCTCATTAAGGAATATATATCAGATTACTATAACGACAATGGTCTTACATTTGTACTACTTGTTGGCGATGCTGCTCAGGTTCCAACAAGTTCAAGCGGAGGAAACGACTCGGATGTCGATTATTCATATGTTGCGGGCAACGACCATTATCCTGATTTATTTGTGGGAAGAATCTCTGCGGAAACGGAAGCTCATGTAATAACTCAGGTAACAAGGATATTGGATTATGAGCAAAATCCTATTGCGGATACTGCCTGGTTCACAAAAGCTATTGGTATAGCATCAAGTGAAGGAACCGGTGATGATAATGAATATGACTATGAACACATCCGCAATATTGGCGACAACAAATTAATTCCCTTTACTTATAACCATGCACATGAACTTTTTGATGGAAGTCAGGGAGGCAATGATACTACTGGTAACCCAACATCAACAATGGTAAGCAATGTTATAAATTCAGGGGCAACAATAATAAATTACTGTGGACATGGCAGTACTAACTCATGGGTCACATCAGGATTTTCAAGCAATAACGTTAACTCACTTACAAATTATGGAAAACTGCCATTTATTTTTTCGGTAGCTTGTGTAAATGGCAATTTTGTAGGCGGAACATGCTTTGCCGAAGCATGGCTCAGGGCTGAAAACAATAATGAACCTGCCGGAGCAATTGCCACATTGATGTCTACTATTAACCAAAGCTGGTCGCCTCCTATGCGTGGCCAGGATGAAATGAACGACATCCTTACCGAAGCCTATTCCGATAATATCAAACGCACATTTGGTGGAATTGCCATGAATGGTTGTATGAACATGAATGATGTTTATGGTTATGGCGGCTATGAGATGACAGATACCTGGACAATATTTGGTGATCCGTCACTTGAGATAAGAACAGCAATTCCTTCTGATATGATAGTAACACACGTTGATTCACTATTTTTAGGAGCAACTTCAACGTTAATCGGTTGTAACGCAGAAGGTGCGCTTGCAACATTAAGCCTGAATGGCGAAATATTAGGATCAGTAATTGTTGAAGGAGGAATTGCGACTCTAACATTTAATACATTAAGTTCTGTTGGCGTTGCCGATTTTGTCGTAACAGCATTTAATTACCGCCCATATATTTCAACTATTAGCATTGTTCCTCCCGAAGGACCTTATGTGATTTATGCATCAAATTTAATTAACGATTTAGCTGGTAATAATGATGGCCTAATGGATTATGCCGAGAATATTCTATTAACCCTTGGACTTGCAAATGTTGGTCCTGATGGGGCGGTGGGTGTAACAGTAACTTTATCAACAACGAGTGAATTTATTGAATTAGTTACTGCGGTAGCCTCATATGGTAATATTGCTTCAGGGGATACGGTATCAGTTTTGGATGCTTTCGAATTTAACGTGGCTGATAATATTCCTGACGAAATTATCGCACACTTCCAGGTATCGGCACAGGATGAAAGCGGTAATGCAGCCTGGGAATCATCCTTTATGCTAACAGGCCATTCACCAAATTTAGTTTTTGGTGGTTTTACAGTTGATGATTCAGCTGGAAATAATAACGGTAAAGTTGAGCCCGGTGAAACAGTTGATATTATAGTTGCAATATTAAACACCGGATCTTCAGAAGCATATATTGTAATGAGCGAACTGCTTTCATCCAGTGAATATATTACTATAAACAATGGCCTACAAACATTGGGTAATTTGCCGGGACATGACACGGGAGAAATTGTTTTCAGTATTACTGCTGATGGTGATACACCTGATGGCACTATTGCATCGTTCGATGTAAATATAATGGCTGATCATGGTATTACCGGAACCGGCAGTTTCTTTACTGTAATCGGGCAAAAACCTGTTTTAATTATTGATCTGGTAAACAGCAACTCTGCAGATTCAATTGAAACATGTTTAGATGTGCTGCAGGTAAGCAGGGATGTTATTACCGACTGGACTTCTGATATGAGCATTTATAAATCTGTATTTGTTCTTCTTGGAATGTATCCTGATAATCACAAACTAAGTGCCGATGAAGGAGATATGCTAAGATCGTATCTTGAGAATGGCGGGCGTGTATTTATGGAAGGTGGGGATACCTGGGCTTATGACCAACAAACCAGTGCCCATGAGCTTTTTCATATAGATGGTATTACTGATGGATCGGGCGACCTGGGCACTATCGTTGGAGAGTATGGCAGCATCATGCAGGGTTACACATTTGAGTACGACGGATTAAACTCCTATATTGATCGTATTGCGCCAAAATCGCCGGGTGTACTTATATTCAGAAATGTTGATCCTGAATACGGTACAGGTGTTTCGTTCGAAAATGAAATATATAAAACTATTGGCACGTCGTTTGAGTTTGCCGGTTTGGTTGACGAAGAAGGATCAACAAAAGATGGTGTAATGGCCGAAATACTTTTCTTTTTTGGAGTTGATTACATGTGGACTGACATTGAAGATAATTCATTAAGTAATTTTGGTATTAAAGCTTATCCTAATCCGGCAACAA
>JACKQG010005894.1_pt1 | contig 13256 bp, 14 predicted proteins | sample 8237621 | NCBI WGS metagenome assembly JACKQG01 (sample SAMN15677084, study PRJNA649215) | marine metagenome | biome: marine; feature: Black Sea; material: saline water; isolation source: suspended particulate matter (SPM) from the Black Sea western gyre | collected 2013-06-09/2013-06-10 | depth...
TACTAATTTTGAAAAGTGGACGTTTGATGTTACTATAAATTATATAGGGAAAAGAAGAATTCCTGAGCATGAGTTGCTAGAGAAATATTGGGCAGAATCTTTTTATCTTTATAATGCACAAATAACTAAGAGGTTTAGATATTTTGACGTGTATGTAGGCGGAGAGAATATATTCAATTCCAAACAAAAGACACCTATATTAGGTGCTGATGACCCGAATTCTTCTATCTTTGACGCGTCTTTAATACACGCTCCTATAAATGGACGTATGATATATGTTGGATTTAGATATAAAATAAAATAGAAATGAGAAAATTAATAATAGTCCTTTTTAGCATTCTAACAGTTAATGCTTGGGCACAGAAAGAAACAGTAAAGATTCTGACTTCTGCACCATGTGTTGATATGTTATGTTGTAAGGAAAAAATAGAGGAGGAGATGCAATTTACCAGAGGTGTGACAGCGGTAGATCTAGAGATCGAGACAGGTATACTTACAGTATCTTTCAAAACAAAGAAAACAGATATAGATAAACTAAGACAAGTAATCTCCTCAATAGGATATAATGCTGATGATGTTAAAGCAAATAAGAAGGCACATGATAAGTTACCTTCATGTTGTCAGCATCTAGAGTTTAAAGAAGAAGAATAACAAATAATAAATTATGAAAAAAATACTACTTATTAACACCTTAGTTTGCTTTAGTGTAGGGATTATCTTTGCTCAAACTACTGCTACTGATTTTACGACAAATGACTGTAATGGAGTTGCACATAACTTATTTAATGAATTAGATGCTGGAAATGTAATTGTTATTTCATGGGTTATGCCGTGTGGTCCCTGTGAGACATATTCATTACCTGCTTATTCTGCTGTACAATCATTTGCAACTAGCCATCCAGGTAGAGTTCATTTTTATATAGCTGACGATTATGGAACTACTGCTTGTGGAACTTTAAATAATTTTGCTAGTAATATGCCTGTTAGCACTATTTTTTCTTCTTCTGACGTTAATATGAGTGATTATGGAGCCTATGGGATGCCAAAAGTAGTAGTTTTAGGAGGAAATGATCATACGATTTATTATAATCAAAACGATTCACATATCACGTTTCCTGGCGCTCAATCTGCTATAAGTGACGCTCTTTCAGCGCCATTAGCAATTGAACAGCCCATAAACAATAAGTTTGAAATTTCATCTTACCCGAACCCAGTTAATAATGTGCTTAATGTATCGTATACAAAAATTCAATCTGCTATTATTAATTTCACTATAGTTGATGTCCTAGGACAAGTAGTTTTAAAAGTTGAAGATAATTCATCTTCTTCAACAGAAAAATTAATCAAATCTATCAATGTTAGCACATTAAATGATGGAAATTATTTTCTGAGAATTTCTTCAGAAATAGTTGCTGAAAGCATACCATTTGTAGTCTCTCATTAAATCTATGCGGTTATTTTTAATTACTATTATATCCCTTCTACTTAATAGTAATATTTTTTCTCAAGGCTGCTGTTCAGGCGGGGCAGGAAGTCCAATTGCTGGTGGTGCTGCAACTGGCGTTTTGCAAGAGAACCAAATGGAAGTTTCACTAAATTATCAATATAATAAGTCTAATAAATTCTTTACTGAGAATCAAGATACTACTTCACTATTTAATAATCTAAGCAGCGATTATTTGTTTTTTAGAATCGATTATGGCTTAAGTAAAAAATTAACCCTATCTGTTGCAAGTGGTTATTTCTTAGATAAATCAAAAATTGGAAAAGATAATTCCGATACCATTTCTTCTAATGGAGTAGGGGACTTAATTATTTTTCCTAGATATAGTATTTATAACAAGACTGCTAATTTTAAACGTACTGCTGTAGTAATAGGATTAGGCTTTAAAATACCTTTAGGTATACCCAATGACTCTTCTATTTCTACCCCTAGATCATCTTGGAATCCGTATGATATATATCAAATGAATCCTCCAATGTTGCAAGCAACAAATGGATCTCAAGATTTGATGTTTAATTCTTTCTTGTTCAGAGAGTATCAGAAAAGTAAATTACGGTTTTTTATTAGTTCATTATATGTTAAGAAAGGATTTAATTCATTAGGGATAAAATATGGGGATTATACTAGTTTTGGATTTTTCGCATCCAAAACATTCTTTTATAGATGGGGGGTAACTGGTCAAATAAAGGCTGAGAATATTGGTCAAATAAAAGTAGCTAATAATATTGAAGAATGGGATCTTTTAGATTATCAGATTGATCCTACATCTACAGGTAGTAAAAAATGGTTTTTCATCCCTCAGCTTAGTTATTCTCAAAACGGCTTAACTGTATTTTTAACATCCGAGATTCCATTATATCAGTATCTTAATGGAACGCAGGTAGGTTCTCAAAATCAATTCACAGTTGGGGTGAATTATCGTTTTCTAACTAAAGAATGCGAAGACCCTCTTTCTCCTATTAACTAAATAAAATTAGTTTTTCATCAATTTCTCAAGGATCTCAATTGCTGATTCTGAAATTACACTTCCCGGTCCGAAAACCCCACTAACTCCTGCTTTGTATAATAAATCATAATCTTGTTGAGGAATAACTCCCCCTGCAATTACTAATATATCCTCTCGTCCATATTGTTTTAGTGCAGCAATTACTTGTGGTACTAGGGTTTTGTGCCCTGCCGCTAATGATGAGATTCCTAAAATATGCACATCATTTTCTACTGCTTGTTTTGCAGCTTCTGATGGAGTTTGAAAAAGCGAACCTACATCTACATCAAAACCTAAATCAGCAAATGATGTAGCAACTATTTTGGCTCCTCTATCGTGTCCGTCTTGGCCCATTTTAGCAATCAGTATTCTTGGTCTTCTTCCTTTTTTATTGGCAAATTCATCCGATAATGCCAATGCTTTTTTAAAAGTATCATTGTTTTGTATTTCCATTTTATATACTCCTGATATAGTTTGATTTTTTGCAATATATCTTCCAAAACTTTTTTCTAGAGCATCAGATATTTCTCCAAGAGTTGCTCTTTGCTGTGCTGCATGTACTGCTAGATTTAAAAGATTTTGCTTTTTGTTAGTACAGGCCTTTGTAAGTTGCTCTAATGCTTCCTGTACTTTTATAGTATCTCTTGATTCTTTAATACTCTTTAAACGATTAATTTGCGAATTTCTTACTGCAGTATTATCAATTTCAAGTATTTCAAGCTTTTTATCCTCTTTTATTAACTTATTGGCATTTACTCCAACAATAATGTCTTTTCCACTATCAATTCTAGCTTGTTTCTTAGCAGCTGATTGCTCAATTCTCATTTTTGGAACTGCTGATTCAATGGCTTTAACCATTCCCCCAAGTTCCTCAATTTCTTGTATATGTTTCCAAGCTTTATTTGCTAATTCTTCTGTAAGTTTCTCAACATAATAAGATCCTCCCCAGGGATCAACAGTTTTGCAAACTCCGGTCTCCTTTTGCAAGAAAATCTGAGTATCTCTAGCAATTTTTGCAGAGAAATCAGTTGGTAAAGCAATGGCTTCATCAAGTGCATTGGTGTGTAAACTTTGTGTTCCTCCCATTACAGCTGCCATGGCTTCCACACAAGTTCTGGTTATATTATTAAAAGGATCTTGCTCGGTTAAGCTCCAACCACTTGTTTGGCAATGGGTTCTTAATGCTAATGATTTTGGATTTTTTGGTTTGAATTCTGCTACTAATTTCGCCCAAAGCATTCTAGCTGCTCTCAACTTAGCAATTTCCATAAAATGATTCATTCCAATACCCCAAAAAAATGAGATTCTTGGGGCAAAAGAGTCAATATCTAATCCTGCTTTAATACCTGTTCGGATGTATTCTAGTCCATCTGCTAAAGTATAGGCAAGTTCAATATCGGCTGTTGCTCCCGCTTCTTGCATGTGATATCCAGAAACTGAAATGCTATTGAATTTTGGCATTTTTTCTGAAGTATATTCAAAAATATCTGAAATAATTCTCATAGAATGTTGTGGCGGGTAGATATAAGTGTTACGCACCATAAATTCTTTTAAAATATCATTTTGTATAGTTCCTGAAAGTTGCTCTAGACTAACGCCTTGTTCTTTTGCTGCCACAATGTAAAAAGCTAGAATAGGAAGCACTGCACCATTCATAGTCATAGAAACGGACATTTCATCCAATGGAATTTTATCAAAGAGAATTTTCATATCTTCCACAGTATCAATAGCAACTCCAGCCATTCCAACATCACCAATCACTCTTTCATGATCAGAATCATAGCCTCTATGAGTGGCTAAATCAAAAGCAACTGATAGTCCTTTTTGACCACCAGCTAAATTTTTTCTGTAAAATTCATTTGAAGCCTCAGCAGTTGAAAAACCAGCATATTGCCTAATAGTCCAGGGCTGCATTACATACATAGTAGAATAGGGGCCTCTGAGATTTGGAGCAATTCCAGCAACAAAATTTAGATGCTCAGTATTGGAGATATCCTTTTTAGTGTATCTATTGTGTATTTCAATACCTTCAGAGCTTTCCCATTTTGTAGTAGCTTCTTTTTCTTCTCTTTCAGATTTAATTTCAAAATCTTGTAATAATTCCTGAATTAAATAATCAATATAATAGGATCCTTTTGTGGGGTCTTCTACTTTGTCAAGATAGCTTTCTTTTCTTAATATGGTTTGCTGATTTCTAGCAATTCTTTCTGAAAAATCAGTGCTTTTTTCAAAGCTTGAATTGTAAGCATTAAGCATAATAGCATTTGCACCACCAAAAATAGCGGACATACATTCGCTAGTGCTTCTAAGGATATTATTATAAGCAGATTCTTCTTTTTTATTTGATGTATCGGTTGAGGTAAATAGGTAAGCATCTTCTCCAGTTTTGCTTTTCCACAGTATTCTAAATGCTTTTAGTTTTGCTATTTCTAAGAAATAATCACTTCCAATTTTAAAATGAAATTGTACTTTTTTGCTTGCTTTTTGTCCTTTTTCAAGTGCATCAATTATTTGTTCTTTGGCCGTACCTTGAGTAAAAATGGTATCTAAATAATTTGGAATATTACTTTTTGTTATGCCATGAAAAGCTCCTTTTACATTTTTGTTAATTGTGAAGTTTTCCCACTCTAAAGGAAAATTCTCAGAGTAATTTGAAAAATCAATTCTTATATGTTCAATGGAGATATCTTTTAATAGTATATCTAAGTTATTTGGATTAGAAAAACACAGACCACTTACATCATTTTGCAAAGCATTTAAAGCTCTTTTATTTGCTTCTTTTGCATTTGTGGCATCTATGAGCTGATAAGTTTCCCAAGCTGATGGAAAATTACTAGTATATGTTTTGAAGTTATCATCAGCATGATAAATTGGCTGAATTGTTATTCCTTCAACTGTTGAAATTAGTTTTTCTGTATTTCCTTTTAGATCACTATCTATTTGTTCTAGCCATTTATTTTTTGAAACAGGATCAAAATCAATAAATAATCTATTCATCTTGCTTTTTTCTTATGATAAAAACATCTTCATTGTCTTTTTTCATCAAGAATTTCTCTCTTGCAAACCTTTCTTGTTCCGTCTTTATGTTTTTTAGGTGATAAAATTCAGCGCTGTCTTTTTCTATTTCAGAAAGATAGTATTTTTTTTGATTTTCAAGTTCCTCTACATCTTTTTGTAATTGATATTGTTTTATGAGGTTGTAATCATCAATAAAAACAATCCAAAAAGCAAAAAAAACCAATGTTATGAGATACTTATTCTTAAAAGGGGCTGGTATATTATGTATAAAGTTTTTGACTTTCTCCATATGGCAAAGATATATAAAAATAGCCTCAACTTAGGCTCGAGCTACTTGCTGCAAAATCCAATTATCCTATTAAGAAAATGGTTGGTTTTTTATCAAGATTAATCTTTGTTTGCTTCCACTCGGCAATTGTTTTGGTTTTTATATTTTCAGTAGGTAGGGTAATATCACTTGCCGTGCAGAGTTTTGTGTTATTACTGCATGTTTTTAATAGGGTCTCAATTAATTGGTTATTTCTGTATGGTGTTTCCATAAAAATCTGAGTTTGGCCTGTTTTTTTTACCAATTCTTCTAATTGTTTTATAATCTTTGTTCTCTCGGTTTTATCAATAGGTAGATAGCCAGTAAAAGCGAAATTTTGACCATTTAATCCAGATGCCATTAGTGCTAATAATATGGATGAAGGACCTACAAAAGGCACTACATCAATTTGAAAATCGTGAGCATACGCTACAATTTTTGAGCCAGGGTCAGCCACACAAGGTAAGCCGGCCTCAGAGAGTAATCCTACGTTTTGACCAGATAAAATATGAGGCAAGAAATCTTGCTCTAAATTTAAAGTATCATACTTTCCGTAAGAGTAGAAAGTTGTAGCATCTATATTTTTTTCTCTATCAAGCTTTTTAATATGCCTTCTAGCGGTTCTTAAATTTTCTACAATAAAAACATCAATTTCTTTTATTGCTTTTAAAATAGTAGAGGGTAGTGTTGATTCTTGAGTGCCTTCTCCTAAAATAGTAGGAATGAGATATAATTTTCCTTTATCCAATTTGAGTTACTATTTTGTCGCAAGCTTTATCGAGCATATCATAAACTTTTTGAAATCCATTATCACCTCCATAATAGGGGTCGGGTACAGATTCGCAAAGGCCTGGATTTATTTCGTTCAAGATCATGCGAACTTTTTCTCTTTCTTTTTGATTTTTGGCAAGCGCTATTAAATGTCCGTAATTATTAGCATCCATAGCATAGATGATATCAAATTCCTCAAAATCAGCGCTACTAAATTGTCTTGCTCTTTGATTTCTTAAATCAATATTGTATTTATCCGCTATCTCTATTGATCTGCTATCAGGAAGTGATCCAATATGATAGCCGGCTGTTCCTGCAGAATCAACCTTTAGCTTTAGATGTTGAGTTTTAGATGTTAAAATACCTTCTGCAAGTGGAGATCGGCAGATATTTCCTAAACAAACCATTAAGATTTTCATGTTTTTAAGAAAGGCTTAGTTTCTTTTCAATATCAACTAGGTATCCTTTGAAGCGTTTGTCGGTATCGGCTAAGTTGTTTACCGTTTTACAAGCGTGTAATACAGTAGCATGATCTTTGTTTCCACAGTGTTTACCTATCATAGCTAATGAGTTTTTTGTCATTTGCTTAGAAAAATACATTGCTAATTGTCTGCACTGTACAATTTCTCTCTTTCTTGTTTTTGATTTCATGGTCTCAATAGGAATGTCAAAATAATCGCAAATAACTTTTTGGATAAAGTCAATAGACACTTCTCTAACAGTATTTTTCACAAATTTATCGAGCATATTTTTTGCTAAATCAATAGTGATTTCTTTCTTGTTAAGTGAAGATTGTGCTAAAAGTGAAATTAAAGCCCCTTCTAGTTCCCTTACATTTGAAGTGATGGAGTAAGCAATATATTCTACAACCTCATAAGGGATCTCAATACCATCTTGTTTGATTTTTTTCTTCAAAATAGCCAAACGTGTTTCCAAGTCGGGTGATTGTAAATCAGCTGATAATCCCCATTTAAAACGAGATAAGAGTCTTTGTTCCATGCCCACTATATCTACAGGAGCTTTGTCAGAAGTTAAGATGACTTGTTTTTTATTTTGATGCAGATGATTAAAAATATGGAAGAAAACATCTTGTGTTTTTTCTTTTCCACATAAGAATTGCACATCATCAATAATCAACACATCAATTGATTGATAAAAATGAACAAAGTCATTCTTTTTGTTGTCCATTATAGCATCCACAAATTGGGTTTGGAATTTATCAGCAGAAACATATAAAACTATCTTTTCTGGGTGTTCGTTTTTTACCTCAATACCAATAGCATTTGCTAAGTGCGTTTTTCCTAAACCTCCACTTCCATAAATAAATAGTGGATTAAATGATGTTCCTCCAGGATTTTGTGATACAGCATATCCTGCTGAACGCGCTAATCTGTTACAGTCTCCTTCAATAAAGGCATCAAAAGTGTAGGATTCGTTTAATTGAGGGTTGATGTTAATTTTTTGTAAACCAGGTATAATAAAAGGATTTCTGATTGCAGAGCCACTACTCATATCCATAGGAATACTCACAGGGTTGTTAGTTAAGGCTTCCTGTCCGCTGCTGGGGATCTTAGTCACATAAGGTTTTTTAGCTCCAGGATTGTCTAATAAAATGTTGTATTCTAATTTTGCATCTTTCCCAAGTTCTCTTTTTAGCGTTTTCTTTATTAAAGTGATGTAATTATTTTCAAGCCATTCGTAAAAAAATTGACTAGGCACTTGAATTGTCAGAATTTGTTTGTTAATAGCAACAGCTTTAATTGGTTTGAACCAAGTTTTAAAGTTCTGTGCTGTAACATTATCTCTTATTATATTAAGACAGTTATTCCAAATTTCTTGATAACTTTTTTCTGGCATTTTGTAGTTCTAGTTTAACTTTTAGTGATTTGATTGATTGTTTTTTTTTTTTGCTTTGGTGTTAGCAAATATGAAGAAGTTATTGTTAATATAAAAGAAAATCAAGACTTGACTTTAATTTTTTTTTTACAGGTATATTTTACTAGATAAGAAAAGATATTTACAATCAATCAAAAACTAGTAGTTTAAGCGTTTTTTGTATTGTTTTTAACAAATATTGAACTACTAAGAACTTTTTTTACACCTCCATTTTGGCTAAAATGAAAATCCATTTTGCCAAGATTAATTCCAGCCCATCCAACTTGATTGATTAGCACTTCTTTTTTGTCCAAATTTAGCATGCTAACTGGTTCTTTAAGGAAGGTATGAGTATGTCCTCCTATAATCAAATCAATATCATGGGTTTGGCTTGCAAATTTTATATCTGAGATCTCATTTGTATCGTATTTGAGTCCTAAATGAGAAAGGCAAATTACTAAGTCACACTTTTCTTTCTTTTTTAATAAAGAAGCATAATGATTTGCTTTTTCAATAGGATCTTGATAAATAGTATTTCCATAAAGATTCTTAGGCACTAAGCCATCAAGCTCTATGCCAATACCAAATACTCCTATTTTAATTCCTCCTTTATTGAATACTTTAAAAGGCTTGAATTTATCTTTTAGTATAGTGTCAGTGAAATCATAGTTTGCAATTAAAAAAGGAAAATTGGCGTGAGGCAATTGTTTGGCTAATCCTTCAAGACCATTATCAAAATCATGATTGCCTAAAGTTGCTGCATCATATTTCATTTCACTCATTAGTTTGAATTCTAATTCACCACCATAAAAATTAAAATAGGGTGTTCCTTGAAAAATATCTCCTGCATCTAATAATAATACATGCTCTTCTTGTGCTCTTATGGACTTAATAAGTCCAGCTCTTTGTGCCATTCCACCCAGTCCTTTGTTCCTTCCACTTGTAAAAGGATGGATGTGACTGTGCATATCATTTGTATGCAAAATGGTGATTTTTACATCACCTTGTCTCCCAAATGAAATTTGGGGCAGCAATGACAGTCCTAAAACTCCTAAACCGCTTTTTTTGATAAAATCTCTTCTATTACTCATTTTCTAAGATTTTTATTCTATTATCAAGCTGGACATCAATAGTATCTGTTTTGCTGCAATAGTCAATTATGGCATCTCTCAATTTTAGACCAACTTTCTGCTGCTCCTTTTCATGAAAAAAACTCATTTCATCTCCCCCATTGGCAAGGTAATCAGAAGTAAGTACTCTTACTATCTCTCCTTTTTCAAAATTAACAGGCCATGAATTACTAAGGATTTTCCCATCTTTATTAATAGCGATAGTAATTCCTGAAAATGGTTCGCCACCTCTACTGCCAATATAATTAAGTAAGCCTATATAATCATCTTTATTTAATTCTAACACTACTAACTCATTTTCAAAAGGCATTAATTCATACAGTTTTCCTCTTGTTATTTCTCCTTTACTAATAGTTGTTCGGAGTCCTCCATTATTCATTACGCAGATATGGGCATCAGCATAATTTAAGCATAAATCGGTTACAAAATTTCCAATGGTACTTTGGGGCTTTCCTTTTTCTAAATCATTTTTTGTGTAAGTTAGTACTTCATTCATCTGATCTTCAATCTTAACTTGATAAGGAGTAATAATTGCTAAAATAGTACTATCAACTCCGGCTTGAATTCCAATTACCTCATCATTATATGATTGTAGCGTGTAAGTGGGGGAGCAGGCAACTAATAATAATCCTACTATATATATAGTGTAGTTTCTGAATTTCATTGAGCTACAATATTACGCATTTTGGAGTATTTATGTATTATTGCAACATGTATTCTTTTGAAACAAAATTAAGAGTTAGGTATGGTGAAACAGATCAAATGGGTTTTGTTTATTATGGTGTTTATGCTCAATACTATGAGGTAGGTAGAGTAGAACTTTTGCGTTCTCTTGGAATTTCATATAAAGAGATTGAAGCCATGGGTTTTGCTTTGCCAGTGGTGAATTTGAATATTAAGTATAAAAAACCTGGATTGTATGATGACCATCTTACTATCAAAACAACAATGAAGACAATGCCATCTGCTAAAATTATTTTTGATTACGAAACTTTTAATGAATCTGGTGATTTGTTAAACACTGGTGAGGTGGTTTTAGTTTTTGTAAATAAAGACAGCGGAAAACCATGCTTTGCTCCAGAAGTTGTAATGAATAAACTTAAAGTCAAGTTTGTGTAGTAAAAATATTTTTTTTAGCAGATCCTCTTAAGTACTAAATCAATCATTTTCTCCACCGTTTTTTTATAATCTTTGCTGTATTGTTTAGTTATCCTATTGCCAATTATAGCGCAAATTGTAAGGGTATTATGACCCAATGATTGCCCTAAATAATAAAGGGCAGAGGTTTCCATTTCAAAGTTTGTAATTTGATGATTATTAGTAGTAAAACTTCCTATTTTTTCGTGTAAGTCTACTATTGAAGGACTGAGCCTGAGCGTTCTTCCTTGTGGACCATAAAAGCCAGGAGCTGTTGCAGTTATTCCACTTGGTAAATCAGCAAATAATGAAAATAAGTTTTCAGATGCTTTTACAATATATGGAGTTGACAATTCTTTTGGCCAAGATGCATGCTTTGTATATAATCTACTCATTTCTTTTTCAATAACTGCTGTTTCAGAATAAAAATGGGCCACATTATCAAATCCTAAACCGAAAGATGAGGCTAAAAATGTATCCACTTCAATATTTTTTTGTAGCGCTCCAGAAGTTCCGAGCCGGATTAAGTTTAATGATTTTTTCTTAGTATTTACTGTTCGGGTGTCAAAATTTATATTTACTAATGCATCTAATTCATTAATTACAATATCAATATTATCAGTTCCGATTCCTGTAGATATTGCGCTGATGCGTTTGCCCTTAAGGGTTCCTGTGTGTGTTATAAACTCTCTATTTTGAATTTTATGCTCAATTTTATCAAATTTACTAGATATTAGTTTGACTCTATCAGGATCTCCTACTAATAGTATATCATCTGCAATTTCTTCTTTTGATAAGTTTAAATGGTATATTTTCTTTTCAGGTGTAAGGATTAATTCTGTCTCAGCTATTTTATTCATATAAATATGTAATTTTGCATTGTCAAACATAGTAAAATATATCTTATGTCAGCAAGTAAAATATTAGTTCCTATAGATTTTTACGAGCAATCAATGGTTGCTCTTGGTCAAGCCGTTAATCTAGCAAAAATTAAAAAATCAGTTATTGTTTTGCTTTCAGTTATTAAGGAGCAAAGTATAATGCAGACATTATTTACAGATGATACATCAGATGAATTAAAAGCTAAGGTTATAGAAAAACTAGATTCTATTGCCCTAGAGTATTCAAAAAAGCATGGTATTAATGTTGATGCTATGGTTTCAAAAGGTAAGATTTACGAGCAAATCAATGAGGTTGCAGAGATGATTTCTGCTGATTTAATTGTTATGGGAACAAATGGATCTCAGGGAAGATCAAGTAAAATTATTGGATCTAATGCTGAGAGAGTGGTTAGATTATCAAAGTGTCCTGTAATTACGATTAAAGGAAAAGATCATAGAAATGGATGTGAGAATATTATTTTGCCAATAGATCTGGAAAAAGAAACTAAACAAAAAGTAACTTATGCACTAGAGTATGCAAGATATTGGAATGCAACTATTCGAGTTGTATCTGTTGTTTTACGAGACAATCAAGCAGTAAGAACAAAATTAACTAAAAACATCAATCAGGTAAAAAACTTTATTATCAAAGCAGGAGTTAAATGTACGGCTGAATTGATTGAGGGTGAAAAGAAACAAACACTAGGAGATTTTGTTTTTGAGTATGGTAAACGTTTTGATGCTGATTTAATAATGATAATGACCAAAAATGAAGATTCATTTTCAAATACTATAAGTGATACTGCTAGGTATATTATTAATAATTCTGAGGTGCCTATAATGAGTATAAGACCAAAAGAATCAAGATTTATTACAGGTCCTACAACAGCTTTTTAATGAACCCTTTTCAGCAACTACATGATTTGTGTGTTGAAAAAAAGGTATCAATTGCAACTGCTGAAAGTTGCACTGCGGGGTTTTTAGCTGCAAAAATTACTTCTATTGCAGGAGCTTCTTCTTTTTTCAAAGGAGGAATAATAGCATATCAAAATGATATAAAAATTAACCATTTAGGGGTTTCGAAATCTCTAATAAAAGAAAAAACAGAAGTATGCGCAGAGGTTGTTCAGCAGATGGCACAAGGAGTTAGAAATAAATTTTCAGCTGATTTTTCAGTTGCAACAAGTGGTTATGCTGGGCCAACAGGAGGAAGTGAATTAAATCCTATTGGAACTGTTTTTATTGCTATCTCATCTAAAGAAAAAACTATTTCAAAACGCTTTGTATTTGTAGGGGATAGAGAAAGTATTGTAAGTCAATTTGTTATTAGCGGAGCGGAGTTTCTTGTGGAAGTATTAAAAAATAATAAATAAACTTCAATATATTTATTTTAGATTGTATATTTGCAGCCCAAAATCAAGAAGATATGTCAAGAATTTGTCAAGTAACAGGTAAGAAAGTAATGGTAGGAAATAATGTTTCTCATGCCATGAATAAAACCAAAAGAAAGTTTTATCCTAATTTGCAAACAAAAAAGTTTTTTGTTCCTGAAACTGGAGAAACTGTGATCTTAAAAGTTTCTGCAAATGCAATTAGACCAATTGATAAAAATGGGATCGCATCTGTTTTAGCTAAAGCTATAGCTAAA
>JACKQG010005895.1_pt1 | contig 13256 bp, 10 predicted proteins | sample 8237621 | NCBI WGS metagenome assembly JACKQG01 (sample SAMN15677084, study PRJNA649215) | marine metagenome | biome: marine; feature: Black Sea; material: saline water; isolation source: suspended particulate matter (SPM) from the Black Sea western gyre | collected 2013-06-09/2013-06-10 | depth...
ATACCGCTCCAAATCTAATAGTTAAAAAATCTTATTAATTATACTACTTAAATTTATTATCTTTTTAATTTATTTACATAAACCTAATTTTGATTTAACTCTATTTTTCAAGGCTGGAACACTCTCCAAAAAAATATCTATTATTTCACTTTGTTTATTCTTTTCCTTTACTTCAAATCTCAGAGAGAAAAGTGGTTCTGATATTGATACTCTAACCAAAGCCCAACTATTATCAAGCATAAAAACTTTAATTCCATCTTTCAAATCAACATCTAAATCTTTTCTTATAACGTCTGTTTTTATTTTATTAAACATATCCCTTCTAATTTCATTATCAAAAGGTATTCTTATATCCTCTGTAATGTAATAGGATTTAATTTCAGATGCTAGTTTAAAAATACTTTTATTTTCCTCTATAAGAATCTTCAACACTAATAATGTAGATATTATTCCATCATCTCTACCACCAAGCATTCTGTAAAAATAATGTCCAGTAATTTCTCCCCCACATATCGCATCTTCCTCGACAACTCTTTTCTTTATGTATGTATGACCTGTTTTTTCCGTAATCACATATGCTCCAATTTTCATCATCATTTCTTTAATAATTATTGAAGATTTTGTTTCACAGACAACTTTTTCTTCTGTGTACTTGGACATATTCTTTATAATATAAGAAGCAATTATTATAAGCATTTTATCATTATCAACCATCTCACCCTTTTCATCTACAAAAGTTACCCTATCACCATCAGAATCAAAGCATACACCAATGTCTGCACCCATTCTTTTAACTTCGCCTGATAACTGACTAAGATTTTCTGATATAGCTGGATTTGGAACATGTCCGGGGAAATTTCCATCCAATTTATCATTGATATAAAAAATATTACTAAAATAATTATCTGCTATTTCTTTAAAATATAAAATATTACAACCATTCGAAAAATCTATAACAGCTTTGTCATTATATTTAAAATTATAAAAACTCTTTAAAAAATTAATATATTGACTTTTTAAATCTATCCTTTTTATACTTCCGGCTTTTTTAACAAATCTCCCGCTATTATACACCGACTCTATTTGCTCCAGATCTTTTTTTAAAACAGGAATGGGTCCTAATACAAATTTGAAGCCATTAAATTCCTTTGGATTATGTGATGCTGTTACCATAATCCCATTATCAATACCCAACTTATCAATTGCATAGTAAAAAAAAGGAGTTGAACAAATACTAACATCCACAACCTTCCCACCACTTTCCAGTAGTCCATTAATCAATTCTTTCTTCAGAACTTTTGTTGATAATCTAATATCACCACCAATAACAATCTCATTTGAATAATTATAATTCTTACTTGTTATTATCGTTCCTATAGTTTTCCCAAGTAAAAAAGCTTTCTCCCCATTTAATTCATTATCAGCATTTCCTATTTTGGCTCTAATATCACAATCCTTAAAAAAAGACATACTTTTATATACCTTACTTATAAATAATTCTATTAATATTTTTAAATATAACTTCCCTTATTAAATACGTTAAATATAGCCACGCTTATTAAGCTCTTTTTTGAATTTATTATAAACTTCGCTATATTTAGCAACCATAATCTCCTCTGGATAGAAAGTCTTATCTATTTTTACCATATTCTTTGACGCTTGTATTATATCTTTATAAAAAACTTTTGATGCTGCAACTATTGTAGCTCCCATTGCAGTATCTTCAACCCTAGGTTTTAATAACTTCTTATTCATTACACTTGCTCTTATCTTAGACCATACATTACTTTTTGCTCCACCACCTGTTATAAAAATTCTATCTTTAATTTTTGCACCTAAATTACTTAAAACTTCATAACATAATCTTTCAACAAATCCCACTCCTTCAAGATAACTCTTATACAGCTGATATTTATTTCTCGGCTTGCCAATAATAAATCCCTTGGCATCTTTAGATATAAAAGGAAATCTTTCACCCACTCCAATAAGAGGATATGCTATAAGACCTGTTACATCCATACTTTCAATCTCTTTATCTAAAATCTTAAAATCCTTACCTAAAAATTTACTTTCTATACACTCCCCTCCTGTACTTGAAGCTCCTCCAGGAAGCCAAAAACCTTCAGGATGCAGGTGGCAATAGACTCTGCCAAGAATATCTTTAATTAAATCTTTAGTTATACCTTTAATAGCTAGTGTAGTCCCTATAGTTGTATTGAACTCTCCAACTCTATATACTCCTGATGAAAACAGTGAAGCAGTACTATCAGTCATACCTGCCACAATAAAAGTATCTTTATGTAGTCCTATTTCTTTTGATATTTCACTGCTAATTGTTGAAATAATTTCCCCGGGTCTAATAATCTCTGGTAACTTATTTACATCTATTTTTAATTTTTTTTCAATATAATCAGGCCATATATTCTCCTTTAAATCAAAACCTGTTTTTAATGCATTCGAGTGGTCAGATATTCTAAAAATACCAGTTAATTTTCCGACAATAAAATCAGACTGATGAATAAAATATTTAGATTCTCTATAAATATCAGGCTCATTTTCTTTAATCCACAAAATTTTAGAAAGTCCAAACGATGGCTTCATTTTATATCCAAGTTTATTTATAGTCTCTGCACCAGCTTTGTTAATTTTCTCAGACTGTGAACCAGCCCTTTGATCTTTATACATTATAGCATTCCTGATAACCCTATTATTTTTCCCCAGTGGTAGAATTGTCCCAGAAGTCCCGTCTACACTTATTGAAATAATATCTTTTATATTTAATCCCTTAGATTTAAAATCATAAATTGCTCTCCCCAATGAATCTCTAGTACACTCCCACCAACTTTTGGGATTTTGTTCAAAAAAAATATCACTATTAGCTATATTTATCCTACCCTTTATTTTTGAGATCCCTTTAGTAACTATACTCCCATATTCATCAGCAACAATAACTCTCGAACCCTGTGTCCCTATATCTATTCCAATAAAGTACATGACTATCCTTGTTAGAATTTTTTTAATAGAATTATAAATTACAAGAATAAATTAATTATTAGTAACTTTTTAGCTTTTCCATTATAATATTAGTTAACATTTATTTAAACCGGATTAATTAAATTTAAATTAAAATACATTTCGATTTAAAACTAAAAAATAAAAAGGAAGGAGCTGATTCTAGTGGCAGTAAGATATACTTCAAAAGAAGTTGTAGAAAGATTGAGAGCAGAAATTACAAAAGGAAAACCGCTATTTATGCCCAATTGTGGTATGGGAATATCAGCCAAACTACAGGAGAAGGGCAGATCTGATATTATCTGCATCTCACCAACAAGCTACTGGCGTCTTAAAGGTCAGGGATCTTTGGCTGCATTCTTACCGTTTGCAGATATTAATAAAATAGTATTCGATTTAGCTGAAGAAATTATACCAGTTGTTAAAGAAGTACCAGTTATTTCTCTTTCCGGACCCCACAATCCATTACTACCTCATAAGAAACACCTTCAAAAATTATGGGATATGGGTATATCAGGTGTAAATCCATTTATTAGTAAACTTTATGGCCCAAGTTTTGGAGAACAAATTGAACATATTGGAATGGGTTGGAATAATGAAGTAGAGTTTGTAAAAGTTGCTAGTGAAATGAACATGTTTACTTTTTCCTATGCCTTCACACCGGAAGAAGCAGCAATACTTACAGAAGCAGGCACAGATGTATTAGCTTCACATGTGGGCTCTACTAAAGGAGGTACTATTGGTGCTAAAACAACAATGACACTAAAAGATGCTGCTGAATTGAGCCAAAAGATATTTGATGCAGCAAGAAAAGTTAATAAGGATGTAATCTTATTTGCTCATGGTGGGCCGATAGAAGGACCAAAAGAAGTTGAATTTATCTTTAAAAATACAGATGCTCAAGGATTTACAGGAGGTTCAGCCGCAGAAAGAATGCCTATAGAAAAAGCAATCCTAGAAGTAACACAGGCATATAAAAATATACCTATTGGAAATTAAAAAAAGGATATCAAATGAATACAAAAAGCAATAAAAAACCAAATATTATATGTATGGGTATACTAAATACAAAAGGAGATGAAATAAAGTATTTAGCTCAGGAAGTTAAAAAATATGGTGGAAATGCAAAAATAATGGAACTAAGCCTTGGTGTAGAGGTCGGCTGGGCAGATATTCCGCTAAGCGAAATTTTAGCAGAAGATAATCTAAAAAAAGAGGAGATTTTTAAAAAGTCTAGAGCAGAGGCTATCAAACTTGTTGGAAATGCTGGGGCTAAGAAGATTTTAAAACTATATAAAAAAGGTGAAGTAGATGGAGTAATAGCATGGGCAGGCTCTGCTGGATCAACAGTCTCAACTATGGTTATGCGTGCACTTCCTATAGGTGTTCCAAAAATAATGATGTCTACACTTGCATCCAGTGACGTTAGCACATGGCTAGGTAATAAAGATATTTATATTACAAATCCAATTGCAGAAAAAGGAATTAATATAGTTACAAGAAAAATTGTTGCTAATGCAACATCAGCTATAGTAGCTATGGGGAAAGTTGGTAAAATTGAAGATAAAGAAACTCATCCACTTGTAGGAATAACTGCTTATGGAACAACAACTCCAACAGTTATAAAATGTGAAAAATTTATGGAGAGAAAAGGTTGGGATTCAATAATAATACACCAGGTTGGGACTGGCGCAACAATGGAAGATTTAATTCGTTCAGGTGATATTACTGCTGTCTTCGATATAACAACCGGGGAATTAAGTAATAAAATGTTTAATAGTATATATGCAATAAGTAAAGACTGGGAAGGTGAAAGACTAACTGCAGCTAGTGATATGGGAATCCCACAGATAGTATGCCCAGGAGGTCTTGCCCAATGTGCTTATGGCTCATTAAAGTCAATGCCTCAAAAATATTTAGATGATTATAAAAAGGGAAAGCGTATTTCATATAAGAATTCTAAAGCTCCCTACGTTCATAACCCAGCAGTAACTGTTATCACACCAACTTTGGAAGAAACAATAACACTTGCACTTGAAATAATAACAAAACTCAACAATACAAAAGGCCCAACTGCTTTAGTTCTACCAATGCGTGGCTGGAGTGCTTATGATCAATCACAGGAATTGGCAACTGTAGAAAGAGGCTGGGCTAAAGAAAATGGAGACGGACCGGTATGGTGGCCAGATCCAAAAAATCCAAAATGGTCTATCCGCGCAACCACTATGTGGTCCATTTTTAATAAAGAGATTGATAATAATAACCCAAATTTAGATTTAATAAAATGTAATATGCATATACTAGACGACGAGTTTGCAGATCTTCTAAATAAATGTATGGATGATATGATCGAAGACAGATGGCAAAAAGGACTGTATAGAGATATAGAAAATGTTATAGAGTGACCATAATAATATTAGAGTATTATATATAGCAACCAATAAAGAAATAAAAACTTAACTCTATTTTGATATATCTATTTATATATAAAAGCTGGAGTCTTTAAATTTTTATACTTATATATTTAAGCTTTTACAATTTCTAATTTTACGCCTGTTTTTTTTAAAACTTCAAGATGCTCTTTTGTTATACCTGAATCAGTTATTATAACATCAAAATCTGTAAGATTTGCAACCTTGTAAATACCCATTCTTCCAAATTTCGTACTATTAAACATTAATATTTTTTTTCTTGATTTTTGTAAAAAAAGTTGCTTGATTTTACTCTCACTATATTCAAACTCGGAGATACTCCCATCAAGGGATATACCTTTCGTTGTAATAAAAGCTATATTTGCCGAAATGTTTTTTAGCATATCTCCAAGAAAATCTCCCAAGGCAGAGTAACAACCCTCCATTATAAGACCACCTGGCGCAACAACCCTTAAATTTCTATTTTTAACCAAAAGAAGCTGAGTTATAATATTGTTTGTTATAACAGTCAAATCCCAGAGATCTGAGTTTTTAATTTCTTTGGCCAGTAAGAAATTAGCAGTTCCAGCATCAAGAATAATTGACTCATCACTACCTATATAATCTAATGCTTTTATAGCTATAGCCCTTTTTTCAGCATTCTTAATCTTTAAGCCGTTAGCAAAATATGAATCCTTCTCTATTAAAAATTCTTCAATCTTTATAGCACCACGGGTTGTTTTTTTCAGTTGACCTTGCTTGTCTAATAATATCAAATCTCTATAGATAGTTGATTTTGATACTCCAAATTTCTTCCCTAAAAGATTTATACTAACCTCATCAAGATCATTTACTATATCTATTATTATATTCCTTCTATTTTTATTATTCATGAATAATTATTATTTAAATTATAATTTAATTGTTATTTTTTAATTGAAATAAGTAGTTAATAAGTAGCCTAAATAATTAGAAAACTATCCAATACGCTTACTTGTATTAATATCAAAGAAATAAATCTTTTCCCTGTTGAAAGTTGCGTTAACTATGTCTCCAATTCTGATATCTAATGTAGGAGGTGTTAATGCTTTAAAAAATATACTTCCAGCTTTTAGAGTTATAATATTCTCCATCCCCATTCTTTCTATAATATAAACTTTACATTTATAATATTCTTCACTAACACCATTATTAATCTCTATATCCTCAGGTCTAATGCAAAGATGGACTTTTTTATCTTTATATTTACTTAATTTTTTTTCCTGTATAACATTCGGCTTATATTCTAATAACGACTTTTCAATAATATATTTATCTGAACTAATCTCAGCCTCAAAAACATTTATAGTTGGAACCCCTACAAATTTGGAAACAAAAAAATTACCAGGATTGTTATAAATCTCATCTGATGTCCCGATTTGTAAAATCCTTCCATGATCCAAAATAGCTATCCTATCACTCATAGTCATTGCTTCTATCTGGTCATGTGTAACAAAGAATATTGTTGATCCCATATCAATCTGCATTCTCTTAAGCTCTGCCCTCATTTCTTCTCTAAGCTTTGCATCAAGATTTGATAATGGCTCATCCATTAAAAAAACTCTTGGGCTTCTAATAATAGCTCTACCAATTGTAACTCTCTGCATTTCTCCACCACTCAGTTTAGCAGATTTTCTATCAAGAAGATGATCGATATGAAGAATTCTTGCAACTTCTTTAACCTTTTTATCCCTTTCTTCCTTAGGTACAAATCTTATACTGGAGGTAAGAGGAAATTCTAAATTCTGATAAACTGTATAATTTGGATAAAGAGAATAATATTGAAAAACAAATGCAACATCTCTACTAGCAGGTGCCCAATCATTAACCTTTATATCATCTATTAAAATATCTCCCTCATCAGGAGTTTCTAATCCTGAAATAAGCCTTAAAGTAGTTGTTTTTCCTGCTCCTGTAGGTCCCAGCAAAACAAAAAACTCTCCATCTTTTATCTCAATATTCATTTTATTAACTGCTGTAATATCTCTAAATCTTTTAGTTACTAACTTTAATTTAACACTTGACACCTATAATTACCTCCTCAATTATTATACAAACTAAGTTATCGCTAATCCAGTATTCTTGTCAAATATATGTATCCTATTTGTATCTAAATTAAACCAAATTTTTGATCCAACCTCAGGTCTGAAAGATGGTAGTGATTTTGCTTTTATAATATCTTCACCAATTTTAATATTAATAATATTGTATGGTCCTATTTGTTCGCAAACATACACTTTGCCTTGAAGAAAGTCATCCATTTTCTGCGAATTAACCTTGATATCTTCGAATCTTATACCAAGGATTAAAATATTGTCTCCTAAATTTTTCTCAGTAATTCTACTGCAAAGATTATCAGGAATTTTTATAATTAATTTACTAGAAATAAACTGGAGCCCATAATTATCAGCTGATTCTTTAATATAACGACAATTGACAAAATCCATACCAGGACTTCCAATAAAATTAGCAACAAAAAGATTAGCAGGACTGTTATATATTTCTAAGGGAGTACCAATCTGTTGCAAAACTCCAGAATCCATAATAGCAATTCTATTACCCATAGACATTGCCTCTACTTGATCATGTGTTACATAAACTGTAGTTGCTCCAATATCTAAATGCAATCTTGCAAGATCCGATCTCATCTGTTCCCTAAAATATGTATCCAGAGTACCAATAGGCTCATCCATTAAAAATACTTTTGGCCTTCGTACAATTGCTCTACCCAATGCAACACGTTGCATATCCCCACCTGATAGCTCCCTTGGTTTTTTATTTAAAATATGCTCTATTTCAAGCATCTTTACAACGTCATTTACTCTGGTTTTAATTTCTATTTTTGGCACTCGCTGAGCTTTAAGAGGAAAAGCTATATTATTATAAGCTGTAAGATGTGGATAAAGAGCATACAATTGAAAAACAAATGCAATGTCCCTTTCTGAAGCTCTTACATTATTTACTACCTTACCATCAATTAATATTTCACCTTCATCAATAGTTTCAAGACCAGCAATAGAACGAAGGGTTGTTGTTTTACCACATCCTGAAGGACCTAATAAAACAACAAATTCTTTATCCCTTATCTCAAGACTAAGATTATTAACAGCAGCCAGTTTGCCAAATTTTTTAACAATATTAATTAATTTAATTGTTGCCATAAACTATTTCTCTATTTTAAATAACTAAAATATTTAATAACAAAGTCCTATAAAAATTATCAAAAACTACAGGGAATTCAAACATTCAGCCAGTCTGGAACATTGACAGTCATACTCTTAAACTCCTGAGTAGCTTTAATCAATACTGGCTCTACAGCAGTTCTCTCAATACTTGAACCACATGTATATCCAACCGCTTCTGTTCCTGCCAATACCTTTTGAGTATTTTCAACATTATCCATGGGGCCGCCATGAGTTATAACTATAAAATCCCCAGCAGGTCTTACTTCCCTAGCAATTCTGATAAAATCATTAGTTGCTTTAATTGCATCCTCTATACTCATAACCGTCTTAACACCAGTTAATCCTCCAGTAGTGCACCCACAATGAACTGCAACTATATCAACACCTGCTTTTGCAATTTTTTTTACCTCATCTGGAGTAAAACAATAACCAACTGTGAATAACCCCATTTCATGAGCCAGTTTCAACATTTCCACTTCATGATTAAACCCAAGATCCGACTCCTCCAGATTCTGTCTGTAAACAGAATCAGCATCAATTAAACCTACAGTAGGAAAATTCTGAATACCAATTATTCCCATTTTTTCTATTTTCTCGAATAGTAATTCCCATAAAGTAGCCGGATCCTGTGCACAAAACCCTGCAACTAGAGGGGTTTCCTTAACCCTCTGTATAACTGAAGGAGCATAATCTAAAACCATTTGATTATTTCTTCCAATAGGTAGCAGTCCTGCAAGGGAACCAATACCATAATGCCTGTAAACACCAGTATTATAAATACCAATCAAGTCTATGCCGCCCTTTTCTAAAAGTTTTGCTGTAAAACCATCGCCTGCACTTGCAAGAAGAATTGCTTTTTTTGTATTAATAGTTTTTTTAAGTTTTTCGATCACTTCTTCTCTTGTAAATTTTTTATTCATATCGAACCCCTTAGCAATTTAAAAATTAAAAATATAGCTTGTATATTTAAAAAAACTTACTTTTATTATCAATTACTTATTTATATAAATCACATTTCCGCATTTACACAATAATATTTCCTGTAAAAGCATGCTTATTTCCTTATTGCTCCAAATGTTATACCTGCTAAGAGAAATCTTCTCATCAGAAATGTAAATATAGCAACAGGTATAAAGAATAAAAACGATCCAGCTATTATAGCTCCCCAGTCAATACCCAGTGATCCTTTTATCCCTTGTATAAATACTGTTCCAGTTTGAGCTACCCTTGAAGTCATCATTAAAGAGAATGCATATTCATTCCAGCTAAAAATATAACAAAAAATTGTAGTCGCAGCAATTCCTGTAGCTGCTTGTGGTAAAACAACTTTTCTAAAAGCTTGCATGCGTGTAAATCCATCAACCAATGCAGCTTCCTCATATTCTATTGGAATATCATCCATGAATCCTTTCATTACCCACGTAGCAAAAGAAACATTAAAGGCTGCATATAATAAAATTAATCCGACATGAGTATCTGTTAGATGTAAAGCTTTGAACATAAAAAATAATGGAATTGTAACCACTACCGCAGGCAGCATTCTTGTTGATAGAATAAAAAACATAACATCGCCTTTGCCTTTCATCCTGAATCTTGAAATTGCATATGCAGTAATGGTCCCTAGGAATACACTAAAGAATGTGCTGGCTATACTGATTATTATGCTATTTAAAAATCTTCTTGGACCTTCACTTAATCCACCTATCTTTTGATTTGTCTGCTCCCACATAAGTCTATTTTTCCAATCCATCTTAGCAACTTCCTCTGGTGTAGGCTCCTTCCCTGCTTGGTAATCCCTTGTTTCATAAAATAATCTAACAAAACTTGCAATTGTAGGTTGAAATTTAAATGTTGGCGGAACTTTGAAAATTGCATCCCATGGTTTAAATGAGGTTATACCCATGTAAATAACCGGTAACATATAAAGAATAATTACTATGATAATAATTACCTGTAAAACTACAGGAGCTGCTTTTCTTTTATTATTTCGCCTATATCTATTATTAATAACCATTTATTTTCCCTTATTCAACTATTGTCTTAATTTATTTAAATACCTTATGTAAAGATTCGTTACTGCCAAAACTATAAATAATAAAATATACGCCATTGCACATGAAATGCCGGTATCCCACCTATAAAATGCCATATCATACAACCTTAATGCTAATAGTTTTGGCGATATTGCACCTACTCCTGTAATACTCATTGGTATATCGAAAGTTTTAAACGCTTCCATAGTTCTAAATATTAATGCTATTATCAACAAGGGCGCAGAAATTGGTATTGTTATATTCCAGAATTTAAACCATCCAGATGCTCTATCAATTTCAGCAGCTTCATATAAATAATCAGGAATTGCTGAAAGCCCTGCGATAGCTAATAGCATCATAAATGGAGTCCACATCCAAATATCAACTATCGCCATTGAATACAAATTTATCTTAGGATCTGATATCCAATCAAGCGTCCCTAATCTGAAAACCCAATTAATTATTCCCCAGTTTGGATTAAACATATATTTCCAGGAGATTCCTACTAATGCTGGTGACATCATCATAGGGATTGCTAAAGCTGTTATATAGAAAGCTCTCGCCTTAAATTTCCGATGTAATAAATATGCAAGTAAAAACCCTATTATAAGTTCAGTGAATACTACAATAACCACAAAATATGCAGTTGTAGTAAATTGTTGCCAGTAATCAGGATTAGATAAAATTTTAATGTAATTCCCTACACCTATCCACTTAGGTGAACCACCCTGGTAAACAGAATATTTTGTAAAACTTAAATATAGTGACCAGAAAAGTGGAAATATATTTATAGCTACAAGTAAAATAATTGTAGGTAATAAAAACAATCTTAAAATAGATGCATCCCTCAAACCCCTATAAGCTAATCCATTACCTATACTATTATTAACACTTTTAGACATCTGTATTTACCTTTTTTCATCTTCTTAACCTTAATTATTTGTATCCCCCCAATTTATTAGGGGGGATACAAATTTACTTACCAGCTTAATTAACCTGCTTAAATTAATTTTATTAATTAATCGTAATACCCTGCTTCTTCAAATACTTCGTACCATTGTTCTGCAACACTGTCCATTGCCTCCTTAGCAGTACCTTCACCGCCTATAACATATTTACCTACGGTATCAGCAAATGTTCTGATTGTCTGTGCATACTCAGGAACAGCCCACCAATCTTTTAGAATTGGAGTAGAATCTATAGCAATCTGATTAATAGGAGTAGCTGTAGGGAAGTCAGGATCATTTAAGATTGCATATGATGCATTAAAGCACCCTGGATATGTAGAATATAATACCTGTGTTTCGTCCTGGCACCACCACTCCAACCATTCAATAGCAATATCCTGATTACTTGAATAAGATATAACACTGGCCTGCTGCCCACCAAGTGATGTGTATTGATCTCCATATGGACCTTCTGGTGTTATAAAATACCCTGTTTGATCATAAAATGGATTTGTTTCCCTATTTACTAATGCAGGGAATGTAGCAGTGTAGTTGAATACCATCGGAACTAGACCACTAAGATACGCATTGTTATTTTCTTCAAAGAATGCTGTCCCATGTCCTGGAGGTGTTGTCAGGAATAGCTTACGGTATGCTTCTATACCTTCAATAGATTTTTCACTATTGATAATTCCCATAACCTCACCGGTTTCATAATCTCCTAATTCTCCACCATAACACCATATAGCAGTCTCGCCAAACATATTCAATGAATCATAACCATTGTCACCATAAACACCAATACCATACATCCCTTCAACATTATCATTGAAGTAATTTGCTACATCAATTAACATATCCCATGTAGCTGGCACACCAAGTTCATACCCATATTCAGCCTCAAATCCTGCTGCTATTTCAGCATCTTCTTCAAGCAAATCAATCCTGTAAGCAAAGTGTGTCGGGTCGGTTAAACAGGGAACACCATAATACCTATCTCCGCCCTTTGGCCATTCACCAAAATATGACAAACATTCCGGGGTGAATTTATCCTTAAGACCCCACTCCATAACATACTCTGTTATCTCTACAAAGTGACCCCGTTCTGCACAATTGCCAACGTCCTGGCTATCTCCAATAATAATATCCCAAGCATCTCCTCCTGCAATTAATTCTGCGTTATACTTGGATGTAAAATCTGACCATGGGGTTTGTTCAACTATAACTTCTATTCCTGTCAATGGTGTAAACACATCATCACAAATCACTTGAAGAGCATCTGAAGGTGCAAATACAGCCCAATGTATTTTCAGAGTCCTACCTTCATAAGGTTTCTCTTCAGCTGGAGCTGCTTCTTCTACTGCTTCTTCAGCTGGAGCTGCTTCTTCTACTGCTTCTTCAGCTGGAGCTGCTTCTTCTACTGCTTCTTCAGCTGGAGCTGCTTCTTCTACTGCTTCTTCAGCTGGAGCTGCTTCTTCTACTGCTTCTTCAGCTGGAGCTGCTTCTTCTACTGCTTCTTCAGCTGGAGCTGCTTCTTCTTTACATCCACTTAGTGATAGCAGCGCAACTAGTGAAACACTTACAACAATTACAATTAATACTGATAAAAACTTCTTCATTTTACCTCCT
>JACKQG010005896.1_pt1 | contig 13256 bp, 15 predicted proteins | sample 8237621 | NCBI WGS metagenome assembly JACKQG01 (sample SAMN15677084, study PRJNA649215) | marine metagenome | biome: marine; feature: Black Sea; material: saline water; isolation source: suspended particulate matter (SPM) from the Black Sea western gyre | collected 2013-06-09/2013-06-10 | depth...
CTGCCTGGGCAGCCGGCATGGCGTTTTCGTGAAACTGGAGCGGGTAGTCGTGGATCACCAGTTGCAATTCACCACCATCAGCCATTTGCACCAGTTTTGGGAATACTACGCGCAGATATTCTTGCGAATACGGGCACTGGTAGTCCAGGTACACATCCACCACCAGCGCGGCATCTTCTGGTCCATACGACCAGGCCGGGACGACTTCGTCAGGTATATTGACTTCCGGCAATTCAGACCAATAGGTATCGAGACCAGCAGCAGGCACACTGCCCTTCGACATCCCCTCAGGGGACAGGACACCGCCAGCATCCCCACACTTGGCTGCCCCAGTGGTTACCAATCCTGCCTGGGTTGACCGGCTCTCGTAAATGCGACCACCTTCAAAGCCAACCAGTAGGATGGCCAAGCTCAGTACTAAATCCATAAGCCACTTGTTCTTGGTGAAAAACATGAATACCTCCAATGCTACATTTCCCCAGTGTATTGACATACCGGGAAGGGGATCAACTCCCCTGTTCTTTCCAACTGCCAGCCGAACAGGAATGAGCCAGTGAACTCACTGGATACATCCGGGGGATTTCCCTCAGCCAAAGCTGCGCCGACCAAGCAGGCCTGCTCTCCAAATTGATTTGCAAAATCACTACTGGAGCACACAGCCCAATCCACACCTTGCTGGTCAACAAATCCAGTCAGCGCGGCTGTGAACACGACACCCGGTTTTATAGCTGCCCTGACTTCCTGAAGATTAAGGGACGCGAGATCACCCAAAAAGAAGCGTTCATTCCCATCAGGCAACTCAACTCCCAGAGCAATCAAGTCTTCCTTCACTTCGCTTTCAGGAGTCAACCAATATGCTACGAGGGTGTAGATGACGACTTTTCCTCCGGCCATTTCCATCTCCATGGGCAGATAAATGCCCGAGGAAACAAAGTGTCTCTTCAATGTAGCAGGTGGACCTGGGTTGAAGGATTCGTACTCTCCTGTCCGGAAGGGTGTCTCACTACGATCTAATTCATCCGCCAACAGAGAGAAATAATGGCTGCACACATACTCGTTCGATGGTGATTCGTCTGAAGGCTTTTGGTTATAAGCGGATACATCGGATGGGAAGTGCAGTAACTCGCCCACAGGCATCCCCATGAGCACCAATACAAACAGGATCAGCAACAACAGGAAGATCAAGATAGGAATAATTTGATTTCTCCTCGTCGCTGGTTTTCTCATGGATATTTCTCTACAATGCCCCAATGTGAGACGGTAATAGAAACCTGCTGCCCCCCGCCGGATACCAGGGGCAGCCAGGGTGTGTAGGTGGTGGTAGCCTCCAACCGGAACGTCTCGCCAAAACCCAAAGATGCCATTTGCCCACTGCTCAGTTGCGTACCGGCATCATTGAAAGCCCGCACCGTGGGTGTGCTGGTTGTACCGCCTCCCAGGACATTGTTTTTTACGCTATCCTCGATAACCTGAGTTGCCCATGACCATTGAGCAGGGTCAAGGGATAGGGCGCGTGATGCCACGCCCACCCCACTGTCTAGTGAGTGCCGGATACCAACCCCGCGCGCCAACTCAATTCCCCCGAAGAGCAGAGGCACCAGAATCAACAGCGCCAGCAGCATCTCCAGCGTAGCTTGTCCTGAGCTTAGCCGAAGGGCTTGACCACGCTGAGCATGGATGCACGGGAGAAGGGGAGCACGGGGGCAAGGAAACAGCATCTCATCTCCCCTGCGCCCTAGCTCCCCTGCTCCACAGCACCCACGCTCAGGACCCAATCTGCGTGTTGACTTCATTGAGCTTGGTTGCAATGGATTGGAAGACGCCGTACAGTGCCGCACCTACGACTGCTATGGCAAGCGCCGCCACAACGATCCATTCCAATACCGCATCACCGGTGTGGTCTCTTAACATAGTTAGCTAGTTCTTAGTTTGGTAGTTGAGTAGTTTTGCAATTGACTAGATTTTTCTCGTTAGCAGGGCAAATCAACTACCCAACTATCCAACTACCTACACAACTAAATTCACGGACTGGCCGGAACATTGATTCCATCGATCCAGGTTTCCAAATTGCCACCTTCGGTCGCGCCTGCCGTGGCGATGGAGTAGGCCACAACGCCGACCACTGCGATCACTAACACGCCCAAGACGACCCACTCTAGAATGGCATCTCCTATATGATTTCGTAACATAGTAAAGCTCCTTTCGACAAATATGTTTGGTAGTTATGTGGTTGGGTAGTGAGATAGTTGGATGGGTTGATAAAAACAAGTATCTGCAAAACTACCCAACTACCTAACTGCCCAACTACCCAACTAAAACCCTCCACCCCATCCCGAACTGCCACTGATGGTTGCCATCAGGCGGGCAGCCATGGGTAGGATCAGCAAAGCGATGGAGGGACCAAGCAGGACGGGGAAGATCAACAGCGTCAGCCGGGAAGGGATGCGCTGTTGGTGCTCGCGTGCCTGGGTATAGATCTCACTGCGCAACTGCTCCAGGGCGTGCTCGAAAGGCCGGTCGATATTCAATGTGCCCTCAGTCGCTGCTTTCACTCGCGCCACCAGGTCCGTCAAATGGGATAGATGTGTGTCCTCGGCCAGTCGTTCGAGCAATGCCAGGCCATCACCCTGGAAACCGCGTTTTAGGTAGCGACCAGTCATGCGTGCTAGCCGTGTATCACTGCTTTCTGATACCACCCGCATGGTGCGAAGTAGGGAGCCATGCAGGGGCAGATTGATGCGCAGGTCGATCAACCAGTCTAATGACTCAGCCTCGATCTGCTTGCGCCAGTATGCCTCCAACCAGGAACGCAAGGCAAAGGGCACCAGCGCTAAACCTAAAACCACAACCTGGCCTGTCCAGTTGAACAGGATCAATACCAACAGTGCAGTGACGAGATACATGTGTACCCACGGAATGCCCTGTTCCTTGGGATCTTGTCGGTGTTCCTGGGTTGTCATGCCCTCTAAACGCCAGAAGCGGGAGCGGCGGCGCGCCAGCCACCAGGATGCTCGTTCTCCAATTGCCTGGAGGGCCACAAAAACCAGCAAGAAGATGCCAGCACCGAACAACAGGGTATTCGTCAACACAAAGTCCATCTTAGCCTTCCAATTGGCGCATTTCCATCTCGACATACACGCTGCCCAGGGCAGCCACGGTCAAAGCAACGACCATGATGATCCAGTTCTTTGGAATACCGGTGTAGTAGGTGCGCCAGGCAGGGAACAGGCTGATGACCAGGAAAGCGATCACTAGCACCACCTGCAGCACCCGTGTGGTTATGAATACAACCGTCAGCGACCGCCGAGCTTGTCGTCGCAAATCCATACGGCTTTCTACTTCCTCCCGCAGAAGGCGTAAGGTGTCCAAAAAAATCTCCTGGCGGGTGTCCTGAGCGCGGACTAATATTCCTGCCAGACGGTAAAGTGAAGGATGACCGAGGCGTTTCAAAGGCTCAAATGCTGCGACGATCTCAACGTTCATCTCTAACTTGCGGATGCAATCCGTTAGGGCCTCCCTGACTCGTCCCAGGGGCAGCGTTGCCAGCGCTTCGGTCAACGTGCGTGCCAGGGAACGGTTCAGAGGGTAGCGGGATTCCACCTGCATCACCAGGTTGGAAGCGTCTTCATCCATGCGCCTTCGACGACGGCGATGGACATGCGTGCGGTAGAACTCGGCAATCAGCGGGATCAAGAGTGCCAACAACGGCGAGAGCATCACGTCATGCACGATCAGGGCGAGGCACATCCCGAAAACGATCCACACCGCCCGGCTTTCCAGGGCTAAGGCAAACAGGCTCTTGGCGGTGAATACATCATCTTGTGTCAATGGCGGTTCCCCAATCTCCTCCCGGTACTCGATCAAACGGAACATAACCCTGGGTTTTAGCTGCCGGTGGACATATTTGATCAGGCCACCTCCCAGGTCTGTCAAAATATCTAGTCCAGTCCAGGCGAGCAGATAACTGCCTATTCCTGCCAGCAGAAGGGAAAGCCAGGGGATTACCAGAATCATGCGATGCCTCTCTCCCAGGCCCCCCGCAGGATCGCTTTGTTGCGTGAGCCTCTGGTATTCCCTGGCACTGCGTCCTCATGCCAGCCTGAATACAATCGCTCTAACTGGTATTTCCCCGTGTGGGAATCTACACCGGTAACCAGGGACACATCGGCGACGAAACGGAAAACCTGGTCGTGTTGGGCAGTAAGGGCCATCAGCACGACTACGTCAACACCACTGGCGATTAGCTCGCGAGCTGTCTCGCGCCCCACTTCGGATTGCTCCTGCAGCGCCAGTTTCTCCAAGCGGCGCAAAGCGGCCTCCACCGTGGCGCCGTGGATAGTGGAATAGGCCCGGCGTCCCAAATTGGCTGCCATCAGAAATTGCATCGCTTCCCCCGGCGAAACGATCTCTGAAAGCAGGATGGCCGCTGGGTTGGTGCGGGTGTAAACGGTGTTGAGCACCCAGTCCATGGTGGCTGTTTTCTCCTGTCCAGGCAGCACCTGGGAAGGAGCCACTGCCCTGAGCACGTATAAATCTTGGGGCAGCTGCAGCTCCCGGAAGGTTTCCAGTACAGCCACCGGTGCGCGGCGGGGGAAGTAGGCACTCACAGCATTGAGCAACGTGGTCTTGCCGGAACTAAACTCGCCAGCAAAGAGGATATTGCCCGCCTGGGCGGCAATCATCCAGGCCAGGTAGCGCTCGATGCTGCCTTCTGGCAGCCGGGCTACCATCTGGCGTACCTGGGGATCGGGAATATCTGCCAGATCCCCCTGAAACGAAGCGGCCTGTGGGGAGAAAGCCCCTTTTTCTCGAAGGGTCTTCAAGGTCAGGTTCTTGGTGCCATAGCGGCGGATGTTGATCGCCGGGGCGTCAGTAAGTGGCGGTAGCATCCCGGTGAAGCGTTCGCCGGAGGGTAAGTCCACCAGCACGGCCCGGTAGCGGGCATTCACGCCTCGCTCCCGCAGATCAGCCACTCTGCGGATAAGGGCTTCCCAATACTCGTCCGGTGCATGGATTACATTCCGCTCCACGATCCCACCGCGCTCGACAGCCACTTCGCCGTGTCGCACATAGATTTCTTCGACCTCAGGCTCGTTGAGAAATTGCTGTAACAACCCGATTCCACACAGCGCGTCGCTCATCCTCCTGGCAGCGTCTTCGAGGGCAGCCGCGCGCACGTGGGGACGCAGGGCCTGGCGGATCTGGTCAAAGAAGCGGCGTTCTAGACCACTATCGCTCTCGCCCCAGACCGGCACGTTCACCTGCTGGGCTTCCAACTGCTTCCTCAATTGAGTAAGCAAGGTGAGATCATCTTGGGAGAGACCGTAATAGCCGTTGCTCGCGCTCTTTTTGAGTTTGCTCGGAGAGGTCATCAGCACTCCATCTAGCCCGTCTTTTGGGGGATCAGGGATACCAACCGGCCGTTCAAGATAAAGAACGTTGGGGGAGAATTCAACAAACCAAGAAAAAATCCCAGCAGGTCACAGGGATAGCATCCTGTCGGTTTCATGATTACAGTCAAATCACCATTGACCATGATTTCGTCCGTCATGAATATGCACGTCTTACCCATCACCAGCTGGAGTGGCTAACGTGACCCAAAGTAGCTCATCCCCCAACTCAGACATCGCGACGGCTTCCAGGATCGCTTCCACTACCTCAGGTGGAGCGGCCACTACCAGAATGCGCATCGGTCGGGGGCTGTCTACATCTGTGGAAGCCGGCAAACCCTGGTCCGAGAGCACAGCAACCACAGGAACGGCAGCCACCAACAGGGCCTCGCCATTTTCCATGGTGACTTCATTGCTGATCGTCTCCTCGGTGATTACTTCTTCTCTCTTGAGAATATCTACTGCGCGCATGAGCCGGTAGATATTGACCAGTTCGCCTATCTGCACCTGGCCACCAACGCCGTTCACTGGCGAGATAGGGATTGAAGCCACTTCCAGTTCGGGATCAGCCAGGCGGAATTGGACTGGGGGCACAGCCAGGGAACTCGGTATTGGCAATTCGGCTGCCAGCGTCCCGGTAGTGATCTGTCCGGCTAAGGCGTCCAGGGTCAGCGCGTAGTCGCCACCGGAGTCATCGATCAAGGCGCGCGGGAATTGCTTTGATGTAAACATCTCCGCCTTCAGCAGGGTATATGGGGGGATTTCCTCTCTCGGTACAGGTAGATTGACCAGGGTGACTCCCGCCAGATAATTCGTGCGCCAGTAGATCGCTCCAGCCACTGCTGCACCCAGGGCTAGAATAGCTAAGAGGACATAGAAGATGCGGTTCTTCATCGCTTCCCCCTTTTGAATATACGTGGCAGATAACCCTTTGGTGTTCTTTGTCGCTTCGCACGCTGGCTCCAACCAGGATAGATCAATTCCAACAAGGGGTCCCCTAACTTTCCATCCAAATCTAAGGCCGCTTGCTGGTCATATTTCACCCAGGCTGATAGTTCACCAGCCAAGGCCAAGCGCTGGCCTACGGATTGCACCTGGTTGAGTACCAGATGGATCTCCGGTGCTTGCTCGAGCGGTTCCAACTCATCCTTTAGGCGGCGCATCATCGCCGCGGTTTGCTCCATGGCATCAGGTCGCGGTGAAGTCACCATCACGACGTCAGTGACGCGTTCTAAAACCTGCCCCCACAGGGCGTTGGTGGGGAAGGTATCAAAGACGATCAGCACGTGATGGTGGAAGATCTGATCGAGTGCACTCTGCGTGCGCTCGTCTACAGCCAGCGTGCCGGTTTCCCAGTCATCGGAGGGATATATTCGCACACCGTTCCACTCTCCTGGTTCAGCCTCCTGGGTGACGACCTCGAACAGGGTAGGGAACTCACCCAGACGAGCCATGGAACTGCCTCCCACGCCAACTTCGACAGTCGCAGCCGGCAGACCGGTGATATTTCGAAAACGGCGAGCCATGACCAGGGAAAGGGTGGATTTTCCCACGCCTCCGCAATAGTTGGTCAGCATAACTGCCCGCCGGGGCATGAAACGAACCGCGGCCTGATCACCGCGGGCTAGTAAGGCTTCTCCGATCCATCGTTGGCGGTCTTGGATGAAGGATTGAGAATCGACAACAACGATCCCGTCCTGTACCAGAGTATTCAGCGCGGTTCCCAAAGCTTCTCTGGAAATCTGTGGACTTACGATCAAATCTTCGGTATCTGCCACAATTAGTACAGGCCGAGATTCGAGGGTGTCCATCACCCCCATAGTGCTGAACGCTTCCACTATCTGGAAGGTATCCCTGGGAACGCTATTTGACGCCTCAGGTGATTGGGTAGCCAGCACGACTGTGGGAAAGCGTCGCTTCCTTTTCATCCTGATCAAGATTCATTTCCTTTAGTATTGCCAAATATCCTGGCTGCTTGCTGGCAGACGATTTGAAGGATCTCGTATTGAGCGATCATGCTGATAACATCGAATTCGTTTAGCCAATGGCTCAAATCGTTTATAGCCATAGGTCTGCCTGCCTGTTTTCCGATCCATGTAAGAAGGCGTGAGCGGTAGGGTTCCTCCACCTGGTCGATCAATCCTTCAAGCTCCTTGGCCAGTCTGTCTGCCAGACACATATAGCTAATTCAAAAAGTACATACATTGCTTTCAAGAAACCAGGCCTTATCCTCCTGGGGTTTTGTTTCGGCGATTGCATCCAAACTTACCAAACCAGCAATAGGGGTGTCTTCGAAGTATCCTCTACGCCGCCTCCACCGGGGACCTAATCCCCGCGCCAGCGCCGCTTGATGGATGGGATTGCGGACGATACCATCGTGAGGGCACGGGTCAGCGTGTTCCCACGCTCCGCTGCCCAGCGCCCACGTCTGACCGCCATGGTGCCGCGGCCAGAGCGGGTATTCCGACTTATCCCAAGCTGCTATGCTGTGGTCTTCCACAGCCTTGTGCCACTGCCACAAGGCCTCGAAACGTGCTGCCCAAAGCCCCCAACACAGGTCCAATCTCAAATCGTAGCGGTGGTTCCATTTCAGACCATCGACACATTTGAAGCACAGGGGAACGGCGTTTTCCGGTCTTTGGTATCGCCAGGTTATTTCTTGCGGGGTATCGGGGGAAGGGGAGAGTACAGTTCGCCAACTACCGGGCTTGCCACACCGTAAGCAACGGTTATCGAATTCGTGTTTCCAGGGAACACCCCCAACCGAGGCTACGAGCAATTCTTCCGAATAGCTCCCTTCAACATACAAGAGTTGTTTGGCCAGCTTTACTGCCGTGGGCGGAATCGAGATCGTACTGGAAAAATCCATTATATAGCCAGCTGCGTCGAGGATCTGGCCACGCTCCCACAGGTCGAACTTGGTCTTTATCAACTCGGGATCTACATCATCCTGAAAATGCTCGTGGACATCCTTGACACGGCGGATGTCCGCAACTGCTTGGGAGAGCAGCGCAAAGAGCAATCCATGCAGGCTGATATTTTCTGCCCACGCTCCGCAGGTCGTGTGTTGTTGGGGCTGATCGATGAGGACGCGCTTGAGCAATTCTTGGATCGATGACAAAGATATACTGGCCTGCGGGTCTGCTTCGATGACTACCCGGCAAACCGGGAGACGGATAAATCGCCATGGTGTGACTACTTCATCATGAACAATGTTGTAGTCGTCATCCAAGGCTAAAATACGCAGCGGCGCGCAGAAATACGTATGGAAGAGACGCGCGGTGGAATGGGGATAGTCGAAAACCAAGGCGCGTTCTTTCAGAACACCTCGAAACATGGCGCCGTGGGCACGCTGCCAGGGTGAGGAAAGAACGATTAACTCTGTTACTTCAGGTTTTTCCTTCATAGTTGCCAGAACTCCTTCCTTACTAAAACTGCCTGAAACAAATTAAATGCAAAAGGCCCCCTGAAATCAGGGGGCCTAGGAGACGAAAAGGCGCGATCCACCAAGGGTTCACGCCTTTCAAGAGAGAATTATATCTGATCGAGCTATGGTTCACCGGTTCAAAAGGTCCGGGCAAGCTCGTTGTAAAATTCCGGTAATCCCTTCATTAATAATACTTTCCAATTCAACTGCTACTTCTTCAAAATCATCTAAAGTTCCTCCATAAGGATCGGGGATGCTATATTCGTCAGGATCGCTAATTTCTGAAAGCAACCAGATCTTTCCTCGGTGGTTAGGAAACTCTATTTGCAAAGCCTCTTTGTGACCTTTTTCCATGGTCAGGATCAGATCTGCAGCATTGATAATCTCGACATTAACTTCGCGGGAACGATGTGAAGTAATATCGATACCTCGCTCTCGCATTACTTGCATTGCCCTGTCATCAGCCGGAAATCCGTCTCGCCCCCATGTTCCCGCCGACTGGGCTTGGCAGCGATCGGAAAAGCCCATCTTCTCCATTTTCTTGTTGAACAATGCTGCGGCCATTGGGGATCGAGCTATATTTGCTGTGCAAACGAAGAGTACTATTGCCATATCAATTTAAATTACTGTAGGGAGCATCGGATATTCTTTCTTTATGGCCTGTGCGCTATACTGTATTCCCGAAACGCCTGCCCAATCTCGGTCAACGCATCGGCTTTTAGGTTGGCAAGATTCGATGTTGGATAAAGGGGATCGTAAAGGCTGAACCAGGCCCAACGCTGAACCAAATGGTTTTCATCATCGGGATATCCGATTTGCTCATCTTTCGCTTCTCCGAGCCAGATGAAGGTCTCCAGCAAATATTCGGCCACAACATTGGGAGTAAAACCATAGATGGGATCTACCAAGATACCGAATTCGGTGATCGCGAGTGGCTTATCTCGGTACCCCCTCTCTGTCATCCATCCGCGGAAGGTGATGACCTGCTCCTTGAAAATCTCAACACTTCCAGTTTCAGCTTTTTGGTACAGTTGGCCGCTTCTTTCTTCAATAAACCCTGCTGGGATGCCCGCTCCCCATGCATCCGCTTCCTCGCGCAAAACGAAACCGTGCAACGTCCACCAATCTACCGGCATGGGTTCATCATATAAAGCTTGGTAAGCTATGAGCACTCGATCCAAATACTCCAGACGCAATGACGTGGCCTGCGTGACTCCCCCTACAGCGACAAACGCGGTGGAGTCGACGTTTTTTATTAAATAATACAAGTCGTGATACACTCGAGCATACTCTTCAGGTATGATATTATCCTGCCAACGATTATCGGGTTCGTTGCCAATAATCCAGACATTGCCAGGATAGTGAGCAGCCAACCAGCGAATCCCCTCCCTTGATGGAGCAACACAACCTCTAGCCAGGCGCACCATCTGCCAGTATTCTGGGTGTTGTTCCGGGTAGCGACGTTGCACACCCCAATCCAGGTACCATCCTGCACCTAAACGGCGGGCCCAGTTTTCAGCATCCGAGGAACCCGTCAGGCCAAATCCCACCCGTGGAGAGAGTTGATCCCAATCAAAAGCCGTAAGACTCTCCTGCGCCCCAGATCCTATACCGCCACTCCTTGGAGGCGGAGCATCCAGCGGAAACAAGGGCTGTTCTTTCCTAACTTCAGCTTCCTCGAATTGACAGGCCATATCCAACGGCGGTGGTATTAACTGGATATCGGAAGCCAAGCCCACACTCAAAAGTATCGAGAAAGTCACCCCAAGCAGCACAACGAAAAGCGATGGACGCCTCACTACTAGAAAGCTCCCTTCCCTGAAATCAATGCTGGGATGGTGCGGAGGATAATCTTTAAATCTAACCAGACGGAATACTCGTTGATGTAATCCAACTCGAGAGCCAGGCGCTCATCCATATCCAGTTCACCGCGTCCCCCTACTTGCATCGGGCCAGTCAGTCCAGGTTTGGCCGCTAAACGCTGGCGCTGATGATCGTTATAATGCGAGACCACCCAGGTTTCCTCGGGACGCGGTCCTACCAAGCTCATCTCGCCGCGCAGTACATTCCATAGCTGAGGAATTTCATCGAAACTCCACCTTCGCAGAAACTGCCCTGCCCTGGTAACACGCGGGTCACTGGGAATTTTGTAAACCGGGCCTTCAAGAGAATTTTGACCTAAAACTTCGTTCACCCGTTGCTCAGCACCCTGGATCATTGTGCGTAGTTTGAATATCCTGAATGGCAAGCCATTTTCGCCAGCCCGCTCTTGCGAGAAGAACACCGGCCCCGAACTGTCCAACTTGATAGCCACGGCTGCGACTAACAAAACGGGAGTAAAAATAATCAAACCGAGTAAAGCCCCAAAAATATCTAGTCCGCGTTTCAGATACCGATTCGGGAATGATAATCCTGTATACTTGCGGGGATGAGAGCGCGGCGGGATGAGAAAACCCTTTACCAATCCGAATCCCAACGCTCCTGCGCGCAGGATCAACATAAGGGGTGTAATCAAAAGTATGTCAGGATCTTCCCAACGGATATGGTGTAGAAAAGGTAGCGCGGTTATATAGAAGACAAGTAGACTGGTGATGATCAACCACCAGCCCATAGGCCAGAACACCCCTACTAGAGCCGCAATGCTCAGTGTAAGCGCGAGGAATAGAATTTGCCAACGTAGTGTTGGGGGCGTGTGCGAATCCTTGAAGGTCTTCTCCGGCAGCCAGCGCAGCATAAAGGCTTTCCAATAACCAATCCCTAATTTCCGACGTATGTATTCCCGCATGCCTTTGTCATGTTGATGATAGACAACTGCTTTCGGGGCGAAAACCAGGCGATACCCCTTACGGGCCAGTCGGAAGGAGAGCTCCTGGTCTTCGACTGAGGGTACTGCGAAAGCGCTCTCAAAACCGCCGTTTTCTAGAAATACCTTACGACGGTAAGCCGCAGAGTAAGTATCAATAAAATCGATGCTCTCCTGCCGGGACATGCGCCGATATTTATATTCATATTCTTGCTGTACGAAGCGAGGCACAAATTTACTCTGGTTGGTGCGGTAAGTGCCCTTCGTACCGATGACCTGCGGATCCTGAAACGGCAGTGTGATGTAATGAAGCCATTCAGGGGATGGCACGCAGTCGGCATCGGTAAAGGCCAGAATATCGCCATAAGCAGCATCCGCCCCGACGTTGCGGGCTGCTGCCGGGCCTGCGTTATCTTGATGGATAACGCGCACCCGCATGGAATTGGCGATCTCAGCGGTTTGATCCGTGGAACCATCATCCACGACGATGATTTCGTAATCTGTAGCCACATAACGTTGCAAAAGGATGGCACGCAGGCAGTCTGCAATCGTATCAGCAGCATTCTTGGCAGGGATGATGACGCTGATCATCTGAACCTCAGTTTAGCTACAGCCATTTTACGCGTACTATCCGACAGTAGAAACAAAGTCCCACTGACAATCAGCGGCGTCAACGTCACAACCGCGTGCAAGAGAATGGCAAAAGCCAGGGCCGCTTCGATTTCAACACCAAAAGGGGTTACGCCAAGTTGGGCAAAAAAATAAAACGGGCCGACATTACCTGGCATCAGGGCAGGTAATACACCGATATACACCATGACGAGCACTAAACCTCCAGCAACCACTGGTAATTGGAAGTGTAAGACATAGAACAAAAGGATGTTCGTCAACCACATCACGATCCAAATTACGACCGTCACAGATAAAGACATAACAAGACGAGAGGGGTTGCGCAACCAACGACTATTCTCCACAAATTGATCGATCACTGGGATGCTCTTTTCTATCCAGGGATGAGACCTTTCCGCAAGTCTCTTACGTAGTCGTTCCCAGATCCCCGGTCCCCACCCAATCATTACAATAAGTACAGCGATAGCAAGGATACTCAATGGCAATAACAAATTTCGTACCCAGGTAGCTTTCTCGTCAGGCAAATACACTGCTACCATCAAGGCAATCGAGACCAAAGCGATTGTATCCAGAATTTTCTCTAATACAACAGAAGCTGTTACTTGCGGGATATAAGCGGGCTGATCTCCTGCCAGATATCCCACACGAAAAACTTCCCCCGCCCTCCAAGGTAACAGGATATTGGTCGCCTGCCCTAGGAAAAAGGCTTCGACGATCCGTGTGAATGTAACTGGTATGCCAAAATATGAAAGAAATAGATACCAGCGAATGATTTTTAAATACAACCCCAGCAGAACTGTTCCAATTACAGCCAATAACCCGATGAATGTGACTTGATCCAGGCTGCTTCTTAGCTGTTCCCAATTAATTCCAAAAAAGGAGATCAGCAACAAGGAGATTCCGGCAAGGATTTTAAGTGAACCACCCCGGCCACAGGCCGGGGCTTCCGGCTTCACAGTCCCTGCCTGATCAGATCAGGTCTTACGTGGACTCCACCGGCGTGACT
>JACKQG010005897.1_pt1 | contig 13251 bp, 9 predicted proteins | sample 8237621 | NCBI WGS metagenome assembly JACKQG01 (sample SAMN15677084, study PRJNA649215) | marine metagenome | biome: marine; feature: Black Sea; material: saline water; isolation source: suspended particulate matter (SPM) from the Black Sea western gyre | collected 2013-06-09/2013-06-10 | depth...
TCTACAATTACAATATTATCAAGAACGGCAGTTTTATCTGCATAAATAACTTTACCGTTGAATACAGTTTTCACTTTTGCGTTAGGTGTGTCAGGTTTTAAAGATATAGACTCATTAAATATTTTAATCCCATAAATAGGATCTGTATATGTGCCGTATTTCTTTGAGAGTGTGTATGAGTCTAAAGGTGCGATTGTCTTAGGACCCTTATAGCTTTTTGTCTTAATTGCTTGATAAGAGCTTCCATGCTTTTTAACTTTTGGAAGGTTTTGATCATCTAAAATCTCTTCTTCCTCTTCAAAGGCAAGTTTTCTTTCTTTTTCTTCTTTAGCTTTGTTAGCTTCATCCACTTTTATTATGTTTAACTTGGCAAGTGTGCTCTTAAGTAGATTCTGTTTACGAAGAAGCGCCTTCACCTCTTTCTTATATGCAGATTTAGCCACTTCTAATTTTTTTAAAGATTTTTTATTTTTCTTTTGTGTTGAGATAAGTCTTTTTCTCTTCGTGTCAATACTGCTAATCGCCACTCTTAAAGATTCTGCCTGCTTATTGAGAGATTCAATATCTTTTGAATTGCTGTAATACTTTTCGTTTAGTTTTTGAGCTTTTTCTTTAGAAGCCTTCAGCATCTCATTAAGTATTTCAAACTCAATTAAAGAGTTTTCATCAACAGCATACTCATCTTCAAGTATCACAGATAAAGAAACACTTTGTGCGATAACAAAAACCAATTCCTGCTCAATAGCATCTTGTTCTTTTTTTAATTTTTCATTGTGTGTGATTAGGTTTTCTAGCTGTGAGGTGTTGTCCTTATAGGAAAGTTCTTTTTCTGAAAGCTTTAGTTTTAGATCTTGTAAAAATTTCTGCTGCTCTTGGATTTCCAATCTTTGTTTTAAAATAGCTTTGGCATTTTTTGCAAGCTTATTATTGAGAGCTGTATAATTCTTGCTGAATTTATTTATTTTTGAACTTGTTAATTTGATTTTATTATTTATATCCTCTTTGGATATAAGTATTGAAAATGTGATAAGTAAAGCTATAAGTAAACGAATCATACTTCTTCTTTATGTCCTAAGAGTATGAGTGATGCTAAGAGCACTGACACGAACATTGCTATTGCAAAAAGAAGAGAAAAGTCTTCCACCTTATCAAAAACGACCACCTCTATGCCTATACTTTCAAACTGACGCGATATCCATAAACTAGACTCGATATATGAAAAAACGATAAAAGTGATAAAACTTGCAATAATCGCATCCACGATAGAGAGTCTGAATAAGACTGCAGAACTCAACCAAATAGGTGCACCAAAAAGACCCATGATACTCATTCTTTCATTATGCATAAACTGCCAGATTCTTAGTTCTTTTAAAATCAAAAGAATTGTCACTATAAAGATAGACAAAGAAAACACTGTGATAACATCCTTAAATAAAAGAAGCAGTTTAAATGTGTTGTCATGGTTGCTTGAGAAGTTTTCAACTTTCTTTACAGACTTTGTTGCCAGTAAATTTTTCGTCAATCTCTCTATCTCTTGAGGACTCGGAAAATGTGCCAACTTTAACTTATAAAATTTTGGCAAGGTTATTTTTAAAAGCTCTAAGTTTTTTTTATCCATTTTAGTGTTGAGTCTTTTTATGACACCTTCAGGATTCAATTCATTCACTGTGGTGATCAAGGGACTGATGGCTTTGATCTGCTCCTCAGGAATATGCACCTGCGCAACCATGATAATAGAATAGTTATTTGCAAGGTTTTCTTTATATGCATTGATGGATCTATCTACGATTATAAACACCTGAACAGAAAATAAAATACTGACAAGTGCTATGACAAGTGAGAAATGATTTTTAATTGACTTCATTTATACTCCCATATTCTATATGAAAATGTTTATAATCTATTCCCATTGTTGCCGGAATATGATGTGTCACCACAATAACTGTCGTTTTTAATTGCGTGTTTGCACCTTCTAGAAGATTCCAAATCAGACCGGAAGAATAATCATCCAAGTTTCCAGTCGGTTCATCCGCTAAAATTAAAATAGGGTTGTGAGAAAGTGCTCTTGCCATTGCAACACGCTGTTGTTCACCACCGCTAAGCTCTAAAGGGTATTTCCCAGCTTGATGCTTAAGTCTAACATGCTTTAAGAGAGAGTCCACCTGATTTTGAGTGACATTTTTTTCGTAGCCATTTATAAGTAAAGGAAGAGTGATATTTTTCTCAATTGTCCATTCTTTAACAAGTTTATAGTCTTGAAAAACTATCCCTATATGTCTACGTAAAAAATTAAGCTTCTTTCTTGAAACCCCGTTAATCTCAACTCCGCCAACAATCAAACTTCCCTGATCGGGTTTGAGTCCGCCATAAAGAGATTTTAAAAGTGTGGATTTTCCACTACCGCTCGCCCCGGTTATAAAAACAAAACTGCCTGAGTCAACAGAAAAATTCACTTTATTTATAATAGTTTCATCATTTGAATATGCTAAAGATAAATTTTCAGCAATAATCACTTTATCCATGTAAGACTCCCTCAAGATATTTGTGTGCAATCAAATTACTGCGTGATTTTAATGGCAGATGAGGATAGTAAGAGACTTGTCTTTCATCTATTAGCACATATAAATGTTCTGGTCTGTCGAAACTTCCCATTGATAAACGCAGCATTATTTTATCTTCACTTTCATACACTCTTTCAAAGTGTATAAATGCGCCGTCTAATTTTTCATTTTTTGTATGCAGTGCCAGTATATCAGAGCTATTTGCATTCGCTTCTCTAAAGTCAAAATCACCTTCTATGGAGAGTTCTTCAGAGTGTTCTTCATTTATCATTGTCACATCATAAATATTTTTTTCCATTTTTTTCCATCTGTCTTCGTACTTGGAACTGATGGCAATCTCTTTATTTTTATTTATCTGCAATGTTGTTTTGTTAAAAGCTATAAATGTTTCATAGGAGTATGCATAATAATTTTCACTGTCTGTGCGCAACTCTAATTGACCGCCAACATTTAAAACTCTGTTCGCTTCTTCTATAAATGTTGTTGAAATCACACGTCGGTGAGGTTTTTTATCCCAGGGGACAGGAAAATGCACATATATTTTCCCCACTCTGTTTGAGGGAACCAATTCCATAAATAACCTCGCGTCATAATCAAGTATAAGCAGGTTGTCTAATTTCTGAATATTCACCTGTTTTAAAACTTGCTCAATAGAGGGACGATGGATCTCTATACCGACAAATAAAATATCCGGATTACTAAGAGCTTGGTGAAGTAAATGGCGGCCTGAACCAAAACCGACTTCAATTCTAATCTCTTTATCTTCTGGAAATGAGTCTACAAAGTAACTTATATTTTTAAGTGCGCTAACCTCTTCGAGGTGAATATTCTTTTCATACTCCGGCACATTTGAGGAAATCACGTTCAAGTCTGCCACTTTTGCATAAGAAAGAAGTGCTTTATGAACATTATAAATAGATGCCGGTCTTGTTAATTTATCTGATTTTAATAAGCTTTTATTCTCATCTTCTTTCACCAATAAAAAAAAATCATCTTCTTCAACCGTAGCAGAAATAAGTCGCTCTTTAGTATGGTTGAGATTTGAAACGATAAAGTTAAAAGTGACTCCATCTTTTGAACAAGGAAATTCTACGGGCTTAAAAGTTTCTATATGTAAATGGGGCATTAAAGATCACTCACACTAAAATCATCCATAGGTCTAATAGTGTCTTGCTCTTTTTCTATAACTTTTGGTATCTCTCTTTGTATCACTTCACCTTGATTGGCTTTTGTGGTGTATTGCACTTGCATACTCGCTTCTGACTTAATTGAAAAAGCATCAACACTGTAAACTTTATAATAATATGTAGTCTTTGGTTCCACCTTTGTGTCTATAAAGCTTTGCCCTTTAATATCAACAAATTCTTCTATTTTGCTATCTATCCATGATTTCTTAATCGTTTTTTCCACAATAAAGCTTTTTGCTCTTGGATCAGTGGATTTCCATTCTATTTTTAAATTCTTTCCTTGCATTTGAACTGCCACAAGAGACGGTGCAAGAGGTTTTGCTAAAGTTTTTCCATGAACAGACTTCTCATCATGTCTGCTTTCAAGATTATCTGTATCCACAACACTCACTCTATAAAAATAATCTTTTCCATCTTCTTGGATATCGTCAATGAACTCTGTTGCTTTTGTTGTTGTTATCAGCTTATAATTTCCATCTATACTGCTAGCCCTATACACTTTAAAATGTGAAAAATCAACTGCTTTTGACGGTTCCCAAGTAAGAATTATTTTCTTTGCTAAATCACTTGAAGCTACAATATTCTCTATTGAAATCGGCAAAGCTTTTGTAAGAACTTTTATCTCCTTACTTGGCTTAGAAACTATGTCATTATATGTCACAGCACGAATTCTATATTTGTATACATGAGAATCTTTAAGGTCAGAATCTATATATTCAGCATTTAAGCGGCCTTTTATAAGAGCCAACTCTTTCCATTTCTCATCTGCGAGGGTTTTTCTCTCAAGTATGTAGTTCTGAACTATTTGGTTCACATGTGGTCTCCAAATAATTTTCGCAGATCTTGGCATCTCTTGAATCACATGAATCCATGATACAGAATCTAAAACAGGAAGTGTTTTCACGACTATCTCAAGACTTGGAACTGACTCAGATTCTTTTGAAAAAGTTTTAAACACATAACTGTATGCAGTGTCAGGTTCTACATTTTCATCCAGATAATGTGTGACAAAACGATTCTCAAGTGTGTCATAAAAAGCATTTGACTTTTCTTTTGAGTCAACTACTTTTTTATATATATAAACACCTTCAACTCTTGGATCATCTTTGACACTGTTCCATTCAAAACCAACAGCTTTCATATCTGCAAAAGTACCGTTTTTTGTTAATGTGATTATAGGGAGGGTGTTATCAACAACTGCCTTTGGTTTAGGGGATGTTCCCACACAACCGCTAAATGTCAGTATTAAAACTGTTAAGAATGTAGTCAGGTTCCATAACTTCATTAATTTGCTCCGAATTGAATTTTTGATTTATATGATTTTGCACAACATCATCAGGTTTTGCTACAAAAGAAACTTGTTTTTTTGTAGTTGGATGGATGAAGTATATTATGTATGCATGTAGCAAAACCCGTTCCGATTTCTCCTGTTTTGGCGCTAATCCGTAGATATGATCACCTAAAATATGTCTGTTCTTTGACTCTAAATGCACACGGATCTGATGTGTTCTTCCGGTGAAAAGTTTACATGCAATCAACTGCGCTGATTCATCAATAGAGGGGAGCAGAGAAGCAAACTGAGTTTTTGCATATTTTCCACTTTCTGAGCATGCCATCTTGAGACGGTTATGTGCACTTCTGCCTATATTACATTCCACAGTTGTAATATCTTCTTTTAGCGGAGGGCTTATCACAGCTATATAATATCTTCCCATACTTTTATCTTGAAGTTGTTGCGATAAAAATTCATGCGCTTCATTATTTTTTGCCACAACCATTGTCCCGCTTGTCCCTTTATCAAGACGGTGAACTATCCCATGTCTTTCTTCACCGCTTATCGTTGAGAGCCTGACACCTTTATGTTTAAGCCAATCCACCAAAGTTGCATCTTTGACACTTGGAGCAGGATGCACAGTGACACCGCTTGGCTTATTTATGACTAAAACATCATCATCTTCATAGAGGATCTCCACATCAAAATCAACTTCAAGAGCTGCTTGTGTTTTTGCCTCTGGGAACTCCACCTTAACTGTTTGATCAGGTTTTAATTTCACACCGGGACGAGTTACTTTTTTTCCATCTACAAACACACAGTCTTGTTTAATCAATTGTGCAATTTGAGAACGTGTTTGACCGATTTGCACTGCTAAAAAGGTGTCTAACCTCTCTGCTGTTTGGCAAACATATTTTTTTACTTCACTCATTCTCTTAACCTTTATGTTACAATTCCTAAAATATTTTTGGAGTTATTTTTTTGTGGAGATTTGATAAGCGTATTCTAGCACAATTTGACTTTTTTTCAATCATTTTGATCATACCTTTAGTAATAGCTTCTAATTGGCTTATTGGCGAGGTTGTTCCGGCTCTTGCACAAAAACAAACTGCATATACTGCAATATCTGCAGTCGTTTTCCTCGTTGTCTTTTTACTCCCTATTCGACGTATGAGTTGGCTTATTCCTTTAATTTACTGGATAAACATCGCTCTTCTAGTTGCTGTTGAATTCTTTGGTCATTCAAGATTAGGTGCGCAAAGGTGGATTGATATACCGTTTATCAATGCGACTATCCAACCTTCTGAATTTGTAAAACCGGCTCTTATACTAATGCTTGCCTATATAATCAATAAGAATCCTCCCGATGTGAATGGATATAGACTTCTTGATTTTCTTAAAATCAGTTTTTATATCCTTCTGCCATTCATTTTAATTGCCAAGGAACCAGATTTAGGTACAGCACTTGTATTGCTCCTTATAGGTTATGGTGTTTTATTTTTCATTGGTGTTTATTGGAAAATATGGGCAACCATTATTAGCGCTATCTTACTCCTTTCACCGCTTGCTTATGAATACGGCCTCAAAGATTATCAAAAAGTCCGCATACAGGATTTCCTAAGTGAAGAGCCATCGTATCACGTGCAACAATCTATTATTGCCATTGGTTCAGGGGGATTAACTGGAAAATCTAAAGAAGAATCCACACAAACACAGATGAGATTTCTCCCGATTGCCACGAGTGATTTTATCTTCGCATTTGTAGTTGAGCGAAGTGGATTTTTAGGTGCTTTAGCTTTAATCTCAATCTATGTTATGCTAATACTTCACCTATTAAGCTTGAGTGTATTTAACAAAGATTATTATATAAAAGTGGTCACAGTAGCCATATCGTTTATGATTTTTATTTACATGGGAGTCAATATATCAATGACTATCGGTTACGCACCGGTTGTTGGTGTGCCCCTGCCAATGTTTAGTTATGGTGGGAGCAGTTTTTTAAACTTTATGATTTTATTTGCAATTATGCAAAATCTCATTACATTTCGATACAAAGATATGTACGATAAAAGCGGTACTAAGAGTTTCCTATAGGCTTTTAATATTCACTCTTCATACACTTCAAAGTCATCTTTTGTCACTCCGCAATCAGGGCAAACCCAATCATCCGGGATATCTTCAAAAGCTGTTCCTGGAGCAATTGAGCCATCAGGATCTCCAACTTCTGGATCATAAATCCATTCACAAACTGTACATATGTATTTTTTCTTCATGATTTATCCTTTGTTAAAAGTATAAAATAAGTATAGCAAAAGTGTTGTTATTTAATTAAAAGTGGTGCCGACACGAGGATTTGAACCCCGGGCCTGCTGATTACAAATCAGCTGCTCTAGCCAACTGAGCTATGTCGGCATGTATTATTAAGACATAAAATGAGCAAAAGCCCATTTTACTACGTTAACACTAAGTTTTCTTCAGCAGAAAGCTCATCGAACTAGTTCGATTTCAGCATTAAAGTATTATTTTTGAACTAGTTGTGCTTAAGTTTTAAACGAAGTATACTGTAGTATGTGAGTTGAAAAGTTACGTGCAAATAGTCAAAAAGAAGTGGCGCGGTGGACGAGACTCGAACTCGCGACCCCCTGCGTGACAGGCAGGTATTCTAACCAACTGAACTACCACCGCGCATAAAATGTAAGTTGTAATTTTTGATAGTTGTGCTAAGGTTTGAGCGAAGTGTACTCTCGTACATGAGCTTAAAGCTTTGTGCAAATATCGTAAATTATGGTGGGCATTACAAGACTCGAACTTGTGACATCTACCTTGTAAGGGTAGCGCTCTACCAACTGAGCTAAACGCCCTAAATAATGCTTTTTGTTTTACTCGTCGTCATTCCTTCATTCGGATACTTAACGTATGCCTCATTCAGTCTTTCTTAGATTAAAATAAAAATCATAAATTTAGAAATAAATCTAAACACCAATAAATGGCGACCCCTAAAGGATTTGAACCTCTGTTCCTACCATGAAGTGATAGTGTCCTTGGCCACTAGACGAAAGGGTCACTTTCTTCAAAAACAAAAGTTTGTCAATGGTGGGCATTACAAGACTCGAACTTGTGACATCTACCTTGTAAGGGTAGCGCTCTACCAACTGAGCTAAACGCCCTAAATAATGCTTTTTGTTTTACTCGTCGTCATTCCTTCATTCGGATACTTAACGTATGCCTCATTCAGTCTTTCTTAGATTAAAATAAAAATCATAAATTTAGAAATAAATCTAAACACCAATAAATGGCGACCCCTAAAGGATTTGAACCTCTGTTCCTACCATGAAGTGATAGTGTCCTTGGCCACTAGACGAAAGGGTCACTTTCTTCAAAAACAAAAGTTTGTCAATGGTGGGCATTACAAGACTCGAACTTGTGACATCTACCTTGTAAGGGTAGCGCTCTACCAACTGAGCTAAACGCCCATTGAACTATAAATAAATTAAAAAACAGTGGCGCGGTGGACGAGACTCGAACTCGCGACCCCCTGCGTGACAGGCAGGTATTCTAACCAACTGAACTACCACCGCATAAATGTTTTTTAATTGTCGTAAATGGTGTCCTGTGATGGATTCGAACCATCGGCCACATCATTAAAAGTGACGTGCTCTACCAGCTGAGCTAACAAGACATTTTCTCTAAATGTTTAAGAGGACGAAATTATAGGGAAATAGCTTTTAATTGTCAAGATATTTTCACTTAAATTTAGAAAAACACATCTTTATCAATAGTCACTAACATTTTAATGGCATAAAGAGCGCTTTGGTGCTGCACATAGTTTCGATCACCGTTAAAATGAACATGCACTTCTTGATGTGCTGTTTTACTCCTCACACCTATATACACTGTACCCACCGGTTTAGATTCGCTCCCGCCTGTATCTCCTGCAATGCCACTGACAGAGAGGGCATAATCTGCATGACTCACGCTTATCGCGCCCTCACTCATTTGCTCCACAACTTGAGAACTCACAGCTCCAAACTCTTCCAAAGCATCATGTTCCACTGCCAACCAGTTATCTTTTAAATCATTCGAGTATGTGATCAAAGAACCGTCTAAAATCTTTGATGCCCCATTGTGTGAGGTGAAGTAGTAACTTAAGAGTCCGCCTGTGCAACTCTCAGCAAAAGTCACTTTTCTTTGATTTGCATCTAAAACTTCTATAATGTGCCCTATAATATCAGGTGCACTGATCAATTTTTTTGGTAATAATTGCTTAGCCGAGTCTATAAAGTTAGAAATGTTTCCATATTTTTTACTCTCTATCTCCACTCGGAGCCAACCTTCTATGATGGTTATAACTTCAAAAGAGACTTCATGCATTTGAGCGAGTGAACCTAGCAATGCATTTGCACTTTCTCTATCTTCTTCAAAAATATTGACAGTTGCACGGTTTTTTTCTGATGAAAGTAAAATCTCTGGCATTTTTTTCATCTCATCCATGGAAATCACATTTGTTGTAGAGTTTTTATATTCTAAAAGATAAGTATCCTCTGCGTAAATCTCTGCCTTAGACGGTATCAACATTTTATCTTTGAGTATTTGGTTGTCACTTGTAACTGTTGAAATCATTTTTCCGATAGTTGAAAAGTTATGTTTCGTTGTTACGATAATGAGTTTATCACTAGAGTTGAACTCATCTTCTAGAAACAATAACAAAGAGTTGTCACTCTCTTTAAAATGTGTGACCGTATTGATAAAATCACATTTTTCTTCAACTTTTCTAAGCACATATTCTTTTAAAGACTTGTTATATATAAATTTATTTCCAATGAATAAAAGGTGCAGTTTCATGTTGTTTTTAGCCTTTATAAACTGATTTATTTGAAAGTATTATATCACTTTAAAGATGTTTTTAAATACACAAAAGATATAATGCAAAACTTTTATACAATTTTGAGGCTTATATGGACTACAAAGACACACTACTTTTACCAACTACAAATTTTGCCATGCGTGGTAATCTTATAAACAATGAACCACTACGTTATGCTTCTTGGGATGCTGCGAAAGTTTATGAAAAAATGAAGGCTAATCGTAAAGACGCACCTAAATTCACCCTTCATGACGGACCTCCTTATGCGAATGGTCACATTCATATCGGTCATGCACTCAACAAGGTTCTTAAAGATATCATCGTTAAACATAACTATTTTAATGGAAAATCTGTTCGTTTCACTCCAGGTTGGGATTGTCATGGTCTGCCGATTGAGCAACAAGTTGAAAAAAAACTTGGTGGAAAACAAAAAAAAGAACTTCTTGAAACGTCTAAAATCAGACAACTTTGCCGTGAACACGCTGCAAAATTTGTTGCTATTCAACGTGATGAATTTAAAACTCTCGGTATTTTAGCTGATTGGAAAAATCCTTATGTTACTATGGACTTTAAATTTGAAGCTAACATCTACCGCACTTTATGTTCTGTTGCTAAAAAAGGTCTTTTAATCGAACGTAGCAAACCTGTTTTTTGGTCATGGGCTGAGCGCACTGCACTTGCAGAAGCTGAAGTTGAGTACGAAGATAAAGAGTCTCATTCTATCTTTGTAGCATTTGAGTTAAGCGATGAAGCAAAAACAAAACTGAATATCACCGGAAAAGCTGCTCCGGTTATTTGGACAACCACACCATGGACTATTCCTGCAAACACCGGTATCTCATTAAATCCGGAAGAAGAGTATGTGCTTACAACAACTGGTTATATCGTTGCAAAAGAGCTGTTAAACTCTTTAATCGAGCAAGAAGTGTTAAGCGGTGAAATAGCACAAACCTTTAAAGCAAAAGAGTTTGAAAACTTAACTGCGATCAACCCGCTCAATGGAAGAAGTTCCCGTCTCATTTTGGGCGAGCATGTTTTAGTTGATAATGGTACAGGTTGTGTTCATACAGCACCTGGACATGGTGAAGATGATTACCGTATCGGTCTTTTGTATGATTTAGAAGTTGTAATGCCGGTTGATGAGACTGGTTGTTTTGATGAAACTGTAGTTCATGAAAAACTTATTCCTAATGCTGAGGACTTTATTGGAAAACACATCTTCAAATCAAATGATGCCATTATTGAACTTATCGGCGATGCTATGCTTAAAGTGTCTAAATTCACACACTCATACCCGCACTGCTGGCGTTCACACACTCCTCTTATCTTCAGAGCCACGCGACAATGGTTTATCTCTGTGGATGAAAAACCAGAAGGTGAAGATAGAACTTTAAGAAACATTGCACTCAGTGAAATTGAAAAGACTATGTTTATGCCTCAAACTGGAAGAAATAGATTGAAATCTATGGTTGAAAACCGCCCTGATTGGTGTATTTCCCGTCAACGTGACTGGGGTGTTCCTATCGCATTTTTCAGAGTTAAAGCCACCGGTGAAGTTATTTTAGACGAAAAAGTTTTAAACTACACTGCTATGATTTTTGAGATGCAAGGGAGTGATGCCTGGTATTCAATGCCGACAGAACACCTGCTCTACCCTGGTTCTGGATACAAAGCGGATGAAGTTGAAAAAGTTACTGATATTTTAGATGTTTGGTTTGATTCTGGTTCTACTTGGAACTCAGTTTTAAAATCACGCAACTATGACGCCGGTGAATACCAAGCTGATTTATATGTGGAAGGAAGTGACCAACATCGCGGTTGGTTTCAGTCTTCACTTTTTCTCTCCGCAGCAGTTGAGCATAAAGCACCATATAAAGGTGTTTTAACGCATGGCTTCACCGTTGATGACAAGGGCGAGAAGATGTCTAAATCCAAGGGGAATGTTATAGCTCCTGAGAAAGTTTTAAAAGAGTACGGAAGTGAAATTCTTCGTCTTTGGGTTGCATCATCTGATTATCAAGGCGACTTAAAAATTTCTCAAGGGATTTTAAAACAGATCTCGGAAAACTATAGAAAACTAAGAAACACTTTTAGAATTATGCTTGCAAATATCAACGATTTAGAATCTTTAACACCATATGAAGATATGGGCGCATTGGATAAATGGATTTTAGATGTGGCGAGCAAGGTCTTAGGCAATGTTCATAAATCTTTCTCAGAGTATAATTTTGTAAATGGAATGAGTGCCTTAAATAACTTCATTGCAAATGAACTTAGCGGTATGTATATTGACATGACAAAAGACTCACTCTATTGTAATGCAAAAAATGATTCAAGACGTATGGCAAGTCAAAGTGCTATGGCTATCATTACAAAAAACTTACTTCTTCTAATGGCTCCGATTTTAACATACACTGCGGATGAGATTGTAGAACATGCTCCTGCTATTATTAAAGGTGAAGCTGAGTCTATTTTTGATTTAGTATATGAAAATATTCAAACCGGTGCATCTAACTTTGATGCAGCTTATATGGTTAAAGCAAGAGAAGGTTTTGGTTCTGTTGTGGATAAACTTAAAAAAGAAAAAATCATCAAGAGCACTTTAGAACTTGTGATTCACACCACATCAAAAACAGCTCTTGAAATGAATGCCACTGACGCCGAAGACTGGTTCGTAGTTTCTGCTGTGCTTGAGGACAAGCCGGACGAAGAGATACTTGGAACTTTTAAAGTTGATACAGATACTTTTGTTATCTCAAAAGCAACAGCACACAAATGTCCAAGATGTTGGAAATTTCAAGCCGCTGAACCAGAGTGCACTTGTAAAAGATGTGGAGAAGTTGTAGGTGCCTAATTTCGCTGAATCCGTTTCATTCACATTCATCGCTATCACTGTGGCTGCAATATTTGCTATAGTCGGTGTTGGTGTTTTTTTGGTAAAAAAATTCAAATAACTGTTTAATAGATTCAGATACTCTAAGCAACTTTAGAGTATCTATACACTTCTTATAATTTTCTTCTCACACATCACTTAAAAATCACTAAAATATATATGTTAATAAAATGTATTATATAACATGATATAATCATGGATTATGTTTTATATTTTATTAAAGGATATCTTGTGAAAATAATATCTTTACTTTCTCTCACCCTATTATTAAATATTTCTCTATTTGCAAATGAATCACTATCTCTAGATCAGGCAATAGATATACTAAAAAAACAAAATTTAGAAATTCAGGTAGCTTCACTTGAAATCAAATCTGCTGTTGCAGAAGCTGACACTGTTTCTGGAATCAGCTTAGGTAAATTGGATTTCACACAAGATATGGCCCGTTCTAACGATGCCGGAAATGTGTTTGG
>JACKQG010005898.1_pt1 | contig 13250 bp, 8 predicted proteins | sample 8237621 | NCBI WGS metagenome assembly JACKQG01 (sample SAMN15677084, study PRJNA649215) | marine metagenome | biome: marine; feature: Black Sea; material: saline water; isolation source: suspended particulate matter (SPM) from the Black Sea western gyre | collected 2013-06-09/2013-06-10 | depth...
TGGTAATTTGAAAAGTTTATGCCTGCCCGTTTGTTCAGGCGGGCGTTTCAGTATAGATAAAACTTTTTATAATTCCCATTTGCAGCAAAGTTGTTTTGCCGGTTTGCCTGGCACCGTGAATGACTATAATATCTCTCGTTTGAAAAATGTTACTATTTTAATAAAACTTTTGCTAAAACTTAACGTTAAAGGAATTGATGAAGATGAAGATGAAGATAACTATCAGGATTCTTACCGTGGTCATTATTCTCCTCCCACTGACTGAAATATTTTTGGTCTGCTATGATACTTTTATTGATAATTCTAATAAATGGTATGAAATAAAAATTAAAAATGGAAGTCATTCTTATTATCCTTCGATTCACTTTATATACAACCTTAATGAAATAGAGTTTTATTTCAAAACCAATGATTCCTGGTATTATAAAGAGCCACCACGTAACGGATGGAGTAAAATAAGAGGGTTTTCAAAAGGAATGCATCATGACCAAGGTTCGGCAAGGTTGGTATATAAATGCGTTGATGACACATTACTTTTAATAGGAGGGTATTGTTACGTTAATGGTGTACATCCTGACAAAGGAGTTGAGCAGCAAATAATCATCGACACAATTGAACCGAATAAAATATACCATTGCATAATAAAACACGAGGATCATAAATTCAAATTCTACTTTGAAGATAAATACTGGGAATGCGATTCAGGAGAAAATCCTTCCTGGGGTTATATGCTCAATCCTTTTATCGGAGGTGTTTACACTCTCGAACATGACTGGAAAATGGATATTATTGATATCAAAATCGGAACCGAAGAAAATCTATATAACTTAGACTAAACCTGTTTGCAGGATAAATAACAGATGAACACAAATAATCTGTGAAAATCCGCACTAATCCCTGCCTTTGCCAGCAGGCAGGTGTGGTGAATAATTTCTAGTACCACAGATAGACACAGATTAACACAAATAAAAATATATAATTATGGAACTAAACGTAAAAAAAAATTATAAAAAATTTTAACTATTATGTTTTTGGATTAAATTTTATATTAATTTTGCACCCAAATTTATAACTTAACAACAAATAATGAAAACAGGTAAAGTAAAATTCTTCAATGAATCTAAAGGTTTTGGATTTATTAAAGATGATGAATCAGGAAAAGACTATTTTGTTCATGTTTCCGGATTAATTGATGAAATCAAAGATGAAGATGAAGTAACATTTGAGCTAAAAGAAGGCAAAAAAGGAATAAATGCCGTTGATGTTAAACTGGCTTAATACAGTTATTTAATTGAATTACATGATTTAAAGCTCAGCATTATGCTGAGCTTTTTTTTGTATTGATTTTCCGATATAAAAAATATTTATTAACTTAGCCTTCCTAAACAACCTTTATTTATAATTTTATGTCTATAAATAGATACTAAATCAAACAATTAAATTATGAAATCAAAGTATTATTTATTTTCGTTTTTATTCCTGCTAACATTCGGAATTTTTCAACTTACTTTATCAGGTCAGGTTGTAATTAATGAATATTCGGTTTCCAATTTAAGTACAGTCACCGATAATTATTCGAGCTATGAAGATTGGATTGAATTATATAATACCGGTGGTTCTTCAGTTGATCTGGGCGGCTACTATTTAAGTGACCGGCCATCCGATTCAACCAAATGGCAAATTCCTGAAGGTGTTATTATTTCTGCCGGCGGATATAAAATTTTTTGGACATCAGGCAGAGATGAGGTGTCAGGTGGGCATTACCACACAAATTTCAAATTAACTCAAACCAAAGATAATCCCGAATATGTGGTTCTCACAAATCCCGAAGGAATCATCCTTGAGCAGGGGCAGTTATATAATACGCAAAAAGACAATTCCGGAGGTCGTACTACTAATGGTAGTGACAGTTGGAGTGTTTTCACTAATCCGACTCCCGGAAGCTCGAATAATTCATCCACTCCTTATCTGCGATATGCGGAAAAGCCTGCCGTGAGTGATACAGCAGGGTTTTACTCAGGTTCCATTACGATAACAATTACATCAAATGAGCCTAATTCTCAAATCCATTATACTACAAACGGAGATGAACCTACTGCCTCTTCTCCTGTTTATTCCGGGCCTGTTACTATTTCGTCAACTACCATTGTAAATGCACGTACAATCAGCAACGATACTGATATCTTACCAAGCCTGATAGAATTTAACACCTATTTTATCGGTATTACTCATCAATTGGCGGTTATTTCAGCATCTGCAGCGCAATTGGATAATCTCTTAAACGGAAATCAATCTTTAAGACCATTTGGTACTTTTGAATATTTTAACGAGGAAGGGGTGAGGACTACTTATGGATATGGAGAGTTTAACGAACACGGCCAGGATTCGTGGGTTCACGACCAGCGAAGCATCGACTATATCACCCGTGATGAATGCGGTTATAACTATGCCATAAGAGAAAATCTGATTCCATTAACTGACAGGGACGAATTTCAAAGGTTAATTCTCAGGGCTGCCGGTGATGATAATTACCCCGGTATTGATACAAGTGCTCACTTGAGAGATTATTTTATTCAGAATACAGCAGAAAAAGGTGGATTGAACCTCGATGTTCGCAAAGGAGAAAAGGGTCTTCTGTATGTTAACGGAATATATTGGGGAGTTTACGGTTTTCGTGAGAAAGTGAGTGACCATGACTTCACGAATTATTATTATAACCAGGGGAAATACGATATTTATTATCTTAAGCTATGGGGTGGAAGCTGGGCTGAATATGGCGGACAGGCAGCATGGGATGACTGGAACGAAATCCACAACTTTATTAAGTATAACAGCATGAGCAACCAGTCAAACTGGGAATATGTTAAATCGAGGTATGATTATACAAGTCTGGTGGATTATGTGCATATTAATTCTTATGTGGTTTGCTCCGACTGGATTAATTGGAATGTAGGGTGGTGGAGAGGTACCAATCCCGAAGGAGGACACCAGCGCTGGGGTTATGTTTTATGGGATGAAGATGCTACTTTTGCACATTATATTAATTATACAGGTGTTCCGGGCATAAGCCCGTATGTATCGCCTTGTTTTCCTGAAGGCTTAACTAATGATCCGGAAGAACACATTGTCGTGCTCAACAAGTTAAGGGCAAATGCCGAATTTGACCAGTATTACATTTCAAGATACATTGACCTTTATAATACGGTATTTCTTCCTGGAAATATGATTAGCTATCTGGATAGCATAGAAAGCAGGATGGCGCCCGAAATGCCCGGACATGTCGCACGCTGGGGCGGCTCGGTTACACAGTGGGAAAATAATGTACAGAAAATAAGAAATTTTATCAATGCCCGGCATAGTTTTGTTCCACAGGGTCTGATTGATTGTTACGACTTAACAGGACCCTATGAGCTTACTGTAAATATCGATCCTGCCGGAACCGGACAAATTCAGCTCAATTCCCTTACACTAAATCAGTCGGCGTGGGGAGGTCTCTATTTTGGAGGAATAGATATTAAGTTGAAAGCCATTGAGTCTGATCCTAACTACGAAGTTGACGCCTGGGTTCTTAATAATCATACAGTTACTCCATCCGATACAGCAAAAGAGGTTGTATTAAGCTTAAACATGGGGGATAACATTATCGCTCTTTTTAAACCAAAACTTATCATCGACTCACTAATTATAAATGAAATTAACTACAATTCGGCTGATGATTTTGACCCCGGTGACTGGGTTGAATTTTATAATCCGCATGAATATGAGCTTGATATAACAAACTGGGTCTTTAAGGATGAAGATGATGAACATTCATTTATTTTCCCTGCAAATACGATTATAGAACCATCGGGGTATTTAGTGCTATGTAGGGATACAGTCGCATTTGACAGTCTTTTCCCTGATGTAAATAATTTTGTGGGCGAAATGGATTTTGGTCTCAGTGGTAATGGTGAACTGATAAGGGTATTTGATTCCACAGGCTTATTGATTGATACCGTACATTATGACGATAATTACCCATGGCCAACCGGGCCTGACGGAAACGGACCAACACTTGAGTTGAAATACTGGCAATACGATAATGCCCTTCCTGAAAGCTGGGCAGCATCGGAAGATCACGGAACACCCGGAGAAACGAATGGTTACATAATAAATATACCAAAACAGAAACAAGATGTTGAAACTATATCTTTTGTAATTTATCCCAATCCTTTCGAAACGTCAGCTATTTTACAAGTTACTTCAAAAACAAACATAGAGGATGCGGAAATCATTATTTACAATGTATTCGGTAAAGAGGTAAAACGAATAAAAAATATTAACACGAACCGAATAGAAATTACAAGAGATGACCTGCCAAAAGGAGCTTACATTTGTAAATTCTTTAATAAGAAAAAAAATATTTTCGGAACCGGCAAATTGATGGCGGAGTAGATTTTAAAAAATGGTATAAGGGAAATAGGGTATAAAGGTATAGAGGGTATAGATCCCCTTATTTCCCCTATTTCCCAATTCAATAATAATATTTGTTAAGAAATTTTTATTATTCATTAACAATTTTTCAACAACCTCCCATACTTTAATTCAAAAGTATTAGTTTTAGCTCCTTTAATTTAAAATTGGAGGAACATAAATCATGGGTGGCTTTTTTGGTACTATTTCAAAATCGGATAGCGTTAGCGATTTATATTACGGAACCGATTACAATTCTCATTTAGGAACTAAAAGAGGAGGATTGGCAGTATTAAATTCCAAACAATTCAAAAGGACAATTCATAACCTTGAGAATTCGTATTTCAGGACAAAATTTGAACCTGTGCTTCACAAATTTCATGGGAATAGCGGTATAGGTATTATTAGCGATACCGAAGCGCAACCTATTCTTATCAACTCTCATCTTGGAGAATTTGCCATTGTTACGGTTAGTAAAATTGCCAATATTCAGGAGCTGACCCAAAGGGCTTTGAAACAAAAAAGGCATTTTTCGGAAACAAGTGCAGGAGTAACCAATCCTTCCGAACTTATTGCCATGTTAATTGACGAAGAAGAATCTTATGAAAAGGGTATCGAAAATGTTTACGAAAAGGTAAAAGGTTCCTGCTCCATGCTTCTTCTTACCAAAAAAGGGATATATGCTGCAAGGGATAAGCTGGGGAGAACACCAATAATGCTGGGCAAAAAAGAGGGAGCCTATGCAATGAGTTCCGAATCCAGCTCTTTTTCAAATCTTGGTTTCGAAACAGAAAAATATATCGGTCCGGGCGAAATTATTTTTATTACTGCCGATGGATACGAACAACGCCGGAAACCCAATGACAAAATGCAGATATGTGCTTTTCTGTGGGTGTATTACGGATATCCCAGCTCTGATTATGAAGATATTAATGTTGAAGAATGCAGGTATCGCTGCGGTGCAGCATTGGCAAAAAATGATGACACGGATGTTGATTTTGTTTCAGGTATTCCTGATTCAGGCATTGCCCATGCCATCGGTTATTCCAATGAAAAACAAATTCCATATAAACGGGCTTATGTAAAATATACGCCCACGTGGCCAAGAAGCTTCATGCCGCAGAACCAGGAAGTGAGAAATCTTGTGGCAAAGATGAAACTGATACCTGTTAAATCGTTAATTAACGGGAAAAGGATTCTGTTTTGCGACGATTCAATTGTAAGGGGAACACAATTTAAAGATAACGTTCAGATATTATATGAATACGGAACAAAGGAAGTTCATATACGGCCTGCCTGCCCCACGCTTATCTTTCCATGCGAATTCCTGAATTTTTCAACATCGCGCTCAACTCTGGACCTTGCAGGCAGACAAGCCATTAAAGAGCTTGAAGGTGCCGAAGATAAACATCTCGATGAATATGCAAAACCGGGCACAGACAGATACTATGCTATGATTGAAAAGATCAGGGAAAAAATTGGCGTAAGCTCCCTGAAGTATCAAAAGCTAGACGACCTTGTAAAAGCTATTGGCTTGCCAAAAGAAAGATTATGCACGCATTGCTGGGATGGGACGGGTTGTTTTTAAAATGAATAAAAGAGCGTAGTGTTATGTTAAGGTTGAGGCTAAGGAGAAGGTTGAGGAAAATGTTCAAAATAAATAAACTGGCGTGTGTAGGAATGAATCCACCAAATGCCGGACAAATGTGTGAATAACTTATAAGGCAACTGTAATGCCGGATAAACGAACTCGCCAGAATTCATCTACCAGCCAGTGAGTTATTCAAATGGAGCGGCCTGAAAGCATATTTTTTCACTTACTCATTTCTTATTTTCTAAAAAAAGTTTACTTATTGTAAACATTTTTTTTATTTTTGTCGTTTAATTATGAGAACACATTTAATAAAAAGACAATCTATTGTATATTTAAAAATTGAAAAGATGAAATCATTAAAGTATAAAATCATTAAGTCAAGAGAACAATATGATGCCTATTGTAATGCTCTTGAAGAATTGTTGTTTCAAAATGAAGAAACAAAAGATATTGAAGTTTTAGAGGAAATTGAACTTCTTACATTATTAATCGAAAAATGGGATAAAGAACATAATTCATTTATGGAGTTGGAGCCTATTCAACTTTTAAAATCTTTAATGGCAGAGCATCATCTTAGAGCTAAAGATTTAGTTGATATAATGGGAATTTCAAAAGGCATGGTCTCCAACATTCTAAATTACCGTAAAGGATTGTCTAAAGAAAGCATTAGGAAACTTTCAATTCATTTCAAATTATCTCAGGAAGCGTTTAATAAACCATATAAGCTAATTACAGAGGTTAATAAGCATTACAAAAATGCGAATCTCATGAATACAAAAAAAGATTTAGTAGTTGCGTGATCTTTGCAATCATTGCGAATTCAAACAATACAATCCTTATTTTATTGCCAAATCATTTTCAACGGGTTCAATTGCATAATAGTATTATGCGTAATTTTACTGATTCAATTCTTCATTAAAATTCAATTATGAAAGTCTTTCTGATCTACATCCGCGATGATGATTATTACCATATCCTTCCAGAAAAATTAAGTAGAGACAGAAACGGCGACAGGGTAGAGGTGATGGCTTTTCCGCCTCTCGGAATCCAGACACTTGCACCGATCATACGGCAACATGGGCATGATGTAAGAATGTTCGATACATGCCACCCGCAAATGAAGGAAGAGCACATCGCACAAGCTGTTTTAGATAAAAAACCGGATGTAATCGCACTTTCATTTTTATCAACAACTTCTTATCTGCTTCTCAAGAGTATGGCAAAGCGGTTAAAGAAAACAGCGCCTCATACGCCTGTCATTACGGGTGGTGCGTTTGCAACCGTAAATGCTGTTCATATCCTGAAGGATGCCCCATATATTGACTGTGTTGGCAGAGGCGAAGGCGAAGAACTCCTCCCTGAGTATCTTGACAACCTTGATAATCTTGAAGGGGTGAGAAGCCTGACATGGCGCTCAAATGGAGATATCGTCCATAATCCTGACAGGCCGCTTATCAGCGACCTTAACCGGTTCCCTTATCCTGACCGCTCCAGCCTGCCTGTCGAATACATTGAGTCAATGCCACTGGATGTGCCGGCAGTTCTTTCGCTGGATCGTTTTTGTACGATGCAAACCAGCAGGGGATGCCCTTTTAATTGTATATATTGTGATATTCCTTCATTAGCGCGGGGCAAGTGGCGGAGCAGGTCGCCGGAACATGTATTGGGAGAAATGCAACAGCTTAATGACGAGGGCTATCGGTCAATTTATCTTACCGACGACCACTTTTTGATGAAAAGGAAGAGAATAGAGGAAATCTGCCAGGGAATCATTGACCGAAAATTGCAATTTCATTGGGGTTGCGAGGGGCGGGTGGATTCAGTTGCCGTTGATGAGTTGCCCGTTATGGTAAAGGCAAACTGTAACTTCCTTGCTTTCGGCGTTGAGGCAGGCACACAGAAAGTATTAGACCGATTGAATAAAAATCAAACACTTGAGCAAATTGAGCACGCTATCAGGGAAGCCAAAAAACATGGAATAGAGACAGCACACGGCTTTTTCCTTATCGGCTCGCCTGACGAAACCGAAGAAGATATTGTCGAGAGCTTTCGCTTTGCTGCAAGATTAAACTTAGACACTTTCGGATTTAACCGCCTTTGCGTGTATCGGGGTACTCCATTGTGGCAGGAATATATTGACAGAGGAATCATAGATGATGAGTGTGACTGGCATAAGTGGTTCAAGTGCTCCGACATTGATCCAACCATTCTGCCAAGCGAAGTTGTGCATATAGCCAGAAAAAAGGGTTATCTGAAACTGTTTGGTTATCTGCTTCTACACCGGCCCGTTAAAACATTCAGGCTCCTTCGCAAATTCGGCAGGTATATGCAGGCTTCTGATATTTTTAAGCTTCTCTGGAGTCCGTTCCGTAAAAAAACTTTGACAAGGAAACCTGAACTGCCGGAAAGGATGATAGAACAGGGGATAGATGCACCTGTAAGGAAGACTTTATAAGGATTGCTGTATCTTATAAACAAATATATCATATTGCCATATAATGTACTCGCATTATGTTACTTAGTTTTGGGTTAAATTTTGTGTTCCCCTCATTCGTGTTGGCTGTTGCGAAAGGGGAGGGGAAAGGCAGAATTTATCAGGTAATTCAAGATATAAATACTATTTTTGATGAACTTATTTAAAAGTTGATGTTAAGGAATTAATTGAAACAAAAGCAAAAAGAAAGTAAATGGCATTTTTTCAAAACTCAGTAATTAATAAACATCTCAAAGCATTAGATAAGGAAGTTGTAAAAGCTGCTTATGCTAAGTTCAGGGAATATTTTCATAATCCTGAAATTCAGCAAAACATTCGTGAGCTAAATGAGGAACAATTTCAGCAGAAATTTTTAATTGAACTATTCGTTAATATTTTCGGTTATACTATAAACCCTGATCCGGATTACAATTTAACCACGGAATATAAAAACGAAAAGGGAGCAAAAAAAGCAGATGGAGCTATATTATCCCACTCTGGAGGGGGTGAAGGGGGAGGTAAAGAAGCCATTGGAGTAATTGAACTTAAATCTACAAAAACAAAAGACCTTGATAAAATAAACGATCAGGCATTTAACTATAAAAACAACCAAACGGGCTGTATTTATGTGATTACGTCCAATTTTGAAAAACTCCGCTTTTTTATCCATAATTCGGTTGACAATGTGGAATTTAACCTGTTCACGCTTACCAAACAGGAATTTGAATTGCTTTGGTTGTGCTTGAGTGCCGACAGTTTGTTGGGCGGTGTTCCGCTAAAAGCCAAAGAAGAAAGCTTATTAGCAGAAGAAAACATCACCAGGCAACTGTATAAAGATTACTCTTCTTTTAAAAACGACTTATGGCAAAGCATGGTGAAAAACAGTCCTGAAGCTGACCGGTTGTTGCTCTTTAAGAAAACCCAAAAACTATTAGACCGTTTTCTGTTCATCTTTTTTAGCGAAGATAGCGGTTTATTGCCTCCTAATTCTATTTCCAGAATAGTAAAGCGATGGAACATCTTGCAAGAAGAAGATGCTTACAAACCTTTGTACGACATCTTTAAGCAATATTTTGAATACATCAATACCGGAAGAAAAGGCAAAACCTCACAAGACGATATTTTTGCCTATAACGGTGGTTTGTTTTTCGCTGATGAAGTGTTAGACAACATTGTGATTGACGATGGTGTTTTGCACCTGCATGTAATGAAGCTAACGGCTTACGATTTTCAGAGTGAGGTAGATGTAAATATACTGGGGCATATTTTTGAAAACTCGCTGAATGAAATTGAAAATGTAATTGCCCAACTGGAAGGGCAGGAGGTTGACAAGAGCAAAACCAAACGAAAAAAAGATGGCGTTTTCTACACACCCAAATATATTACCAAATACATTGTTGACAATACGGTAGGTAAGCTGTGTGAAGAAAAGAAAGCCAAACTAAGTATTGTAGATGAAGAATTTGCAAAAGGCAGACGTAACCGCAAAAAAGAAACCGTTAAGAAATTGGATGAAAGCATACAAGCTTACCGGGAATGGCTGCTCAATATTACCATTTGCGACCCGGCTTGCGGAAGTGGTGCTTTTTTGAACCAGGCATTGGAGTTTTTAATTGAAGAACACGAGTATATTGACGAATTACAAGCTCAACTCTTTGAAGAAAGTATTGTTTTCCAGGATGTAAGCAACCATATTTTGGAGAAAAACATTTATGGTGTTGACATTAACGAAGAAAGTGTTGATATAGCCAAACTCTCTTTATGGCTGCGTACAGCACAAAGAGGAAGAAAGTTGTCGGTTTTAAGCAATAATATCAAATGCGGAAACTCATTGATAGATGACCCTGAAGTTGCTGGAGATAAAGCCTTTGATTGGAATACGGAATTTCCACAAGTTTTTAAGGAAAAAGAAAAGAAAACTTGGCATATAACTACGGCAACACATAATTCGAGATATTCACAACGAATGTTCGATAATCATGTAAAGCTTGGAGAAGCAGTTTGGTTGTCAGAACAAGACGAAATATATATAACTGGAATAGTTGCCGATATTGTAAATGAAGGCAATCTAAATGTAGTAGCATATAATATCTGCGGAGACCATATGCATATTCTACTGGTATGCGACGAAAATGAACTCCCGAAAATAGTGGGGAAAATAAAAGCCGTAAGTGCCCGAAAATATAATATAGAAAAAGGGATAACCGTTCCCGCTACGACTGAGGAGAGCGAGGAAGACGAGGAAACAAGGGGACATGTCCCATTGTCGAGTAGCGATACCGAAACGGTAGTCGATACCGAAGCGAATAGCGGTAGCGATAGCTCTATGAATACGAAAAAGGAAAAGAAAAAATATAATTCCCTATGGACGCAGAAATTCGGCAAACGAAAAATAACCGATGATAATGACTTGCGAAATGTAATAAACTATATTCGAACTAATCGTCAAAAACACGAACTGCTCGAAAATAAAAAGCTCGAAAAAACAATTAACAAAATGACCTGTTCTATTGAACACGCCTTCCGTGCCGAATATAAAGGTGGTTTTGATGTGGTGATAGGGAATCCGCCTTATGTTTCAATAAAGGAAGTAGAATTAACTAATTTTTATAAGGATAATTACATAGTCGCTAAATCTCAATATGACTTATTTACATTATTCATAGAATTAAGTACGAAAATATTGAAAAAGAATGGTTTTCATTCTTTTATTATTCCTGATTCAATTATTGGCAGAAGTAGTTACAAAGTTGTTAGGAAATTAATATTTGACAATTTCACTTTAGAAAAAATTTTACATTTAAACCCAGTTTTTAAAGATGCATCTGTTAGTAGTTGTATATATGTTGGGAAAAAAACTTTACAAGAAAAATACAATATTACTTATTATAAAACTTGCGATATAGATAATTTTTTAAGTTCTATTTTTGAATTAAAAATAATACCAATTGAATACATCCTTAAAAACCAGAATTTAAAAATTTTATTCATTGATGAAAAAGAAGCAATACTAATAGATAAAATATTTTTAAATTCCAACTTACTCGGAAACTTAACATATAGTTGGCGCGGTGAAGAAATAGGAACAAAATCTACAGTTATTGTCAATAAAAATGCAAAATTTCGTATTATTATTGGTGGAAACATAGAAAGATTTTATTTCAAAGGTGAGGAATTATTTATAGAAGAATCAAATGTAAAAAAAGAACTTTCTAATTATCAAAAGGATAAAATTGTAATTCGTCAATTAGGCGATAATATAAATGCAAATTATGATAATAATGGTTTTATAAATGTTCAAGCAGTTTATAATATTTTTTCCATAAATGAAACAATAGAAAATAAGTTTATTTTGATTTTAATTAACTCAAAATTGATTGATTTCATTTATAGAACACTCTATAAAGAAAAAATATCATTCCCTCGTATCCTTTTGGAGAATATTCGAGAACTTCCTATTAAAGAAATCCCAAAAGAAGTTCAACAACCCTTCATCGAAAAAGCCGATAAGATGCTTGATTTAAACAAACATCTCAAAGAAAAGAAAAACAAGTTTTTAAATCGGGTAAAAGATAATTTTGAGATAGAAAAAGTTAGTAAAAGATTAGAAACATTTTATGAATACGATTTTAAAACATTTGTAGCCGAACTAAAAAAGCAAAAAATAAAATTATCACTTGTACAACAAGATGAGTGGGAAGAATATTTTAATACCTACAAAAACGAAATCAACCAATTACAAGACGAAATAAATACAACTGACAAAGAAATAGACAAAATGGTTTATGAGTTGTATGGGTTGAGTGAGGAGGAGATTAGGATTGTGGAGGGTGCTTAAAAATATATTTTAATACTGGAAGAAAAGGCAGCACACCTTTTATACTTCGTTGTAAAGAATCATTCTTTTGTTGATGGTAATAAACGAATAGCTGCTTTTATATTAATAATCTCGTAATTCTAAAATAATAATAAATGTCCTATAATTAATATTATGTTAAATAGGAAATATAAAAACATAGGAGCGGTTTTAACTACATCTCTCCTATTTGTTTTTTATTATATTATTTTTTTTATCTATTCTCTATCTTAGCATTTATTTCTTTCATCTTATCATACATTTTCAATCTTGTATAAATATCTTTTAACGATCCTAATGTGTTAATATCATCCGGCTGCAATTCGTGCGCTTTTTCAAGATACGGCAAACTTGAACTCAAATAATTATCTGCTTCTTCCTTCATTATGTTATATTCTTCAGTAGCGTCAATTGGTAATTGATTTGCTATTTCGATAATTGCTATTGCCTTATTTACGTATAAAGCTCCCATATTATAATTCGGATCGAAATAATCAGGATTTATTTCAAGCGCATTTTTATATGCGTTTACCGCGTTTTCAAAAGCATTGTCCCTGGCTTCATTGTTTTGGTTTGTATCCTCCACAATTTTATTGTATTGAACACCAATGGCATAAAAAATAGTTTCATTAACGTCTTCCAGTTTTGCGGCTATTTCAAGCAGATCAAGTGCTTCGGCAGTTTTATCTCTTTCAAGGTAAAAATTAATTGTAGCAAATAACAGATATTCATTCCCCGGAAATTTCTGCATACCTAATTTTAAATATTCTTCGGACTTAACTTCATCATCTTTATAATCAATATATATTTTTGAAAGGGATGAATAAATTCCCGGTTCAGGATAATCGTATTCAACTAAGGTATTAAATTTATCT
>JACKQG010005899.1_pt1 | contig 13244 bp, 15 predicted proteins | sample 8237621 | NCBI WGS metagenome assembly JACKQG01 (sample SAMN15677084, study PRJNA649215) | marine metagenome | biome: marine; feature: Black Sea; material: saline water; isolation source: suspended particulate matter (SPM) from the Black Sea western gyre | collected 2013-06-09/2013-06-10 | depth...
AATGTTAAATTTTTAACTTCTCTTAAAAAGCAAAGTGAGAAATACTGTCAAGCTGGCACAAGGGCAAGACCTTTCTCACTTTTAACGAAAAAACCCTTAAAAAATAGCTATTTAAAGCCTAAAACAAGGGTTTTTATTGTTATTTATGTGGTGCAGGCCTTGCCTGCACTTTTTTTTAGGGTAAAAAATTACGCAAAAAGTGCGATTTGGATAATTTCCGAAATTTTAAGGCAATTAAACTTTTTTTACAAATTCTGATTTAAGCTTCATAGCGCCATGACCAGGGATTTTACAGTCGATATTATGATCTCCCTCACACAAGCGAATACTCTTAACCTTAGTGCCGACCTTAACAGCATTAGACGTACCTTTGATTTTTAGATCTTTAATCACGGTTACCGTATCACCATCATTCAAAACATTACCATTGGCATCTTTAACCACTGCTTCTTGTTCGGTTAAGTCATCTTGAGAAAACTCATGTGCACATTCAGGGCAAATAAAAAAATTACCATCTTCGTAGATATATTCAGATTGGCATTGTGGACAGTTAGGCAGGCTCATGACTTTCTCTTATACAGTAAACGGATATTTAACCGGATCGTGGTGCTCGTAGCCAACTAATTCAAAATCATCCATGGTTACCCAAGTTTCTAAATCTTCTAAGGTTTTAATAGCTGGATTAATTTTAAGACTTGGTAAGGTCAATGGTTCGCGATCCACTTGTTGGTTTTTAAAAATTTCTACTTGATTTTCATATAAATGCACATTGGATAAATGATGACGCATTTTTTTGGCTTTTTTACCGGTAATTTGCGCGGTAATTAACAGTAAAAATGCCACTTGAAAATGGTTAAATGGCTGACCGAGTGCGTAGTCAGATGAGCGTTGATAACTCTCTAAATACAAATCATCACCCAAAAGATTAAAGTGGTGCGTGTGCATACATGCTGGCAAGCATGCGCGATGGATAAGATTGGGGTGATTAAAGGTCATAATCTCACGACGATCATCCACGCCATTAGATAAATCCGTTACAATCTTTTTATACTGATCGAGCGGTTCGTCGTCTTCAATACCGGGAAATGCACGCCCTATCACGCCATAACACATGCCCATATCATCCTCGCCTTTGCGGTGTGGATTGTCAAGCCAAGCTTGGTTGTCATTAGCATTAGCATTCCAAGTATTACAACCAATTTCTCTAAATTGTGCTGCACTACCATAACCACGAATATAGCCAAGCATTTCAGCGATAGCTGATTTCCAAAAGAGTTTTTTGGTAGTGACTACAGGCACCGTCCCATCACTCAGATCATGTTCAAATGTCGCACCAACAATCGCTAGTGTCTTTTGCCCGGTTCGAGCATTTTCAAGCCACACACCTTCATCTAGAATTCTTTTGCCAATATCAATATATGATTTCATGCCTTCTTGTAAGCTTTGTTTAATAAATAGACGCCAAAGACAACCATCGGCAAACTTAACAATTGCCCCATGGTTAACCAGTTAAACGCCAAGTAGCCTAACTGAACATCAGGCACTCGAACAAACTCAATTATAAATCTAAAGAGCCCATAAAAAATTAAAAATAAAGCCGAGACTGACATTAGCGGTCTTGTCTTGCTACTAAACAACCAAAGAATAATAAATAGCACCAACCCTTCTAAAAATGCCTCGTACAATTGTGATGGATAGCGAGTTAATTCCTGAGTTTGAATATACATACCCAAAGAACTGTCAGTAACCTTACCCCAAAGCTCACCATTAATAAAGTTACCCAATCGACCAAATCCAAGCCCGAGTGGCACGAGTGGCGCGACAAAATCCATGGTAGTAAAGAAGCTTTTGTTGTATTTACGATTAAACAAAATCATGGCCAAAAGTACACCTAAAAAACCGCCATGAAACGACATGCCCCCACCTTGAATAGCAAAAATTGAAAGTGGATCAGATAAAAAATTGGGCAAATTGTAAAACAACATGTAGCCTAATCGACCACCAACAACAACGCCAATAGCGCCGTAAAAGATCATATCTTCTATCTGCTGAGCATTCCAATCATTGGACTTTTTGGCGCGATAATTAGCCAAAAAATAAGCAGCCAAGAATGCCAGAAGATACATCAACCCGTACCAGTAGATTTGAACAAAGCCTAAATCTAATGCAACAGGATTAATAGTTGGATAAATCATCGCTGATTAAAATGGTGTGCTTGAGGTGATTCGAACACCCGACATTTGGCTTCGGAGGCCAACACTCTATCCAGCTGAGCTACAAGCACTTAAACAGAATGGATATAAATAGAATGCTTTATAAATCGTCAGCCGTACAGAAAACCGCTTGCATATTTTCAACCAATTTAAGAATTTTTACATCTTTAACTTTGCATAAAATCTTATTACCATCGCGTCTAGATTCAACAATTTCTTTGGTTCTCAAGATATCAATATGCTGAGAAATATTTGATTGTGAAGATCCTACTTGTTTTACAATCTCTAGTACAGGCAGTTCGTCATTTTTCAATGCACACAAAATCTTTAAACGCAACGGATGCGCCATCGCCTTTAATGCTTTGGTTGCCTTTTCAATATCTTCTTCTTTTTCTAATAAAGTCATGTCACTCATAATTTCTTCTCGTTTTAGTTCTGCGGCTAATTAAAGTCTGCCTAGCATACCGTATACGCCATATCTTCTTAATTTAATTAATACCATTTTTTGATAGTAATTAATCAAACTGTCATTGTTTAGCACGATATCAGCAATCTTCCACTGCTGATCAACGGTTTGATGAAAAACCAAGTCTATGAACATGCCATATGAATAATAACCGTTTACTTTTAACTTCACAGCAATTGTGCCACCAATCATTGGACGAGCCGAGATAAATTGAAAAGAAGTAGATCTAGTTTGGGTTAATCTTGACAATAACGAAGCAACAATATTTTGCTTAATTTTGGTGGCAAAATAAGCTTGCTCTTCTTGACCTAATTGAATATTACTAACCAATAGTACTTCATTGGCAATATGATCAAAATCAAATAAAGGTGCAACTTCGGTTTGAATTAACTGGCCAACTGGCTGTGGAGAGTAAGTTGCAACCGTGGTTAGTTGATTAAGTTTAACAATGGCAGTTTGAATGGTTTTAACAGGGCCTGCAGGCTGTTTAACGGTTGCAGGTTCAGCCGATTCAGTAGTCACTTGATCATTTGATTCTGGCGCAATTTCAGTATTATCTTGCGAGGTGCTTTCAACTGTATCTTGTGCATAGCTCAACATTGATAAAGACAATAAAAACGCTAACAACCCTACATTCAATCTTCTCATTTTTTCTCCATTTAATAAAAACAAAACCAAGTAAAATCTGAAACAATAATTCTTGTTTTCACAGTATTATATTTTAACTTTGTATAAGAAAATAACTATATTATGACTTTCTTCAATTTTTTTAAAAAACCGTTGGCTTTAGCACTCTTTACTGCCTTTTCCAGCCTTTCTTTACAGGTAAATGCAGAGACAGAGGCTGAAAAACAACGATTAGAAGCCTTTTTTAAAGATTTAGAAGCGTTTACGGTTGTATTTAGTGATATTAAGCAACTATATGTTGATGATGTTGAAAATAAGGAATTATTTGATAATGCTATCAAAGGCATGGTTAGTGGACTTGATCCACATTCGGTTTACCTTGAGCCTAAAGAACAAAAAGATTTAATGGAAAGCGCCTCTGGCAAGTTTGGCGGTCTAGGTATTGTTATTAGCAAAAAAGACGATAGTATTCAAGTTATTTCACCCATTGACGATACACCCGCTTACAAGGCTGGCATTCAGGCAGGAGACTTAATTGTAAAAATCGGTGATAAACCCGTACGCGGCATGACGCTTGAAGACGGGGTTGATTTAATGCGTGGTGAGCCAGGCACTAAGATAAAAATTACAGTGCTACGAAAAAAACAACAGCCTTTTGAGGTTGAAATTACACGTGAAATTATCACTATTGTTACCGTTAAAGGTTATTTGCTAGAGGATGACATTGGCTATGTTCGAGTCTCAAGCTTTCAAGGGCCGACTGCCGAACTACTCAAAGAAACAATTGCCAAATTGGTTAAAGAGAACGGAAATTATTTAAAATCATTAATTCTAGACCTTCGCAACAATCCTGGCGGCGTGCTAAATGGTGCGGTTGATGTTTCCAATCTATTTATTGATGAAGCTGGATTGGTGGTATACACAGAAGGCAGAATTCCCAGCTCAAATTTAAAATTCAAAACAGAGCGTGGCGACATATTGCTTGGCTCGCCAATAGTGGTGTTAATCAATGAAGGCTCCGCCTCCGCCTCAGAAATTGTGGCTGGCGCCCTACAAGATCACAAACGCGCCATTGTTATGGGTAGCACCTCTTTTGGCAAAGGCTCGGTGCAAACAATCATCGAGCTTGATGAAGGTTACGGTCTCAAAGTAACCACAGCACGCTATTACACACCAAGTGGTCGATCTATCCAGGCTAAAGGCATTGTTCCTGATATTGAACTTAAAAACATCAGTCTTGAAAATGAAAAAGAAGCCTCTATTGTTGACATCAAAGAAAACGATTTGAATGGTCATTTAGTTGAAGAAGATCCAACCAACATGTCTGAAGACGAGATTATTGAATCACAAGAAAAAAACCAAACCTCACTCGACAAAGAAGCCGTTGAAAAATTAAAAAAAGATTATTTTGTCCATGAGGCAACTAATCTTTTAAAGGCATTAACGGTTTTAGGTAAATAATTAATGGCAACAACGCTGGCAATAGCTAATCAAAAAGGCGGTGTGGGCAAAACCACCACGGCGGTCAATTTGAGCGCAGCACTTAAAGCAATCAAAAAGCGCGTGTTGTTAATCGATATTGACCCACAAGGCAATGCCACTATGGGTTGTGGCGTAGATAAATATATGCTGGATAACTCTATTTGTGAATTGCTGCTAGATGAGTGCAGCATCAACAAGGCTATTGTTCATGTTGATGAATCAGGCATTGATGTGCTTGGTGCCAATACTGATTTGATTGCAGCTGAAGTGGCACTATTACGCGGAAACAACTCTGAATTTAAACTTAAAAAAGCCATTAATTCTGTTGCCAGCCAATATGATTATGTCATTATTGATTGCCCACCTTCACTCAATATGCTGACCATTAATGCCTTTACTGCCGCTGACGGTATTATCATCCCCATGCAATGTGAATATTATGCATTGGAAGGTTTAAGCGCACTCATGCAAACCATCGAAAAAATCAAATCAACTACCAATCCAGAGTTGGAAATAACTGGCCTGGTTAGAACCATGTACGACACGCGCAACAATTTATCTAACGAGGTGTCTATTCAGTTACAGCAATTTTTCTCACACAAAGTGTTTAAAACTATCATACCAAGAAATGTAAAATTAGCTGAAGCACCAAGCTTTGGTCAAGATGCTATTAGCTATGCGCGCTCATCTAAGGGTGCAATTTCTTACATCTCCTTAGCTAGTGAAGTGCTAAGAAAAACATCAATCAACTAAATTATTATGGCAAAAATTTCAAAATTAGGTCGTGGATTAGACATTTTATTAGGCCAAACAGGTGACAGCAGCAACGCACAAAATAGCAACGAAAACATGAAGCTATTAGGCGTTGAAAATCTTCAGCGTGGTAAATTTCAACCCAGGGATGATTTTGATGCAGACTCACTTAACGAGCTAGCCAATTCGATTACCTCTCAAGGTGTTATTCAGCCTTTAGTTGTACGCAAAATCACTTATGATAAATACGAAATTATTGCGGGTGAGCGTCGTTGGCGCGCAGCCCAAATTGCAGGACTTACCGAAGTACCGGTTATCATTCGTGAAATTGACGATCAAGTAGCGCTAGCGATTGGTCTAATTGAAAACATTCAACGTGAATCATTAACCCCACTTGAAGAAGCAAAAGCATTACAACAATTAATTGACGACTTTAAGATGACTCATGAAGAAGTTTCTCATGTCGTGGGCCGCTCAAGATCTAGTGTAACTAACTTGATTCGCCTATTGCAACTGGGTGAAGCCACTAAAGCATTATTAAACCAAGGAAAAATTGAGATGGGCCATGCTCGTGCATTGCTCCCTTTGAGTAATGAAAACCAGCTGATGGTGGCCAATCAGGTTATTGCCAAATCTTTATCAGTGCGACAAACAGAAGAATTGGTCAAACGCGTACAAAATCCAAAAACTAAAGCCACTTCAACCGTTGATCCGCATCTCAGCGAGCTCATGAAATCATTGTCAAAAACTCTAGATTCTAAAACAGAGATTAAAGCAACGGGCGACAAAGGCAAAATCATCATTCATTTTAAATCTGAAGACGAGTTGGCCAATATCTTAAAACATATTAAATAATCACCGTACTAATCAAAACCACCAACACGATCAAGTTTTAATGAATCGTCATAGTGCATCCAAATACCGAAAGCTTTACCAATAATATAGCTTTCTGGCACAAAGCCCCAGAAGCGTGAATCGCTACTACGTGAGCGATTATCACCCATGACAAAGTAATGCCCTTCTGGTACTACTGCCTTTACCCCTCTTGAAGCTTGATTAGGGTCAAGCAAGATATCGTGCGGATTTTCCTTGATCAATTCACGCTTATGCTTGAAACCCGTCATCCCTGCGCCTGACTCAACACCTTGATAATCAGCATAATCTTCATAGCTAATTTTTTCACCATTGATACGCAAGACATCAGCATGATAGATAATCTCATCTCCAGGAACGCCAACAACACGTTTAATAAAATCAGCACCTTGATATTTGCTATTTTTTTCGTAATTTGGGTAGCGAAAAACAACCGCATCACCTCGTTCAGGCTTTTTAAATTCTACAATTTTTTTATTTAAAACAGGGATGCTAATGCCGTAATCAAACTTTGACACTAAAATAAAGTCACCAGTTAATAAAGTTGGCATCATCGAATTTGAGGGAATTCTAAAAGGCTCAACCAAAAAACCTCGAAGCATAAATACTAATAATAACACTGGGAAAAATTCAGCCGACCATTGAACAATTTTTGGTCGATTTAAGTACTTTTCGTTTTTATTAAAACGCAAGAACATTACAAAGTAAACAAACTTAGTAAAACCGGTTTTATCAGGCGTTGAATGCACTGTATTACCAGATTTATTAAAGAATAAATGATCCAAGCTAACAATCACAAAAGCTGTAATTAAAAACAAGGCTAAATACGAGGAAACATCCCAAGCAAAGAACGGTGATGCATTTTCAAGTGTCATAATTCAATATCCATAGAAAAAAAAGGTTCAATAAAACGTTGTTATTATATAATAACTTCTTTTTATAGTTTTTCACATTGGAGGAAATACAATGGCATTAGCAGATTTAGAAAGAGATGGTCACGGTTACTTAGTGGACCTTACACAATGGAATGAAGATATTGCACAAGAGCTTGCAGCTGAAGAAGGCGTTGAGCTAACCGAAGATAGCTTTAAGTTAATTAACTTCCTACGCAATGAGTACATTAACAACAATGCTAACCAGCCAAACGAGCGCAACATGGTTAAAGGCTTAAAATCTGACTGGGAAGGAAAACTAGATACTAAAGTATTATACAAATTATTCCCTAAAGGCCCTGCCAAGCAAGCAGGCAAAGTAGCTGGTCTTCCAGAAACTAGACGTAAGGGTGGTTACTAAGCATTAGCTTATAATCAAAAAAAGGCGCTCATTGAGCGCCTTTTTTAATGCCTATTGTTTTTATACTTCAATAATACTCATACCCGCTGAATTAGCTAATTCAACAAAATTTGGGAAAGAAGTCATCACATTGTCAACACCATTAATTTCAATTGGGTAATCACAGCGTAACGAAGCTATGGCAAATGACATAGAGATACGATGATCATGATGTGACTCAATCATGGCAGTTGGCTGCTTAAATGCACCACCTTGAATTTTAATGCCATCTTCTAGTACTTCATTTTCAATGCCTAGAATGGTTAGTCCATCTGCCATTACTTGAATGCGATCTGATTCCTTAACGCGCAATTCTTTAGCGCCGGTTAATACAGTTTCACCTTTAGCACAGCTCGCCGCAATAAATACCGCAGGGAACTCATCAATCGCTAATGGTACAAATTCCTCTGGGATATTGATACCTTGTAATTCAGAAGACTGAATGCGAATATCAGCTAATAACTCACCACCAATTTCACGCTCATTAGACAGTGTTAAATCTGCACCCATCAACTGCAAAATATTAATTACACCAGTGCGAGTCGGATTAATGTTAACACCTAATAAAGTTACATCTGCTTTTGGCGCAATAGCAGCTGCCACCATAAAAAATGCAGCCGATGAAATATCACTCGGCACTTGAATTTCGGTGGCTGTTAATGACCCGCCTCCGCTCAAACACATTTGATTATTGATAACTCGAACTTCATAACCCAGCCCAGTCAACATGCGCTCAGTATGATCACGCGTTGGCGCTGGCTCCGTGACACAAGTATTACCCTGAGCATACAACCCTGCTAATAAGATGCAAGACTTTACTTGTGCAGAGGCTACCGGCAAATCATAATGAATACCTGTTAATGTTTGGCCACCGGTAATTTTTAGAGGCGGCTTGCCCTCATCACTATCAATCACTGCACCCATATCACGTAAAGGGTTAATCACACGTCCCATTGGGCGTTTTGACAAAGACTCGTCACCAATTAATTCACAATCAAAATCTTGAGCGGCAAGAATGCCTGACATCAATCTAATTGAAGTGCCAGAATTGCCTAAATCTAGCGGCCCTACTGGTTTTTTTAGGCCATTAATACCAACACCATGAATAGTAACTTTATCCCCTTCACGCTCAATTTCAACGCCCATTGCCTGGAAAGCCTTTAAAGTTGATAAAGCATCCTCGCCTTCTAAAAAGCCACTCACCTTAGTAACACCATCACCCAAGGAACCTAACATGATTGAACGGTGAGAGATTGATTTATCTCCTGGAACTTTTAGGTCTCCCGACAACGCTGTTGCCGGACTTGCAATAAATTTACTCATATTTCTCTTAGTCTTTCAACCAATCATCACGTGCAGTTTTCGCTTCAGAAAACAACTGCTCCAACGCCTCTGATTGATTATTTTTAATTAAATTAGATAAGTTTTCCAAACGCGCTTGGTAACCCTCAATGTGCTTAACGATTTGATCTGGATTATTAATACAGATATCGCGCCACATAACAGCATCACTCGAGGCAATGCGTGAAAAATCTTTAAAACCACCCGCTGCATAATGACACGCCTGAGGATTGCTGCTAACCAGGTAATCCATTAACGAAAATGCCAACATGTGAGGCAGATGCGAGGTCATGGCCAATAAATCATCGTGCTTAGTGGTATCCATAATTTCTATCTTGGCGCCAATATTTGCCCATAAGTCGCTGATTGCAGCGATAGATTTGGCATTGGCATTAACCTCTGGCGTAATAATAACGCGTTTGTTGTTAAATAAGTCAGCATCTGCCGCCTCAACACCACTTTGCTCTTTGCCAGCAATTGGGTGTGCTGGAATGAAGTTTTCAGGCATTGTGCCAAACACTTGTTTTGCAATATTAACCACGCTACCTTTGGTACTACCAACATCGCTAATGATCATTTGCTGCGTAACATAAGGCTTAATTAAATTTAACACAGATTCAAAACTGTTAACTGGTGTTGCAATTAACACCATATCAACATCAGCTAATGCTTGAGCAATATCTAACGAATATTCATCAATAACACCTAAATCCTGCGCTTTAATTAGACTTAATTCGTTTCTGCCAAAACCAACAATAGTATTAACTTGATTAGCTTGCTTCAAACCCGCTGCAAAAGATCCGCCAATCAAGCCAACACCGATAATGCAAATTTTATTCATCATAAGACTGACTCTAGCGCATCAAGAAAATCTGAAATCTCTCTAGAAGTGCCAATCGACACTCTCAAATAGTTTTTCATTTCAACCGGTCGAACAATAAAACCAAGTGCCAATAATTGCTGATATAACTTCGGTGCATCCTCCACTTTAACAGCAATAAAATTTGCCGCAGAAGGAATATAACTCAAGCCCAGCTTATCAAAACCAGTGGCCAGTTGCTTTAGACCATTTTTATTCGCAATCACCGAACGAACCAGGTGCGACTGATCATCAAGTGCAGCCACTGCAGCCACTTGAGCCACTTGATTTACATTAAATGGCTGACGAATACGATTAATGTAATCGGCAATCTTGCTACTCGATAATGAATAGCCAACACGCAATCCTGCCAAACCGTAGGCCTTAGAAAAAGTTCGTGTAATAATTAAATTATCAAATTCTTTAAGCCAACCGACAGCTAAATCATCTTGATCTAAATATTCAACATAAGCCTGATCAAGCACCACCGTAATTGAATTTGGCACACGTGACAAAAACCCATGGATTGATTCATCATCCAATAAAGTGCCTGTTGGATTGTTCGGGTTGGCAATAAATATCAGTTTCGTGTTATCAGTAATTGACAATAACATCGCTTCTAAATCATGGCCAAAATCCTTAGATTTTGTAACTACCGCCTTCGCGCCAAGCGCCTGAGTAACTAGCGGATAAACCACAAAAGCAAATTCGGAAAATATTACTTCATCATCACTCTTACAAACATATACTCTAGCAATTAACTCTAAAATGTCATTCGAGCCATTACCCAAAGTAATTAAATCAATAGCCACATCCAAGTGGTTGCTGATCGCTTGCTTAAGCTCAAAACCATTGCCATCAGGATAGCGATCAACCTCTGTAACCGCTTGTTGCATAGCCTCCAGGGTTTTTTGACCAATGCCTAGCGGGTTTTCGTTACTGGCTAGTTTAACCACATGATCAAGCCCCAGTTCACGTTGTAATTCGCTAATTGGCTTGCCACCCTGATAAGGATTCAGGGATTTAATACTATCGCAAACACTCATAATACAGCTACTGGGTATGAGCCTAATACATCGACTTTTAATACTCGTTTTTCAACTTCTGCTAAGGCGTGTTTAACTTTTTCATCATTTTGATGACCTTCAATATCAATTAAGAATAAATATTCCCATTTAACCCCCGGAATTGGATGACGAGCCAATTGCATCATATTAATACCTTGATCTTTAAACGGCTCAAGTAAATCAAACAATGCGCCTGATTCATGCTTGGTAACGACTAAAATTGAGGTTTTATCTTCTCCTGATGGATCAACTGACTCTTTGCTTAATACCAAGAATCGAGTCGTATTGCCCGCTTTATCTTCAATATTTTTTGCAATGCGTTCTAAACCGTACAAACCAAGTGCTGCTTCTGAGGCAATAGCAGCAGCGCCAACTTCATCCTTAACCATACGCGCCGCCAATGCATTAGAAGAAACCGCTTTAAGCTGTGCATTGGGGTAATGATTGGCCAGCCAACGTTGACATTGGTCAAGCGCCTGTTGGTGTGCATAAATAGTTTTAATTTCTACTGATTGATCGGCGCTCATTAACTGATGTTGAATGGAAATCTCTACCTCGCCACACACTTTAAGATCTTGTGAGTAAAGCATATCCACTGTACCACCAATCACCCCATTAGAAGAGTTTTCAATCGGAACCACGCCATAATGAGCATTACCTTTTTCTACCTGATGAAAAATCTCATCAATACTACCACAGTCAAGCGTCGATACCGCATGGCCAAAATGTTTGAGCGCGGCTTCTTGAGTGAATGTCCCTTCTGGGCCTAAATAAGCAATATTAAGTGGCTGTTCTAGAGCGAGACAAGCCGACATAATTTCACGGAAAATATGCGCCATATCTTTGTCTTTTAATTGGCTTTCATTGTGCTCAATAATTGAACGTAATACTTGTGCTTCACGCTCAGGGCGATAAAAAACACTATTGGCATCATCTGCTTTTTTCACTTCGGCAACTTCACCCGCCAAATCGGCACGCTTACCAATTAATGCTTGAACCTCTCTGTCCAGTGCATCAATTTCAACTCGTAACTCTGCTAGTGTTTTTTTACCCATGTTGTTTCTCAAAATCAGCCATAAATTCTATTAATGCATCCACGCCACTCTCAGGCATTGCATTGTAAATACTAGCGCGCATACCACCTACAGACTTATGCCCTTTTAACGCTAATAAGTTAGCATTATAAGACTTTTCCAAGAACATTTTGTCAAGACTATCATCGGCAAGAATAAATGGCACATTCATCCATGAACGATATTTAGAATTAACTGGATTTGAATAAAAATCAGAATCGTCAATTGCTTGATAAAGCTTATTTGCTTTACGTTCATTGGTACTTGCCATGGCGCCAATACCACCTTGGTCTTTTAGCCATTCAAATACACGCCCTGCTGCATACCATGGGAAAGTTGAAGGGGTGTTATACATTGAATCATTATTAGCTTGTGTTGCGTAATCAAACAATATTGGCTGCTTTGGCACAACTTCACCAATTAAGTCTTCACGAACAATAACGATGGTCAACCCTGATGGGCCAATATTTTTTTGCGCACCTGCATAAATCACTCCAAATTTTGACACGTCAATTTCACGTGACAAAATGGTTGACGACATATCAGCCACAATCGGCATATCCACCTCAGGAATAAAATCAAACTCTAAACCAGCAATAGTCTCATTTGGTGTGTAGTGCAAATACGCAGCATCTTGATCAATATTCCAACTAGAAAAATCATCGATATCAGTAAAATTATTTGCACTACTATCCGTGCAAATATTAACCTCTGCATAGCGCTTAGCTTCAGCAATTGCCTTAACTGACCAATGCCCAGTATTGGCGTAATTTACGCTCGTTTTGCCACGCAACAGATTAATCGGCACCATAGAAAATTGCGCCGACGCACCACCTTGTAAAAACAACACTTTGTAATTATTAGGAATATTCATTAACTCGCGCAGATCTTGCTCAGCCTTCTGTGCAACTTGCATAAAATCTACCCCACGATGAGAAATCTCCATCACTGAGGCTTTGGCATTGCCATATTCAATCAATTCACCTTGAATTTGACTAAGTACTTGCTTAGGAAGCATCGCAGGCCCTGCGCTAAAATTATAAATCTCACTCATTAACAATATCCTTTAAATGAATCTCAAAAAATTTCAATTTATTTTACTTTAATATCATTTAGATTTTTGCTTGAAACATGTTTAGCAATATCAGCAAATTCCTT
>JACKQG010005900.1_pt1 | contig 13243 bp, 11 predicted proteins | sample 8237621 | NCBI WGS metagenome assembly JACKQG01 (sample SAMN15677084, study PRJNA649215) | marine metagenome | biome: marine; feature: Black Sea; material: saline water; isolation source: suspended particulate matter (SPM) from the Black Sea western gyre | collected 2013-06-09/2013-06-10 | depth...
CAAGAAGCCGTTTAATTTCCGCAATAATATGCTGAACAGGATTTTTACCAAGAAGGCTTATCTCTGAGATAAGGTATCTGCATAAGGCATTAAAACTGTCTATCAGCAGAAGGTTATGCTGCATGCCGTTTTCCAGCACCTCGGTAAGGGTTTTGTGTATGGTGTCGATCTCAGCTTCACCTGGTATTGTGCCGACCTGGAAGTCTGCCACGATTGTACGGTAGGGTGACGAAAGATTGTTTTTGCATTCCTCAAAGAGAGTTGCGGTGAGGTGACTGTAGTCAGCAGATAGGAACTTTTCAATGACCTGAAAGACAGCGGAATAAAAAGAAATAATAGAAGTATGATTGCTTTCATTTTTTTTTACAGTAACGGGAGACCCTTCCATTTTTTCGATAAGACCGTATGACATAATGGAATAAACAATCTTATATACGGCGAACTCATCATAACCGGTTATTTCGATAATCTGGCGGAGAGGGCGAATGCCGTCAATAAGGGAGAGAATACGCCACTCATTCGGGCTGAATTTAATCTCTTCTTCATCGGTCTGGGGTTTATCGCTTATTTTAAAAATGATCTGGTCACTGGGGATCATTTCCGTCAGCATGGACATTTCGTCAATACGGCGGGATGCCTCCAGGATGAGTCTCATGGGATTCAGCTGCGTAATGATCATTCCGCTGAGATTGAGTTCTGAATCGCTGTATTCAAACTCTCCTTTTCTCCAGAAAAGCAGGTTGTAGAGAATCTCCTCTACCTGTTTTTTGTTATATTTTTTGAGGGTTTCGAGAGAAATATAGCCTCTGTTCACAAGGACCTTGCCCAGGGCCTGTTTTGTTTCTTTAGCGCTCAGGAGACATTTTTTCAGATGTTCTTCCGAAAGAACCCCATCTCTTCTTAATATGGCTCCAAGGCGGGCTTCCTTGTGGGATCCAATGGCATAGACAATGGTGCCTTCTTTGAAAACAACCCTGCTTTGTTTTTCTCCGCTTGTGACCCGGAGGATTCCTGTCCTCTGGTCATCACACAGTAGCTGCAGGATGCTGTTTAGCGAGGAGCCTTCGTAATCTCCTTTTAAATTCATAAAAACTCCTAATTGGGCAAAAGAGGAAAGAGCTGATAGTTATGCTGTAATCATACATAAAGATGATGATGGGAACAACAGTAGAGAAGGGGAACGCTTGTTTTTTTGTTTACGATGGTGATTGGATGTAGTAGTCACATGTGCAGTGTGTATCTATTGAAAACCAGAGACAAATTATGACTATGGAAACGCTGATCCCTGTAGCTCTTTTTTCCCAGGCCGGAAGTATATTGATGATTGTCCTGCTGGGGCTGTCCGGCCTCGTTGGCGTTTCCGGGGTTGTCAATCTCGTAAGTCCTGTGCGCCTGTATGAAAGGATGACAAGTTTTTTACTTGTCTCAGTTGCAGTTGTTTTTGTCGTCGGTTTTGCCTGGATCTGCTGGTTTCATTATCAAATTTACATACTGCTGCCATTGGAACTTCCTGTTCAAATGGCGGAGTATCTGAACAGGCAGCTTGAAGCCATGAACTCCGGAGCAGCCTATGGGCTTCCTCTGTATGATGCGGGGAATCCTCCCCGCTATACGATTCCACTCTGGATTGAAAACGAAAAATATTATTTCTGGTTCCTCTGTTATACGGCAATGACCCTGGTTGGCCATTTTCGTTTGCGGCAGCATAAATTGCGGGCAGTTTTTCACCTGCTTCTTGCTGTGCAGGTTGCTATCCTCTATTTTTCTGTTAATCCTTTTCAGAGTCCGCTTCCCAAGTTTTTTGGGGAGGTACTTCCATGGTTCACTGGTGAAATGCATCCGGGGGAGAGATTTGGCCTGTTTATGCGTCTTTATCCCAAGATGACTTTTTACTATAATGCCATGTATATGTGGTTCCATCCGCCACTGCTCTTCCTCTCGTATGCCTGCATTACCATGACCTTTGTCACGTCCGTTTTCATGCTGGTAAAGCATGATCTTCCCATTGAGCAGATGGGATATGATTTTGCCAAACTGGGCTATTTCATGCTTACCCTTGGTATGCTTCTAGGCTATCCCTGGGCATTGCAAGCCTGGGGGCCGAACTGGTGGTGGGATCCGAAAATATGCAGTTCCATCATGATGTGGGCCGTGTACAGCACATATCTGCATACCCGGCTCTACGCTAACAAGAAAAGCATGTGGTATTTTTCTTCTTTCCTGGGAATCCTCTGTTTTGGTGCCATGATTTTTACTTTTCTGGCGTCATTTTTCTTCCCAGGGGAGCATACGTTTCAGTAAGAATTTTATTTAGAAGATAAGGGAAGCTTATGGATGTCACTGCGAAAAAAAAAGGATCCTTGGACTATTACCTGATTCTGGCAACGGTGGCCGTTCTTTTTGCCATTTCCGTCATATGTATCTATTCGATGTTTTACTTTAAAATCGCCCAGGTTCAGCAAATGGAACCGGCAATTAAAGCGGCATATATGTCGAAGATGAATACGGTTATTTCTCCTTTTTTGATTATTTTGATCCTTCTTCTCGGAATCTGTGTTCCGAAAAGGCTGCTCCCCACCCGTTGGATGGTATATTGTTCCGTGTTGATGGCCGTTGCTGCTCTGGCGGTCTCTTTTTTTCAGGGAATAAAAACAGGACTGGTGTTTGTTCTTGTGACAGCACTCATCCTGCAGGTGTTGGTGCTGATACTGGCTCTGGGCGGAAGTGAACGGCTTAATTTTACCAAGAAAGGCTATTGGGTTCGGGTGGGATCATCATTGCTGCATTTGGGAATGATCCTTTTTGTTCTGGACCTGTTTTTCTATAAGCAGCAGGCCCTTCACCTGGCTCTTTTCTGGGTGACCACCGTTGCGACGGTATTGGGGATGACTTTTTGTTTTTATGCAGAGAATGTGGTTGGAGTATTCAGGAGAAAAGAGAAGCATCTCAGTTGATTTATATAGAGATCTCTCATATAGATACAGAGATTACAAAGTGTTTTCTCTGCATCTCTGTGAGAGACAGAAAATTTCATGCGTGGCTGTGACTCCTTATTGGTCATGGGAGTTACTCAGAGACTTTCTGCCAGATGGGATGATCAAGACTCAGTCTTTTAAATCGGCTGTCCTCTTCGATTGCAGAGCTTATCTTGCGGTTGGCAATAAGAATGCCGCTTTTTTTGATTTTTTCCTCAATCATGAGCTCGAATTTCGTCTGTGGTCCGGCATCCGGAAGCGGCCTGAAATAATAAATAACATCAAAGGTGTGGTAGCCGTCAAATTCCCAGATGTCTTTCTGCCAGACATGCTCCTCATCGATTAGCCTGGTTGCCAGCTGGTAAGGATATTCGTCTTTTTCTATTCCGTAAGCATCAAAGGAATACTGTTCGGCAATAAGCATAATATTGCCGATCCCGCAGCCCACATCGAGAAAGGTGTGGTTCTTGCCAGGAGGAGTGTCTTTCCCAAGCTGCTCATGGACAATATGGATCTGCTCAAAGACCTGGCGGGTGTCCATTGCGACAAATGGATATTCCCTGGTGGTGTCATTCTGTGTCTCTTTCTGGGCTTCCCGGGAATAATAACCTATGAAGCGGTTGATAACCCCAATGTATATATCTCTTTCTTCTTCAGCCAATATGCTGTGTTTGTGTTCTTCGAATCTGGACATAATTTTTTCTGTAATCTTGTAGAGGTAAATTTTTTTGTGATTCCAACTACCTCTGAAAGTGGGTGGTAATCAAATTTTTTTTGCTATACCATAGAAAGAGGTATTTTCACAGGATGAAGGATCAGGAGTAAAAACATATTATGAAGAAAAATTCCAAAGGACAGGCCGGATGGTTGGAGTCGGTTCGCGTATATAGTAACCGCCGGGTGCTGTCTATTCTTTTTCTCGGTTTTTCCAGCGGGCTGCCCCTGGCCCTTACATTCGGGACTTTGAGTTTATGGTTGGCTGAAGCCGGAGTCAGCAAAACAAACATAGGGTTGTTCGCTCTTGCCGGAACGCCCTATACATTTAAGTTCCTGTGGGCGCCATTGGTAGACAGGATGCCCCTTCCTTTTCTGACGCGGAGGCTTGGACGGCGGCGCAGCTGGGCCCTCGTGACCCAGGTGTTTCTCATGGCTGCTATTTTCAGCCTCGGAGCAACGGATCCATCTTCCAATGCATATTTTACTGCACTCCTGGCATTGATGGTGGCATTTTGTTCAGCAACGCAGGATATCGTTATTGATGCCTATCGCGTAGAAATACTAGAGGAAAATCAGTATGGCGCCGGCGCAGCCATGATAGTGCTTGGATATCGTATAGGGATGCTGGTCTCTGGGGCCGGGGCATTGTATCTGGCTTCTTTCTTTGGATGGTTTGCCGCCTACGCTTTCATGGGCTGTTTGGTTATGGTTGGCATGGTGACCGTACTTCTGAATCCGGAACCGATCAATTCTTCTCCTCTCCAAAGAGAGGATGGTCTTGTGGCATGGATCCGTGACGCAGTAATAGCACCTTTTTCAGAATTTATGGGCCGCAAGGGATGGCTGCTGATTCTGCTGTTTATTCTCCTGTATAAATTCGGTGATGCCCTGGCCGGAGTGATGAGTAATCCGTTTTATCTGGAGCTGGGGTTCAGTAAGATTGATATCGCCAATATCAGCAAAGCCTTTGGCCTGGCGGCAACAATAATTGGCGGTATTATCGGCGGGATGCTGGTCAGCCGTATGGGAATAGTGAAGAGCCTTGTGGTCTGCGGTCTTCTGCAGATGTTCTCCAACCTGATGTTTGTCTATCTGGCCATGAAAGGACATAATCTTGCTGTCCTCACCGCGACTATTGCCATTGAAAATTTAAGTGGAGGCATGGGGACGGCCGCATTTGTCGGCTATCTTTCCGGACTCTGCAATGTTGCCTATACTGCAACCCAGTATGCCCTCCTTTCCTCATTCATGGCCTTTGGCCGCACCCTTCTGTCGTCCACAGGAGGCTGGTTTGCCGATCAGTTAAGCTGGGTCAGCTTCTTCCTGCTCACCACCGCTGCGGCCATACCAGGACTCCTCCTCCTGGCATGGATGGCCCGCCGATTTCCCCAGGCTGTAAGGATTAAAAAGGGTGTTTAATGTTTTTACCCGCTATTATCCGGAACATCTTAAGGTGCCTTTAGTAAACTAATGAAACATTATCCCGGTCCATTGGATATTGTTTCTAAGATTACAGTGTGCTTACCGTCAAGTCCTCATCAACCAGGTAGGTATAATATTGTTGAATAAATAAACTCGCGGTGAAGCTTTTGCGTGCAGCTTTATTTCTCCACTAAAGATGTTTATATTTTGGGCTACAAAAGATGACGGGCGATTGCTTTGGGGGTGCTAAGTGCATTGAATTTCATGTGGTGGTCTCTAAAGAACTGTCCTTTTTTCTTTCAATCCTGATCAGTCTATAACCCATATTGGAGGTCTTTTGAATTCCTCTTTCGCAGCTGTTTATCTCTTTTTGATTTTAATCACATCCTGGCCTCAAGAAAAGTACTTCCCCGAAATAAGGGGTTGTAATGAAGTCTAAAGGATAATTTTCTACTCATTTATTTTCCCATGAAACCATATCGGCCAAAATCTTTTTTCATTCTGCTGCTCACTGGATTTGCTTTTGTCACCCTTCCTCTTTTAATCGCATTAGGGAGTGCAGAGTTCTATATCAATAATTTAGCTAAACAAAATGTTCTTGCTGTGCACAATTCTGTGGCTTTAACCAAAAACAGCCGAGAGCTTATGGACCATCTTCTCTCTCAGGAACGTAAAGCCCGACTTTATGATGTTCTTGGTGACCCTGCGGACATTCCAGAAATTAAACAAAAACAAACTGAAATAAAATTTATTATCGAGCGGCTTCTTAAGTTGCCTTTTGAAAATAAAGAAAAACAGTTGCTAGAAGACCTTCTAGGTTCTGAAAATGCTTTTGTTGTCAAATTTTTAAATAATTCACGAAAGTCTCCCCTTAGCCAAGAGGCCCTTCAGGATTTTTCCGTACTTTATGATCTTGCAAGGAGGATTTTGTCGGCAAGTCAAATAGTAATGACTTCTGAAAATGAAAAATACAGAAATGCCGTACAACGAGCCCAGACCAGCCTGTTATGGCAAACGTCTTTTCTTATAGCGCTTAGTATTATTCTCTTGTCGATTTTCGCATATTTATTGATTCGTCCCATACGGCAAATTGATCATGCTTTAGTCCGACTTGGCGATGGAAATTTTTCGACTCCGGTTGACATATCAGGGCCTAGAGATCTCGAGTTACTCGGTACAAGATTGGATTGGCTTCGTTCCCGTCTTGCTAATCTTGAAAAAGAAAAAAACAAGTTTGTGGCCCATTTTTCTCATGAATTAAAAACCCCTCTGGCATCAGTGCGGGAGAGTACCGAACTTCTCGAAGAAGAGGTTGTTGGACCTTTGAACGAACAGCAGAAAAAAGTTGTACAGATTTTAAGTAAAAATAGTAGGCAATTGCAAAAACTCATTGAAAACATTGTTAATTTTAATATGGCCCAACTGCGCAATCAGCCTTTTTTCAATACAAATTTCAGGTTGGACGCGCTTACTCTGGAAATTATTGAAGACCATAAAGCAATACTGATCTCAAACAATCTTGCTGTTGATGTTAAAATAAACGAAGTTCCTATCTTTGGAGACCCGAACCAAATACGAACAATAATCGATAACTTGTTGTCTAATGCTATAAAACATTCTCCCAGTGGCCAGAAAATTTACATTTCTCTCCAGTCCAGCAACGACAATGTCATATTCGATATTGTCGATTCAGGAACAGGTGTTTTGCCCGAAGAAAGAACCAAAATATTCACACCCTTTTACCAGGGGGAAAATGTTCTTTATAAAGGAATTAAAGGGACAGGACTCGGGTTGGCAATTGCCAGAGAATATGTGGCAAACCATAATGGGACCTTAGAACTTTTATCTTCAGATGAGGGTAAAGGTGCTCATTTTCGGATGATATTACCTCAAGGATGTAATTAAATGAGAAAATTTATGCCCACAATTTTTTGTGGCTGTTGCCTTTTTCTTGCGGGATGTCAGCCAGGGGCAAGAATGCTTTTCCCTTGGGAAACTACAGATATCCAGATTAAAAATACATCTGTATCTTCCCAGATACTCACCTGTGTTGCCGCAACACAGGCTATGACTTCAAAACAGCTTCATGAGCAATTCATTAGGGCAAATGACTCTTTCCAGCTCAGTGGAAGTAATACTGACAGGTTGCAATTAATCTGTCTCTGTCTTGCCTGGTCAGATTCCCCGGTAACTTTAAATTTAGGAATGAGTGTGCTTAGTGAATATGTCACCAGCAATGATTCAACTGGTGAAGACTTACAGGGACTCTATTGGTTATTAAAGTCTTTTGAGCAGAGGCGGAGAGAAAAGGAAATTGAATTGAAAAATGTTACAACCAAAACCAATGCCAAGGAAATTGAATTAAAAAATGCTGCAATCAAAGTCAAGGCTTTGGAGAATCAGCTTCAGAAATTGAAAAATATTGAAAAAATACTCAACGAGAGAAACCAGTAACAATGACTGGTAATGAAAAACCAAGAATTCTTCTTGTCGACGATGACGCTGATCTGTTGAGTCTTTTGTCTATTCGGTTGGAAAATGGAGGTTACTCTACAACTACGGCTGAAAGCGGAAAAGAAGCCCTCGCAGCACTTCCTCGGATACAGCCCCATGTCGTAATTACTGACCTTCGCATGGAGAAGATGGATGGCCTGGAACTTTTTGACGCGATTCATCGCCAGAGCAGTTCTTTGCCGGTTATTGTTATTACTGCTCACGGTTCAATCCCTGAAGCAGTTGAAGCCACTCGGCAAGGTGTTTTTTCCTTTTTGCCCAAGCCAATTGATAGTCAAAATCTGCTTAAAGAAATTAAAGCGGCTCTTGAACATTCTGGATATTTTGCTGCTGAGCCAGGAAAAACGGACAATAGTAAGAACTGGTGTCAGGATATTGTTTATCAAAGCAGCATGATGGCAAATCTCCTTCAAAAAACAAAACTTGTTGCCCAAAGTGAGGCCAGTGTTTTTATACAGGGTGAAAGCGGCACGGGCAAGGAATTGCTAGCAAAAGCCATTCATGCTGCCAGTGGCAGAAGTAAGTATCTTTTTGTCGCTGTGAACTGCGCGGCCATTCCTGAAGCACTTCTGGAGTCAGAACTCTTTGGTCATATCAAGGGGTCTTTTACTGGTGCAACAGCAAATTATCAGGGTCTTTTTAAATCCGCCCATGGAGGCACTCTCTTTCTTGACGAAATCGGAGATATGCCCCTTTCCCTTCAGGTAAAGCTTTTGCGAGTGCTGCAGGAAAAAATGGTAAGACCTGTAGGTTCCACCCAAACAACCAATGTTGATGTTCGAATTATATCTGCGACCCACCGGGATATTAAACAGGCGGTGGAAATAAACGAGTTTAGACAAGATCTGTACTATAGACTTAATGTTGTTAACCTGGAGATACCCTCCCTGGCCGATCGAAAAGAGGATATTCCAATTTTGGCCAATCATTTTCTTGGAGAAATCACTGCTTCTGATGTGAAAAAAATAAATGGTTTTTCTCCAGAGGCAATGAAAACTCTGATTGATGCGTCTTGGCCAGGAAATATAAGGCAATTGCGGAATGTAGTGGAGCAAGCTGTGGCTTTGACGACATCACCCATTATTTCTGAAAATCTGATCCTGGAAGCAATTAATCACAATTTTACGCAGATATTGCCCCTGGCAGAAGCTCGCCAGGCTTTTGAGCAGGATTATCTTATACGTTTACTCCAAAGTACGAATGGTAATGTTACCGAAGCTGCAAGGATTGCCAAGCGAAACCGAACAGATTTTTACAAACTTCTTAATCGCCATCACATTGCCCCTTCTCTCTTTAAGGGGTTGTCCGGTTAAAGAATATTCTTGAAAGGATTGATTTCCTGACGCCAAAAATAGGTATCATCTTTCCAGCTACACCTCAGTGGTTGCGAGTATGTCAGCGCTATAACTCTTATACATCGCTGCGGTAATGATAAGGGATCTGTTTTGTTTGGTTTTTTGATGTAATATGTGTTTGTTGCCGGCGATAAGTTTCTTTTCACCGGTTTCGTAGATCTCCACTTCAATCTGTATAGCTTCTGTTTTATAGAGTGTTTCTGCCATATTTTCCCTTTAAAATTCCTTTTATATTTGGGCAATGTGATTTTGAAAACCAAAACAACTAAATTGGCTTGCAAGAAATAAGCCTGAATAGTGATAGGCTTTCTATAGCTTAGCATTGCAGGGTTTTCTTGGTTTTTGACGAACAGCTTGAAAAGGGGAAAGGGTACGTGTTTCCAGAATAGTGGTTCGGATTTCTGGAAAAAATATAATAGTTGGTGTTGGATAATGATAGTTGCCTAAAAAGGGAAATCCTCCATGGGGACTATTGTAATAGGTTTACTTTTGGGAGGTTCTGCAGTTCCTTGGGTCGCCAGACCGTCAACGAAAATGGCCTTGTGCGGGAGCACAGGGCATATATGCTCGCAGGCTCCACAGCCAATGCAGTATTTGTTGTCCAACTCAGGTATTTTCAGTTTTCCCTCAAAAGGTACCATGCGAACAGCTTTTGTCGGGCAGTGCTCTGCACAGGCTCCGCAGTCTTTTTTGTCTGTCTCAACGACACAGTTTTTCTTTATGAACTGGGTTTTTCCCATCTGCGTCTGTTTTTTCTCAGCCACTGACAGGGGTTGAATTGCTCCTGTAGGGCAGACCTCGCCACACCGGGTACATTCAAAATTGCAGAACCCTTTTAACGTGTTAAGTCGAGGTTTAAGGATGCCGTCTATTCCATACTCAACCAGTGAGGGCTGGAGGACCCCGGTTGGGCAGATACTGACGCAGAGATGACAGGCAGTACAGGAAGAGAAAAAATGTGAAAGGCTTTTCCCGCCAGGCGGAATGACAGGAAAATGTTTTTCGTTTATAACCGTTGTAGGGCGTTCGTTTTTTACCTGAGGTTTACGGGGCTTGGTTGGAGTTGCATAGACATTTTTGGAACCAAAAGAAAAAAGAAAGAGCAGGGAAGTGAGGATGATGCGGCGTTCCTGTTGGAACCGGGGGACTTTCTTTTTTTCACTCAAGACTGAAGGGCGGAACTGTATCGCTGCTTCCGGGCAGCTGCGAATGCAGTTAAAACAGGAAACACAGCGGCTGAAATCCACCTGTTTTTCCCTGAGGTCGATACAGCCGGCTTTACACAGCATGACACATCGGCCGCAACTCGTGCAAACATCACGGTCAATGGCTATCGTCAATAGAGATCGGTATGATAGAAGGCCGAGGAGTGCTCCCAGCGGGCAGAGGCTGTTGCAGAAAAATCGGCCCTTATTGGCAGTAAGATAGAGAAGCAGGGCAAAGACTGCAACGGGAAGTATAAGGGTTGAAGGGTGTGGGGCTTTATATTCCAAGGGGTAGAGAAAATAGAAGCCATCCCATTCTACAATGTCGGCCAGCACATTGTTTACACCAACAACCAGGGGACGAATCATGTCACTTACAATGCGTCCAAACTGACTGAAGGGGTCGAAGAGAGAAAGAAGCAGCAAACTGCCTGTTAAGCAGCTTGCTACTGTTAGAAAAAGAACCCCATATCGGAGGATATTCTGGGGGCGTTGATATGAGAAAACAAGTCTCTTTTTATGCATCCCCAATGGTTTTCTGATACGGATCAAAATGTCCTGCAGGGTTCCAAGAGGGCACATGAAAGAACAGTATGTACGGCCGAACAACACTGTTATAAGCAGAACGAATATAAATCCTGCAGATGCCCAGCCGGCAGAGTGTATGAAGCGGAGAAGTGAAGGAATACCTTGAAAATAAAGAATACAGTCGACAAAAATGCTCGGCAGTTTTCCCAGGAGATCAAGAAAGACGAAAGAAGTACAGGTCAGGACAAGAAGAGAGACCCACACCCGGAGTGATTTTAAATATATCTGCTTCAACAGGATTTGACCTGAGAAAAAGGAAAATCCATTTCTGCGCACATGGAGTTACAGTTTAATGCGTTTTATGTTCAGGTTTTTTAAGTCTTTGCGTCCCGCACCGGCTTGAGCAGCAAGCCGAATGTATGATACATCATCCGGGGGAATGCCGTATAACTTGGCTGCCGCAGCATCAGCTGTTACCATGTCTGTGCTTATGAGTTGTGCTTTCATATTGACTACATCCTGAGTGGAAACACCCCTTGGTCCATTCTGCATCATGACATTATAGGCGTCCACAACATTAAGGTCTGGTTTGCGATAAGAAGCGAAATCAGCAATGCATTGATGGAGATCATTTTTGTGCCAATGGCCCCGGTCCCAGACTGCGCCCATGAGATTTTTCATACTGACGGTGATCGAGGTGCTGCCATGGTTTTTGAGAACGGGGACATTAATGAACACATCTGATTCCAGTATCAGTTCGTGCTCCTTGGTATTCTTTAAGGATTGACCGTTAATACGGACAGGGTGAAAGTATTTTTCACTGTTTCCAGGAGCCATAATGCCGCCGGCATGCTTGACTGCGGCTTTGATTCCGCTGTTTTCATAAGAACTGCGCCATTTGTTGCATGTGTGGTCGAACACATAAACTTTGCGGGCCCCGGCCTCAAGGCAGTGCTGGATTATACGCTGCACCAGCAGCGGATTGGTGTTTGCGGCAAGATCCGGGCCGACATCCCAGGCGACATTGGGCTTGATCACCACTGTCTGGCCTTTTTTAACAAAAGACTGCATGCCGCCAAGGGCTTTCATGCCGGCGTCAAACATTTTGTCTGGTGTGGAATTCTTAATTGCTACCAGATCATAAGAGAGCGGGCTTGGATTGGCAAGAAGAGAGGCCCAGGGCCCAAGTAAGGTAGTGGTTCCCGCGATAAGACCTGCTCGGGTTGAAGCTTTGAGGAACTGTCTTCGTTTCATCATGAGGAATTCCCTCCCTGTGTTATTTTTTGAGTCTTTCTGTTCTTGTTTGAGAAAACTCAAGAGTTTTTCTGATGGATTCCTGCAGTTGATCTTTCTTGTCAGCGATGCGTTTCTGGCCTTTCTCCTGATTTACCCTGTAGGCGACATGCAGGGTTTCAATTTCTTTCTGGAGGGTGGTTGTCGTTTTAGAAATGTCCTGTTTGACGGAATTCCAGATATCTTTTTCAGAGGATATGATTTCTATTTGCTGGGGATATTCTTTCTCCATCTCAGTGAGACGCTCAATTTCCTTGTTTATGATCTGTAGTTCCTTGTTGATGTCGACCAGTCCGAAGTAGACATCCGGCAACTTTTCATAGGTTGAAAGAAGAACTTCCTCTTGAAGGGGAATATGAGTGAGATCTTTGGTGAAGGTGTTGGTGTCATCTCCTTTCAGATAAAATCTGGTATAGCCGAAATATCCACCAGTAGCCAGTAATGCCAGCAGGATAACTAACAGGATGATCGTTGCAGATCCTTTGTTGTTTGTCATTTGTGGTCTGGTGACATCCTAAAGAGGTATGTTTCCGTGTTTTTTCATCGGATTGGTGTCTCTTTTGTTTCGAAGCATTTCAAGAGCTTTTATAATGCGAATACGGGTACGCGCCGGCTCAATGATATCATCGATGTATCCTCGTTTGGCCGCTTCATAGGGATTGACCATGGCGTCGGTATATTCTTTTTCCTTGGCTGCCAGATAGGCGCCTGGGTCATCTTTTTTCTTGGCTTGTCTGCCGTACAGGACTTCGACGGCTCCTTTGGCTCCCATGACGGCAATTTCAGCAGTGGGCCAGGCGTAATTGATATCTCCCCTCAGATGTTTGGAGGACATTACGCAGAAAGCTCCGCCATATGCCTTTCGGGTGATAACCGTTACTTTGGGGACGGTAGCCTCCGCGTATGCATAGAGGATTTTTGCACCATTGCGGATCACGCCGCCGTATTCCTGATTGGTTCCGGGGAGAAAGCCGGGAACATCAACCAGAGTGACCAGTGGAATATTGAAACAGTCACAGAAGCGGACAAAGCGGGCACTTTTGATAGAGGAGTCAATGTCAAGAACACCGGAAAGGTGATTGGGCTGATTGGCCACAACCCCGACAGCAAGGCCGTTGTATCGGGCGAATCCGGTAATGATGTTGGGGGCAAACTCTTTCTTTATTTCGAAAAATTCACCGTTGTCAACTGTGGCGTGAATGACATCCTTCATGTCATAGGCGATATTTGGGTT
>JACKQG010005901.1_pt1 | contig 13242 bp, 18 predicted proteins | sample 8237621 | NCBI WGS metagenome assembly JACKQG01 (sample SAMN15677084, study PRJNA649215) | marine metagenome | biome: marine; feature: Black Sea; material: saline water; isolation source: suspended particulate matter (SPM) from the Black Sea western gyre | collected 2013-06-09/2013-06-10 | depth...
CGGATCAACTCGATTTATTCCTTTATTTGAAGTTGATGGGTCAGGAGTTCTGATTCTCCGAATTATCTGAAAATCTAGAAAAAAGTAATTGCATTATATTGAAAATATAATTATATTGTAATTATGAAATACATTGCTTTCGAATGGGACAAAAACAAAAATATATTAAATCAAAAAAAACATGGTATTAATTTTGAAGAAGCAAAAACCGTCTTTTATGATGATAATGCTCGTTTGATTCATGATCCTGATCATTCTTTAAATGAAGATAGATTTATTTTATTAGGGTTAAGCACTAATTTCAGAATTTTAACCGTAATTCATACATATCGAAAAAATGATGAAATAATAAGAATAATTTCCGCTCGAAAAGCAACTAAAAATGAAACAAAACACTATAAATGGAGAAGATAAAATGAGAACAGAATACGATTTTTCAAATTCTATTAAAAATCCTTATACCAAAAAACTTAAAAAACAAATTACGATTAGAATTGAAAATGAAACTATCGATTATTTTAAAACCCTTGCAGTAGAAACCGATATCCCATATCAAAAATTAATAAATTTATTTTTAAGAGATTGTGCCAAACAAAGAATAAAACCATCTATCTCTTGGAATAGTTGACAAATTAAAAAATATCTCTCGTACTTGAAAGCAACACGGTAACTTTCCCACAAAATGAAAATTTGACCTTCTTTGATGTCTCCTAAACCGAACCTGGATTAAATGAACATTCTCTGGTTTAATCACACTTGCTAACTTCTTGTTTTTTATTGCTAAAACTTGTCTTGCCATTCGACCGGGTAGTCTGGCGGGTTACCCCGCCTTTCCCCCTAAGAACTGTACGTGTGAGTTTCCCCACATACAGCTCGGGCATTTCTAAAAGCAAGTTCTGTGAACCTGCCCAACAGTTCATCTCGATAGCTGCAGTGCCAGGCGTGTTTGCCTGGAAGTTAAACCCAATAAAAACTTTGACTCCTTATCATGCCTTCTCTGGTAAAAATAACAACCATATTCAGCAAGATATGGATTCGCGTCCGCTTTTATTTTCCTATGTCGTCTGATTCCAATGGAACTCGTTCGGACAACGTGCATAACCTTCTTTTTACCAGATTCGGTTTTATATCTGGTCGAAAACAACCATTTCTTGCCGTTAGCTAACCAATACTTTTTAGCCAGCCATTTTTTCGACTTGTTAGGATGTCTCCTATGGATCATGCGCCATAATTGATCATAGACATAGTCATCAACACGTTTGAATGCTTCCGATGATACCACATGACGATGATAGTTCGCCCAACCGCGCAAAGCTTCGTTGAGCTTCTTGATGAGAATTACCATCGGAGCGCTTGTATATTTACGAACCTTCGGCATTCCCACTTTCCGAATAAGATGGAGGACTCCTTCTTTCGATGGTGTAATATGCAATGTGTTGCCAGCCTTGCGGAAAGTTTGACCGAGGAACGTAAAGCCATTTTTAATATGTGTTATTAGTGACTTTTCTTCTGATAATTGCAAGCCACGTATAGCAAGGAATTCCACTACTGCCGGTCTAATGTTTCGTTCGATAATCGTTTTCGATTTTGCAGTTACGATGAAATCGTCTGCATAACGATCGAAATTGACTCGAGAACGGCGGGGAACAGCATCTGTGATTACCTGTTCGAGTCCGTCCAGCGCCATATTAGCCAGCGTTGGGCTGATAATTCCACCTTGAGGAACTCCCTTACGGGTTGGATATAGGCGTCGATTCTCCATATATCCGGCATCTAACCATTGCTTCAGAATCCGCTTTTCGATTGGGATATTTTCCATTAGCCATGATTTAAAAATATTGTCAAAGCATCCGGTAATATCCGCTTCAAAAATCCATGTTGCTGAATTCGGTTTGGATAACGCATTAAATCCTGCCGAAATAGCATCAGCACAGGATCGCATCTCACGAAAACCATAAGAATTCCTGTCGGCTGTTGTTTCAGCCACAGGTGCTAACGCAAGCTTGTACAATGCCTGCATTGCCCGGTCGTACATCGTGGGTATGCTTAACGGACGTTTCTTCCCGTTTTTCTTGGGAATATATATCCTTCGCAATGGCAAAGCTTTATATCCGTGTTGACGCAGACTATGTATCGCCTGCCATTTGTCGTTGGCGGTTTTCCATAACACACCATCGACTCCAGGGGTTTTCTTTCCTTTGTTTGAGGTCACTCGCTTCACAGCCAATGCCTTGGCGTAGAACGAGTGCGTTAGAATCCATTGAAGAGCTTGCACTCTCCCATATTTTCCTTCCTGAACTGCACCCTTCGGGCATTTACAACTTTCGCAATACGCATCTGTAGTCTTCGAACTTCACGTTGGGCTTTCTTCCAATTGATGGATTTCCAGCTTTGTGTAGAAGTTAATGGTTGCGCTCCGCCATTGCGGATCATTTGCTTTCCCATTTAAGAAGATTCTCCAAATTATCTTGCGACGAAACACCAGTTGAACGTCAGCGTCTACTTCTAACTCCCTGAAAGGAAGGAATTTTCGACTGAGCCAATATTTCCGCCTACGGCGGATCAGAACTCTATCTGCCCCACTACAGAGCAGCATTTGCTTGTTTCAACATCTCATTGCGTCCACCCAACAGCATGCCTTACGGTTAGCCTGCCATGCATTGCACATGGCGGGAAGAACGCTTTTCCACGTTCCGTATAATTAATCACAATAATAAGCGACTTAGGTGAATCCTGGACGCCGGTGGTACGACATTTCCGTACAAGCACGTTAGAAACTTGTAACCTGACCACATGTGCAAACACAAGGAAGCACATTTAAACCTTAATCCCGATTTATCGGGATAATAATTCCCGTAGGTTCATTGCACAACTGAAGGCGCGTGCGGATCTTTGATTAATCTCACCATATCGCTTTGACCCTTGCCCTTAATCCTGGGGAATTCAGGAATGGGTGTCCACTTCACAGCTTTTACCCAATTCGGTACTTTGTCGGATAGGCTTCACACCCCTTCATCAGCGCAAAGGCAGCATGCTATCCTAGGGTACTGATAGGAACATACCAGGTTCGGACAAGACGATGTAATATCTTACCGAACAATTACTTATACAACATCGTGTCGCAACTAACCCTAGTTTCGGTGTACTAAATAAAACATTAAAAGCTGCTCATTTGGCAGCATAAACAGATTTCATTTTTTATAAAATAATTGACTAAAGCTTATAGAGTTACAGCATAGAAAAACTGCCGGATCGCGTATTTTATAATCCACAAATATGGTATATAAACCGCTGTTTGATGGTAATTTCATGTTATATGCCTTTAAATCAATTTGTCAAAATATTGAATAATTGAAATATCTGGAGTTCTTTTAATTATCTCACCCCCTGAATTCTAATAGCCGCCCGAACCTGATCTAACAGTTTAGGCTTGTTGGTAGTTGAAGAATTTTTGATGATTTCAGACATGAAGCTTTCTCCTTGCAAGGATAAGCCATTTTTCGTAGTTGTCGAATCGTGAGGTGTCTCTGTAATATAATAATTTTTAGCAAAATTTCAAGAAATAAATTATAAATTAAATTGTTTTGAAGATTTATAATTAATTTAATTTATCTCGTTTTGGGAGTGGAATTAAATCTGCCGGCAGGTGGATTTTTAGTATCTTAAATTGAACTTCATCTACAAGGGGCAAAAAATGCAATGAAGAAATTATAACCTAAAAGGAGTATTGGAGTGTTGGAGTAATGGAATATGTGTATCAACAATGCGCCTGGGCACGATCCATTACTCCACTAATCCAACACTCCGTATCAATTCAATGTGAATTCTGGCTTGTCCAGGTTAGGTTGACACCTATTTCCATCGGCGGGTCATTATTTCCCTGTTTTGGTAGCAATTATCAGTTTTTCAAGACCACTGATTTTTGCCTTGTCCATTACTTTGACGACGGTTCCGTGTGGCACTGATTTATCAGCTTTAAGAATTAAGGAAGGACTTTCGAGCGCAGGTAAGAGTTTTTTAAATTTGTTTTCCAAACTGTCTAATTGTATGGGAGATTCGTTCAAGAAAATACTTCCATCCTGGTTTATTTCAAGCACAAGTTCTTTAATTCTTTCCATTGTGGATGATTCAGATTCAGGCAGTTCCAGTTTCATGCCGGGTTGCTCAACAAAGGTAGAAGAAACCATGAAAAAAATGAGCAGCAAAAATAGCACGTCGATTAATGAAGTAATGTTGATAATAACTTTTCTTCTTTTTTTTTCGAGTAACTGCATCTGAAATATATCCTGAAATTTTGTACATAAACCTGGATGTACTTAAGCCGTTAAATTCAAAAAGAACTCTTGACAGGTAATTTGGTAATAAGGTAATTCGGTTATAAAAATTTGCCAGTATGAGAAAATCCCAATTACCCAGTTCACTAATTACCCAGTAACCTTGTAATGCAAAACCGGATTACTACACACCTGAACTACTTTCAGCGTTACTAGCAGCATGGAAGGTAGAAAGCTTTCTCAACAATTGCGTTGTAAATTTTTCAATATCCATTATTAAATTTTCCGCTTTATCGGTAAAATAGTTATAAACGACAAGGGAAGGAATTCCAATTGAAAGACCAATAACAGTGGTGATCAGCGCCTGGGAGATGCCCCCGGATAACGCTTGTGTTTGACCAAGTCCCTGTTGAGAAATAACATCGAATACTTTGATCATGCCAATTACGGTTCCAAGCAGACCAAGCAAAGGCGCGATCCCGGCAACAGTTTCCAGGATCACTAATCCTTTTTCCAGGGTTCTCACTTCCTGCCGTCCCTGGTCGGTAATTAGTTCTTTTAGTTCGAATTTCGGCAGCGACTTGTTTTCCAGCCCCAATTGGACAATGCTGGAAAAGGCGCCTTTCTTTTTTTGACAGATTGAAATAGCGAGATGGACGTCTTCAGGTTTTTTAATCGTCTCAATAACGTTAACTATTTCCGGTATTAGAATTTTTTTCTTTCTTAATACAAAGGATCTTTCAATAATAATAGCAACAACTAAAATGGAAGATAGAATTAAGGGAATCATTACGATTCCACCTTGTTTTAATAATAGCCAAGCTTCTTGCATTAATGGTTCCTGAATTTAATAACTAAACAATGAATTTCTTGCATATTCTCCTTCGGCGAATTCTCCTTGTCGAATCAATCTATTATAAAAATCCGCCGAAGGAGGATCAATGCTCCAAAAAAGACGGCGCATCTTCGATCTATAATAGAAATCTGCCGAAGATTGAGCAAAGTAAATATTGAATTCAAAAAAGAGCGTTTAAAAGGTGATTTGGTAATATGGTAATTGGGTAATAAAAAAGGTGTCAGTATTAGAAATCCCCAATTACCCAACCTGGACAAGCCAGAACCGACAGGAAAGAATTTCACGCAAAGTCGCGAAGCCGCAAAGAGTTCGCAAAGGTTTTTTATTTTTTCTTTGCGTAAACTTTGCGTCTCTGCGTGAGATTTTCTTGCCCATTGGGCAAGAAGTTCACTGTTTAGTAACTAATAAACTTATTACCCAGTCACCTTTTTGATTCTGGCTTGTCCAGGTTAGGTAAAAGTTATTATCTCCGCCTGTTAACATAATAAGAAAATGATGCTGTTACCTCGAGAAAATCTTCGGGAAAATCCGCAGGCAATGGTTTGAATCGAGATGAATTCAGAATTGCCTGTACACTCGTTTCTTTTAGAGAAGGGTGACCTGAAAATCGTAAAACTTTAAGGTCTTTTACTTCTCCATTAGGCATTACTTTAAACCGTAAAATTGTATCACCGCCAATAAGCCCCATGTGCGTAAAGGCAGGAGGCGGAAAAATGTTGTGCTCCACCTTTCGTTTCATCGCCAACATATAGGGAGCAAAATCCCAGTTATAGGTATTAAACGAAAAACCGCCCAGGTCTTTGGCGTTGAATTCCGTGTTTTCGTACAGCGGTCTGTTTAAATTCTCCTGGCGAACCTGGGGCAAAACTTGTGAATCTTTTAAAAGCTGCTGCCTGCTGAATTTTTCAAAAACGAATTCAGATTCAGAATCATTATTTTGCTCTTTCGAGTTTTCTGAAGATGATTGTTTTTTAGGTTCAGCCGATTTTGCAGGAACGGGCTCTAAATTGACTATTGGCAAATTTTTAACATCAAGATCACCCTCGGAATAGGGATTGCCCTCAGCTTTATCTTTTTCGATGTTACCATCTTTTGCAATAGCATTTTTGTCAGAAACCAAATCAGCGTTTTCCGGTGGAATGTCGCTTCGGGCATCATCCGGTGTTTCAACTAATTCAAATTCCAGTCGCCTTTCCTTTTCTGCGGTTTCCAATTGTAATTCATCAATATCGTTTGGGAAAAGTTCTATTGAACTTAAAGAATTAAAAAAAAGCAGGAAAAGAAGATGCAAAAGAACAGAAATAATAAACGCTATTTTTATAAAATGATCTTTTAGCAATTTATTTGATATTGAATTAATCATTCAAACGATTATTTTTAAAAAGTCATAAGCAATAACAAGTTCGCCGTTATAAATTTTCGGAATTACATTAATAATTTCTTTTTCAAGCTTTTCGTACGGTGGATAAAAATGGGTTAAAACTAATTTCTTGCAATTTGATTGTTTTGCAATTTCTGCTGCCTCGGTTGGCACAAGATGCCCAGCCGTTTTTCTTTCCCCCGGAAAAGAACATTCCAGCACCAGTACATCAGCATCCCGGGCTAATTTGATGATATTTTCATTATAATCGGTATCCCCGGAATAGACAACAGATTTGCCGAGCTTGTTTTCAATTCGGTAGCCATTAGAAAAATCACTGTGTTTCATTGGCAGGGATTGCACCGAAAAGTCTGAAAAAGCAATCTCTGTTTGATGCAACTCCTGAACAAACAAAGGGAAGTTTGGAGTTGTTACCCATTCGCCAAAAGCGTGCTCCATCTTTTCCATAAAATCTGAAAACCCCAATGGCCCGTATAAATACATCGGCGCTGTCCGCTTAAAGTCGGGTGTTGTCCAAAGCGCTTGCAATAACGGTACAAGGTCGGCGCAGTGATCAGAGTGCGTGTGCGTGTAAAAAACTTGTTCGAGATTCGTATAATTTATGCCTGCCTTTAAAAGACGAACCAAAGTTCCTGATCCGCTGTCAAATAATAGCTGATGATTTTTAACGCAAATTAAAATGCTCGGAGCTCTTCTATCGAGCGATGGAATGCCGCATCCGCTGCCTAAAATAGTTATTTCCATTAGTCAAGCTTTGTTTCGTTTTTTATCCAATTGAGATAATCTTCTGATCCGGCAATAATTGGAATCGCGATTATTTCCGGTGTTTCATAGCTGTGTAATTTTTGGACTTCTTTCACAATTTTATTGAAATGGCTTTTGACGGATTTTAAGATCATAAGAACTTCTGTTTCCCGGTCGATGTTACCTTTCCAGTGAAAAATGGATGAAACAGGATTCACAATACTACAGCAAGCAACCAATTTTTTTTCAACTAATGTTTGACTGATTAGTTCCGCCTCTGCTGTATCAGCAGCTGTTACTAAAATTAGGACGAATTCCGGGTTCATAATGTTTTACCTTTTATTTCTTTAATTTTTTTCCCAACTTTTTTTCAATGGATTCCGGTTTGCCAAAAAGGCGGTTACATGCGCCCTCCCGATCATCGATTGTTATGTGGGTTACAACACGGTTTGAGTATTGACGCATTTTCAAGTGGCATTTTTTTATCAAATCAAATATTTCGTGCACATCACCTTCCACAGTTGTAGTCATGGCGCCAAGGCGATAATCCAATCCGCTATTGTCGATCAGGTTAATGACTTCTGCCACGTACTTACTAAGGCTCTCTCCCTTGTCAAATGGCGCAACACTGAATTCTGTAAAAACAATACATTACAAGTCCCGCCAGGGACGACTGACAAAAAAATGTTTACCTCTTCTCCCTTCCTAAAAGATATAGGTAAGGGTTAGCCTTTTAGGAGAGGCCCGGGGTGAGATCAAATAATTCAATTTTTGTTCAAACATTAAATATAAAAAGATTAGTTAAATAAGCAAGCGTTATTTAAGAAATTTAAATTAACAGGGTCCAGGGTAATTATAAATAAATTTTAGGGCAAACTTTGAAACAGCCCGATTGAAACAATAAAAGTTTAAAAGCGTAAAGTATCAATATCAAAATCTATTTTAAGGAGAAAAATTATGTCAAATAATACAACAAAATGGTTGACAGGTTGCGGCATCGGGTGTGCAGTTATCATTGCAATCGCTGTTCTTATTATTATGGTCGGTTATATGTTGGTTAAGAATACTATAAATGAATTTAAGGAAACTGAAACTTCGACAGAATTAGTGGAAGAACGATTTGGCAAAGCCCGGGATTTCTGTCCACGAGCGGATGGAAAAATTGAGGCAGAAAGGATGGAAGCATTTTTAACAGTACGCGATAGTATCGCTGGTGTGAGCGCCGAACTTGAAAAGACGCTGCTAACCATTGCCGGTGAGATAGAAAAAGCAGAAAACAAAGAGATTAAACCCTTTAACATGGTCATGAATATTGTTGGCAAGGGAATCAAAGCCATTCCCCTGATGGTAGAGTTTTACAAAGTAAGAAACTATGCCTTATTGGAAACTAACATGGGGCTGGGAGAATATTATTATATTTATATTTTGACTTACTATTCTTACCTGGGCAAGCCCCCGGAAGATGGCCCTGATTTCCAATTGGCTGGTGATAATAAAGATGGTAAAAAAAGTTGGCATTATGATGATTCGGATGAAGATATGGATAGTTACAAGGAAGAAGTTAAAAGAGAAAGACGTTATAGAATTGTGAAAAAAATTCATCGACTATTCCATTCGATGTTGAGTTGCCAATTGGAAGAGTTAGAGACAAGTGGTTCGCTAAATCAGAAGAGATCATTGAAAAGAAAACTTAAAAATGAAATTCAGGCGCTCAATGAAAATCGAGAGCGAATACCTTGGCAGGATGGATTGCCAGATATTATTAAACAGTCATTTGAACCTTATAAGTTGCGACTAAATGAAAGTTACAATGAGATGGTAAATGCCGTGGAATTAAATCCGAACAGAAAATAACACTGGACAACAATTATGGCTAAAAATGTAATTAACGAGATTGTCTGGACTCGTGTGAGAAGTTTCAGAAAAGAATATAAAATAGAAGGAATTGCAACTCAGCTCACAAAATTGTTTTTTAATTATTGGATACTCTTTGCTGTGTTTATGATCATTGTGATATTAAATGATTAATATGCAGCATCCGTTCAACTATAGGTAATAAGTAACTCTGATGGTCTAAAATTGAGAAGTAGCAGTAGCAGTCGTTTTAAAGCAATTTTTGTGGTACAGCCACCGCCGCTTTTATCTAAAACATGGAATTTGTGTTAAAAAAATTGCTCATGCGATGTTAAAACAAACCATAACAAGTATAAAAAGCATTAAGTTTTACCTTTCTTTCTCTATTTCAATTGCCCTAAATAAGCCTTCATTTTTAGTTCTATAATTCAATCAAGAATTCTACAATTCTACTCCACTAATTTCTTTAAACATTTTTAACAAAAAACTTTTCAAGTTTATTGAAGAATAGAAAAATCAAAAAAAGTAAAAAACCACTTGACTTTTTTGATTTATAGTTTTATATTATTATTGTACTATAAAACTATTACAATAGAAGAACAAATCACTTGCAAACAAAACGAGGAGGTGATTCAAATTGATTGAATTTAAATTAGATCCCAAAAGTGGAATTCCTTTCTATCGCCAGATTATTGATCAGATTAGATATGGCATAGCCACAGGCGCTTTAACAGTTGGAGAACAGTTGCCAACAGTAAGGGCGCTAGCAGTTGACCTGAAAGTAAATTTGAATACCGTCATCAAAGCTTACAAAGAACTGGAAATCAAAAACATTTTAGAGACACAGCAGGGAACAGGTACATTCATAAGCAGAGTTCAGGTTAAGATTTCTGAAAAAGAAAGACGGGGAAAATTAAAGAGTATTTGTACGGAATTCACAAACATAGCTTCGAGCTATGGTTTTACAGTAAATGAATTAATAAACGAACTAAAGAATAAAGGAGTACAAAAATGAATAAGAGTATAAGAAGAAAACCAATACTTAATCCGATTTCAGTTACTGTTTTACTGGTATTATTAGTAACAAATGTGGTTTTGTATTTTTTCACATCAATAGGCCAGGTTTATATCATTGCCGGGATTCTTGTTTCTGCGCTGGTTGCATCGTCCATTCGCATCGCTGACCAGTGGGAAAAAGCTGTTGTATTAAGAATGGGAAAATTTGTTGGATTGCGCGGACCAGGATTGTTTTTCATTATTCCGATTCTCGACCGGGTGGATAATTATATCGATCAAAGAGTGCGCTTAACAGATTTCAAAGCTGAGGAGACATTGACTAAAGATACGGTTCCTGTTAATGTTGATGCAGTGGTATATTGGACAGTTTGGGATGTTGAAAAATCAGCACTCGAAGTTCAAAATTACATCTCGGCTGTTTCATATATCGCTCAAACAGGATTGCGCGATATTATCGGAAAACATGAACTGGCTGATTTGCTGCAAAACAGGGAAAGAATTGCAGAAGCATTGCAATCCACACTCGATGAGCATACTAATCCCTGGGGAATAACCTGCCAGACAGTCGGAATCAAAGATATCGTTTTTCCTGAAGCATTGGCAGATGCCATGAGTAAACAAGCCCAGGCTGAACGTGAGAGACAAGCCAGAATTATTCTTGGAACAGCAGAAACTGAAATTTCAGAAAAGTTTAAACAAGCCAGCCAAAATTATCACGACAATCCTGTAGCGCTGCAATTGCGCGGCATGAATATGCTCTTTGAAGGTCTCAAAGAAAAAGGCTCCCTTGTAATCGTACCGAGTTCTGCACTGGAATCAATGAACCTTGGAGCAATTGGAGGTTTGACTGCACTTGCGGAATCTCAAGCGAATAAATAGTTTTTCATGTTTTAATATTTTTGCGAATAAATGTATTTCAATTTGAATTAAAAGTTTCAATAGAGATGAATTGGTTAGCATTTAGTAACAAATGGATGAATATTATTCACGTTTCTGGTCAATAACCGGTCTAATATTTAATGTTTTTTATTCCATTGTTTGTGGCATTGTAGAACATAATTTTTTAATTAACAATAGCTTTATCAGCTAAATATAAATAATACATAATAAAATTAAAATTAATGTTAAATATATGAACCTTTATTAACAATTATTCAAATCTGATAACATTTTGGCATAATGTTTGTATGACGTTATAATAGTTGCAAAATGTTAATTTAACTTTATCCTTGCATCGGGAAAAGAATAAGGTTGCCTGGATTTAGATGTAAATAGTTAATGTGAATCTGCTGACACGTATGTTTAGCATTATATCCCGATGCGGGGATAAATCAAGAAAATCAAAATAAGAAAATTTGAGGTGAAAGATGGATATGGGAAAAAGAAGAATATTATTAGTTGATAAGCTCGACAACTCTGAAGGCTCCCTTTTTACTTTGATGGACAATGAGGGATTTAATGTTACACGTGTAAGTGATCTCGATTTTGTAAAAGAGGCAGCGCTGGAAGAGAAACCAAAAGCGGTTGTAGTAAATTGTGATACTTTTGATTCAAGAATATGGGATGTGTGCAAAAATTTAAAAGATGACTTTGATACCAGAAAGTCAGCGCTGGTTATGCTTTCAAGCAATGGAGAAGAATCCGACATTATTCGTGCGATTCAAACAGGGGCTGATGATTATGTGGTTAGGCCATTCAGTAATAGATCAGTGGTTGCCAGAATGAGAGCAGTTATCGGTCGCAATGACAGAAACGAAAGTAAAAAGATTAAAGTTAAAGATATTGAGATCGATTTGGATGAGCACAAGGTCATAAAATCCGGTAAAACAATTGACTTAACCTATATCCAATTTAAACTTCTTTATTTGTTGGCATCGAGAAGAGATAGTGTGTTTTCACGCAAAGAGATTTTAGAGAAAGTGTGGGGACGCAAAGTTTATGTTACGAATCGAACTGTTGATGTTCATATAAAAAGATTAAGAGAAAAGCTTGGCGAGTATAAATATCCATCGCAATACATAGAAACTATTCATGGAACAGGTTACAGATTTTTATAGATTCATTTTTTCCTCCCTCCGAAGCCCCTGGTGAAAACTGGGGGCTTTTTTTATTTATCCCGAAACTTATCCATTTCCCTCCGCTCTTTTTTAGTCGGACGTCCTTTGTATTTGGGGTGAGTCATTTTGGATGATTTGTAAAAAAGATTTCGAATATCTTCCGCTTCTTTTTCCTCGACTGATAATTCATGTTCATTGTATAACAGCCTGGCATCAGCTGCTTTGATGCTTTTATTGACAATGTCCAGCACATCAAACATCCTGGTTTTTGACTTTAACCTGACTGCAATAGTATCGACGATTTTTATAATTTTTGCGGCTTTTGCAACCTGATCATTTACCCGCACCCTCCCTTGCGTACTAGCATCACCTGCTTTACTCCTGCCTGCGATAATCGTTTACCCTGTTTCAAATATTAGCATCATTTTTCTTACCACGTTAGGTGCAGCAATAATCTGGAAAGAGAGATTGAATGTGTTTGGAAAATCTGCGCTTATTTTTGGGAGTTTCGCAATCTTACTTTTAAGTTGTTGAAACGCTAATGAAATATATTTTTTAGCAAAAGATTATTTTCTTCTTGACATTCTTGTTTTATAAATGTATATTAATACGTACTTCTTGATTTGACAGGACTTAAAAAAATCCTTTATCCTTCACAGGAGAAATCTTCATGCCTGATCTGCAGAAACCCCCACCAACTAACAAACCAAAACTGCCGGACCAGGTTAGAGCTGCCATTCTTATTCAGGGGGGTGAGATAATTATTAGAATTCAAGACATTACAATTATTCAGTATTTTGATAAATTGATTTATAAGCTTTGGCAACTACCTTACCAGGAGGTATTATCCCTGGGATTGGAAAATCGTTTGGTTCCTGTAAAAAATGTTTCTCATATAAGAAACACAAATTCTTTAAAACCGCCCTAAATATTTCTGTATATAGAAACAATTTTGTTTCTTATATAAGAAACATTGTTAAAAAGTTTCTTCATATAGAAAATTGTTTCTGTATATAGAAACATAAAAAAGGGAGATTTTGGAAGATAAACTATGTTAGC
>JACKQG010005902.1_pt1 | contig 13242 bp, 9 predicted proteins | sample 8237621 | NCBI WGS metagenome assembly JACKQG01 (sample SAMN15677084, study PRJNA649215) | marine metagenome | biome: marine; feature: Black Sea; material: saline water; isolation source: suspended particulate matter (SPM) from the Black Sea western gyre | collected 2013-06-09/2013-06-10 | depth...
CTCATTGATTAAAAATGGAAAATATATTGCATCCGACCGGTTTTCAATGTAGTTATCAATATGGATCTCAAGTGTCTTAAACAACTTTCCGAATTCGAATGGCAGGTCAATCCCACCAGTCACCGGACACTACCCGGAATTATCTATGCTGATTCCGCTTTGATTCGTGGCATGGATGAGAAGGTCTGCGAGCAGGTTACCAACGTTACCACTCTGCCGGGGCTGGTGCGGGCGGTTTATGCCATGCCCGATGCCCACTGGGGTTACGGTTTTCCCATTGGCGGCGTAGCCGCCTTCGATCCGGCCCAAGGCGGCGTAATTTCCGCCGGTGGCGTCGGTTTTGATATCGCCTGCGGTGTACGTACTCTCCACACCGGTCTTGTGCCGGATGATATTCTGGCAATCCGCAAACAACTGGCCGACCAAATAGCGCGGGATATTCCGGCGGGAATCGGAAGCCGCGGTAAGATCCATCTAAACCGCCAACAAATGAATGCCATGCTGTCCGGCGGTGCCCGCTGGGCAGTGGAACAGAATTACGGTACGCCCGCCGATCTGGGACGAATCGAAGAAAACGGTCAGATGGCCGGAGCCGATCCCGCCTGTGTTTCCGATCATGCCAAAAAACGCCAACAAGATGAAATGGGCACACTCGGGTCCGGCAACCATTATCTCGAAATCCAGCAGGTAACAGAGATATTTGATGCCGAAATCGCGGCAAATTTTGGGATCCGGGAAGGTGATATCAAGATCAGTATTCACTGCGGCTCCCGCGGACTGGGCCATCAGATCGGTACTGAGTTCCTGAAACGGATGGTCGTTGCAGCGCCGCACCATGGGCTAAAATTAATGGACCGGGAACTGGCCTGTGCGCCAATCAATTCCAAATTGGGTCAGGAATATTTTGGCGCTATGAATGCCGGGATCAACTGCGCCCTTGCCAACCGCCAGATACTGACCCACCTGATCCGGCAGATTTTCGAGCGGCTACTGCCTCAGACCGAATTGACGCTGCTCTACGATGTGGCCCACAATACCTGCAAACGGGAACGTCATAGGATCAATGGTAAAGAAAAAGATCTGTACGTCCACCGCAAAGGCGCCACCCGTGCTTTCGGTCCCGGTCACCCGGATTTACCGGAGGACCTGCGTTCCACCGGCCAACCGGTTCTGATTGGCGGCACCATGGGTACCGCTTCCTATATCCTGGCCGGCAGCGCTGGAAGTGAAGCCAAAGCTTTTTCGTCAGCCTGTCATGGCGCCGGCCGAACAATGAGCCGGATAAAAGCCCGGAAAATCTGGCGGGGGCAACAGGTCATTCGGGAATTGGCCCAAACGGGAATCGAAGTGCGTAGCCCGTCCTACCGCGGCGTAGCCGAAGAAGCGCCGGGGGCTTACAAGGACGTAAGTGCCGTGGTGGATGTGACCGAACGGGCCGGTTTGTCAAAGAAAGTGGCGCGACTGGTGCCGCTTATTGTCATTAAAGGTTGAAGGAAATGAAATTATGCCAGTGGCATTATGCCGTTAGCATAATATTACGAAATATCTTGCAACCTATTGTATTTATTTATTGCTAATTAGCTTTAGATAGTTTATCTTATTAGCATAATACCAATAGGATACTATGCATAACAATCCATTTAAATTCGGAAGCACTGTTACCGGTCGGAATTTTTGCAACCGGCGTGATGAAATCGCTGAATTATCTCAGGACATCCGCAACGGAACTAATATTTTGTTGTATTCGCCCCGCAGATATGGGAAAACATCACTGTTGTTGGAAGTATTAGAGCACATGAAAGCCGAAGGTTATTTGACCTATTATCTCGATCTTTATCCCGCCACTACCAAGGAAAAATTCATTGCCCTTTATGCCCGTTCCATTGCTCGCGAAGAACGAGGAACTAAAGAAAAAATTCTGGCATGGCTAAAAAATGTACTCCCTAAGATGATACCGAAAATTATCCTGCGCGGGGAAGATCTGGATATAGAATTTGAATTTGATAAAACTCAGCCATTAGCGCCACTATATGAAGATTTATTTAATCTGGTAAACCAAAAAGCACAGGATGCGTCAAAACGGGCAGTGCTGGTTCTAGATGAATTTCAGGAAATATATCATTACCCAACTGACGAAATCGAGCGGGAAATGCGCAGTGCGATTCAAAAACATAGTAATGTAAGCTATATTTTTGCCGGAAGCAAACGCAGTATCATGGCCGAGCTATTTGAAAATCCCGATCGGCCATTTTACCGTAGTGTAAAAAAATTCACCATCGGTGCAATTTCCAGAAATGAATTATCCAGCTTTATGTTTGAGCGGTTTTCGGCTACCGGAAAAAATGTCGCCGCTGATCTGATTGATGAAATACTTGATCTGACAGAATGCCAGCCCTACTACACCCAGCAGTTGGGCTATTATTTCTGGGATTTGATCAATACCGGCGCCCCCATTAACGAGGTAACGGTGTACCAGTCAATTAATCGGATACTCGAGGTCGAAACGCCGGCTTATCAAAACATCTGGGATTTACTGACTCACCGGCAACGGAATTTACTGGCTGGTATCGCGATTGATAGTCCGAAATCTCTGTACGGTCAGGATTTCATTAATCGTTTCAGTCTGGTTTCTTCGGCGGTGGTTCAAAAATCAATCATCAGGCTGGTACGAAATGATATCATCCACAAGAAAAATTCCCATTTTGTAATCGAGGATGTGTTTTTCAAGAAATGGCTTCAGGTCAATTTTGGGAATTGATAAATGACTTTTTCAAATATTATCCGCTGGGGCATCATTGGCTGTGGTGATGTTTGCGAAGTAAAAAGCGGTCCCGGTTTCCAGCAAGCGGAGGGATCGCGACTGATGGCTGTCATGCGCCGGAATGGCGATCTGGCAAGTAATTTTGCCTGGCGCCATAGAGTCCCAAGCTGGTACACTAATAGTGAAGAGCTTATCAATGATCCTGAAATCGATGCCGTCTATATCGCCACGCCACCACTTTATCATAAAGATTATGCCTGTGCCGCCGCAGAAGCCGGAAAACCGGCCTACGTTGAAAAACCGATGGGAATGAATTATGCCGAGTGCGTGGAGCTGATCGATGTTTTCGATCAGCATAAATTACCATTATTCGTAGCCTATTACCGCCGTGCTTTGCCACGATTTATTAAAATCAAACAGATCTTGGATGAAAGCAAAATCGGTGCAATCCGTTATGTAAATACTGTATATCAATGTCCACCAAAACCGGAAGATACACTGAAACCTGTTCCCTGGCGGCTTGATCCTGAGAAATCACCAGGCGGTTATTTCGGCGACTTGGCACCACACGCAATCGATATACTGCAATTCTTTTTCGGTGAAATCATAAAAGCAAATGGTCAGGCAGTTAACCTGGCCGGACTTTATCCCGCTGTTGACTTAGTCAGTGGTTCTTACAGCTTTGAATCGGGCGTTCTGGGCACCGGAGTCTGGTGTTTTACAACCGCTACCAAGTTGGACCGCACCGAAGTAATCGGGACACAAGGATCGCTGGTCTTTTCCATCTTTGGAAATGACCCGGTTGTTATCCGGAAAGGCAAGCAAGTCCAGAAATTAAAACTTGTCAATCCGGTTACAATTCAGCAACCATTAATTCAGTCCGTAGTAGATGAATTGCTCGGTAAAGGGAAGTGTCCCAGTACTGGATTTAGCGCCGCCCGGACCAACTGGGTAATGGATCAACTGCTTGGCAATTAGATTACTATTTTTAAACCGCATTTACGGTAAATTGTTAACATATTTTCATTAAAATTCTTACGAGTTATGTAAAAATGAATAGTAATTATCCTCTGATTGGAATGGATATTGGCGGTACAAACGCCCGGGCTGGTTTAGTTGAAAACGGTCAACTATCCCACCTGGAATCTATCCCGATCAAATCCAATGGTACCGTTGAAGAAGTTCTCGAACAGATATTCGATCTGATTGAACGGGTAAAAACAGCGGCTGTTAATGGAATTGGAATTGCCTTTCCATCAATCATGGATGTCGAAAAAGGAATCGTATTCGATGTACAGAATATCCCGGCCTGGAAAGAAGTTCATTTAAAAGAAATTATTGAGCAGCGCTACGATCTGCCGGTACGCATTAATAACGATGCTAATTGTTTCGCTCTCGGAGAAAAATATTTTGGACAAGGGAAAAACTACCGCCACCTGGTCGGACTGATCGTCGGCACCGGCCTCGGGGCTGGGATTGTAGTTGATGGTAAAATTTATTCCGGCGCGAATGGCGGGGCCGGTGAATTCGGTATGATTCCCTATCGGGATAAATATCTTGAGTATTACTGCAGCGGACAGTTTTTTTATAACCATGGTAATAAATCCGGCGATCGACTAGCATCCGCCGCGACCGCTGGCGACAAGGATGCCTTAGCCATCTTCAAGGTATTCGGACACCATTTCGGTCAGGCTATTAAAATCATCCAATATACCGTCGACCCGGAAATTATTATCCTTGGTGGTTCGGTCCGAAAAGCATTTCCATTTTTCAAAGATTCCATGTGGAAAACTTTGGAGAATTTTGCCTTTATTTCCTCGTTAAAAAATATCCGGATTGCCATTTCGGAAGATGACTATATCGCCATCCTGGGGGCAGCAGCTCTGCATATGTCTAAAGGTTAATCCCACATTTTGCATTAACAACGAATAAATCAGCCTGCCCCGATAGCGGAACGAAGTGGAGCGTATCGGGAAAGTGAACGTATCGGGGAATTAAACGAAGAAAATATCAAGAGTTAGGACAAATTTTTATGCAACCTTTTCTTACTGGAGATATCGATTTAAATTCTTATTATTTCGTTATTTTCGTTTACTTCGTTGTTCCTATTGCATCGTTTGGGTTAATCTCAATTTATCAATGATACTGCCATGAGGCTGAAGTGCAAACCAACACTGATCATGGACGAAATCCGTGTCAAACGCAATATTGCCCGCATGGCGGCCAAAGCCCGTGCCGGTAAAGTCAATTTCCGGCCTCATTTCAAGACCCATCAGTCCGCTGCGATCGGAGAATGGTTCCGGGATGTTGGTGTCAAAGCGATTACTGTTTCATCCGTGGATATGGCTGAACAATTCGCCCAGGCCGGCTGGCGTGACATCACAGTAGCCGTACCCGTAAACCTGCTGGAAATTGACCGGATTAACGAACTGGCAGGGAAAATTACATTACATGTTTTGGTCGATTCAGCGCTTGCCGTAGAAAAACTGATATCACAATTGAATAACCCCATTAACCTCTGGATCAAAATCGATGTGGGTTACCACCGTTGCGGATTGTTGTGGTACACCGCCGAAACCATTATCGCCCTGGCGCAGGTGATCGACCAAAACCGGAACCTCACTTTTATGGGTCTTTTGACTCACGCCGGACATACCTACCACGCTACCACACCGGCAGAAGTACGGAAAATCCACCGACAGTCACTGGAGCGCCTGAGCGAACTCAAACAACAATTGCAGACCGCGGGGATTCCCCGCTGTAAAATTTCTATCGGCGACACTCCCGGTTGCAGCCTGGCAGAAGATTTTACCGGAGCAGACGAAATCCGTCCCGGGAATTTTGTGTTTTATGATCTTATGCAGTTAAGATTGGGCACTTGTCAGGCTGAAGATCTGGCTCTGGCGGTAGAATGCCCGGTGATTGGTAAATATCCCCAGCGCGGTGAAATCGTAATTTTTGGCGGGGCGGTCCATCTGTCCAAAGAATTTATCACGGGCGCGAACAATGAACCCCTGTTTGGCTGTCTCGCTGCAACTGTAACCGATGGTTGGGGCGCCCCCGACTGGCAAGCACCGCTTACCACTCTTTCGCAGGAGCATGGAATTGTGCAATTGAGTGCTGAGCGATTACGAATGATCGAAATTAGCGATACCGTCATTGTGCTGCCGGTTCACTCCTGCCTGACCGCCAACCTGTTTTCCGAATATCACACTACCGAAGGTCACCCAATTCATAGATTTCAGAGCATGGACTAACACTTGTGTACGATCCCAAATTCCGGCCCTATTTAACTCCGACCTTTTTTATCGATTTAGATAACCCGGAAGTAGCTGCTTTCGCTGATGAGCACACTACCGGTTTGACCGATCCCCTGGAAAAAGCGGTGGATCTGTTTCGATGGGTTCGGGATGATTTTCGTTACGATCCATATCGCATTCCTTTGAAGCCGGAAAATTTCAAAGCCAGCATGGTACTGAAACAGGGCTATGGCTTCTGCATTACCAAAGCGGTGTTACTAACAGCAGTGGCAAGGGCTGCCGGAATACCAGCCCGTCTGGGTTTCGCGAATGTCCGGAATCATCTGAGCACGGATAAGCTGCACAACCTGATGGGCACTGATATTTTTTACTGGCATGGCTACACCGAATTATTCCTTAACGGGAAATGGGTCAAGGCTACTCCGGCCTTTAACAAATCGCTCTGCGAACGGTTTGGATTCCGGTTACCTGACTTTGATGGCCACCATGATGCTCGCTTTCACTCACTGGACAGCGAGGGTAACCTGCACCTAGAATATCTTGCGGATCACGGATCATTTGCCGACCTGCCCTACAAAAAAATTATGCAGACCTGGGCCAAACACTATACCAGCATTCTGGCTGGTCACCTGGCGGCAGCCAGCAGCGGAGTACTCGATACATTTGAAAAGGATTTGTTTTAAAACCTTAGCTTTGATTTCTACTATACTCTCGATTAGTTTTAACTAATCTAAATAAATACGGAAGAAAAATTATGGGACATATCACCGGCGCTAAATCCAATCTGGTCCCCCTTATCGACCGCTTAAACAAGTATCCCATCGGGCTGGTGGATAATGATAAGTTGCGTGAGATACTGGCAATTCTGTTCAGCGAGACAGAAGCCTTCGTTGCCTCCAAATTTCCCCTGCGGGAAGCGACCCTGCCAGAACTAATTGAGCTGACTGACTTGCCGGAGGAAGAACTCCTGCCTGTCTTGGAGTCGATGGCGAATAAGGGAATTATCATGGATCTGCCTTACGGCGATAAAACTTACTACCTGCTGATGCCCGGTGTGATCGGATTCATCGAATTCACCTTCATGAAAAACCGCACTGATATTCCCATGGATAAGGTGGCCCGGCTCATGAGTGAGTATTTCCACTGGGATGAAAAAGACGGTCAGGCCAAAGAATTTTTCGGCAGCAAGACTCAGTTAACCCGCTCCCTGCCCTATGAAGATCATATTCCGGTAAACAGTGAAATTGTATCTTACGACAGCGCCCGGGATATCATTAAGAACGCCGATTTCCACGCCGTGGCCATGTGTTATTGCCGACACAAACGTGAACACGAAGGCAAATCATGTAAAAAAGGCGCTCCGGTGGACGGCATTTGCATGACGATCGGTCGTGGGGCGGAATTCCTGGTCCGTCGGGGTTTCGCCGAACGTAAAACGGTAGCTGAGATGCTGGATATCTTGCAGATGGCGGAAGACCTGCACCTGACTCATATAACCGATAATATCCGGCATAAACCCAGCTTTATCTGTAATTGCTGCGGTTGCTGCTGTGAAATCATGGCCGGGGTGCAGGCTGGATACTATAAGGGCGTAAATAAAACGCCCTACATTGCCATCGTCGAGCAGGATATCTGTGATTATTGTGGAGAATGTTTCACCGCCTGTAATATCAAGGCCATCGGATTAGACCGGGAAAATAGGAACGGCAATGACCGTCTCAGCAAAGTAAACGCCGATGCCTGCCTGGGTTGCGGAGCCTGCGTATCAGCTTGTGAGAAGGGTGCTTTGTCTCTTATACTCCGTTCCGATTACCAGCTTCCCCCCAAAACCAAGCGCAATATGTTCATGAAGATCGCTTATGAAAAAGGCCGATTAGCTCCACTGCTTACCACCCGCGTAAAGAAAAAGCTGGGACTGAAATATTAGCGTTACACCGCCGGAGCGGTGTAACGAGGCCAAGAACAGGTGTGACGAAACGAGAAGAAAATGATCCCGCAAACACTGGTTGCATCGCTCCTGCGTTGCAACCTCCAGGCGTTACGCAGCAGGAGCGATATAACGAGGTAAGAGGCGGTGTAACAAGAGTTGAAATTATGAGACTGAGATTGTTTAATAAGAACTTTTTTTTAATTGTATAATGATTGCTCTGATTTTATCAATCATAGCCTGCGACCTTTTTAACAACAACGATGATGATAGTCACGATGTAAATATTTCTCTAGGGGACTGGAAATTAATAGGAAGTTTTCAGGATAAGTTTGCCTATAAACTGGTTGTTCATGAATCAGACTTATTCGCCTGTGCAGGTCGAGATGGAATCTGGCGATTAAATATTGAATCAACAAATCCTACTTGGGATTATGCGGGTTTAGCTGATACCAGTGGTGTTTATCCTCCTCTTTGGACAGTAACAGACATTGATATATATGAGGATACACTATTAGCAGCATGTTTTTATATCCGTCCTGAGGCCGTGGATACAACAATTGGAGTTTGGCGCAGTAATGATTATGGTGAATCCTGGATGCCATCGGATTATGGAATTCCTCAACCGGATTATGAATTTTGGAAATTTAGTAGTACCTGGGGAGTAAAAAGATCGCCGCATAATCCATCAGAGGTAGTTGCTGTTGGATTAAGCCAGTATCCTTTTATCAGCCATGATGGTGGTTATACCTGGCATACAGAATCAGAATGGTTTAATGGGAACAATTCTAGAATGTATGTATCATGGCATCCCCGAATAGCGGGAGAAGTCTGGATACATGGACAAGGAGCAATATTTTCACCGATTGTATATAAATCAACCGATTATGGTATAGATTGGCATGGGTTTCACGTAGAGCTTGGTGGAGATACACCTATACATTCTATTCAATTTGATGCTAAAAACAATGAGATGATTTATTTTTCAAGTGAATTTGGTATAATTCGCTCGAATGATTCAGGGAATGAATTATTGAATAATAGTACCCAGGAATTATCTTGGATTATAGAATTTGATTATGGTGCAGATAATTTTGGGGGGCTTGTAACCCATCCCATTCATGAAAACATATTATTTTTTGGCTTAAATACAAAATTATATTGGTCTACTGATGCAGGGAATTCATTTCATATTATCAATAGCCCGGAAGACAGTTATATTTATTCATTGGTCTTTTCAGAAGGATCAGATAAAATAATCACACAAACTAGCAAAGGATTTTATTTTATAGATATCTATGACAATTAAAGTTTGCATATTTCTTTCACTGGTTGCATCGCTCCCGCGTTGCAACCTAAAGCGTTACACCGCAGGAGCGGTGTAACGAGGGCTGAGAGCCGGAGCGATGTAACGAAGGTTAGTAAGCAAAAAGTATGACCAGAAACCGCTACAAAATATATAACACCGCTTACCCCCACTTCATTACCTGTACGGTGGTTGATTGGCTGCCGTTAATGAAACCTGTTAAGGTAAAACAAATCATTATTGACATCCTGAAATTCTTACAGCGCGAAAACAGAATCCGGATTTATGCCTATGTCATTATGCCTGATCATTTACATTTGATACTATCATCGAATAACCTAATTCAAAACGTTGCGAATTTCAAGTCCTACTCTGCCCGACAAATAATCAAATACTATATCGATAGCAATCAAGTAAGCATAATCAAAAAACTTAAGCTGGCCAAACCCGCTTATTTAAAGGATCGAAAACATAAGTTCTGGCAAACCGGATATTCTCCAAAGCAGATATCAAGTATGGATATGATGCAACAAAAAATTGATTACATCCATTACAATCCTGTTCGAAAAAAGTATGTGAAAGAACCGGAGGAGTGGCTCTTTTCCAGTGCACATAATTTCAGTGGACTACCCAGCCCTCTGTGTATTGATGAAATCGTTATATAGCGTTACAAAGCATTACACCGCAGGAGTGGTGTAACGAGGAGAGGATTTAAAGCCCAGAATGACTTGCAACCTTGAACAATTCCAAATTGAAAGATCGATAGAATCAATGCCGTTCGCATAATTCCGGTATCCGAATTCGATCAGTTGGTCACATAGTATAAATTACATCAATTCCATCCGGAGTTTAAAAAAATGGCGAACAGTTACCTGCCCGCCATTTTATATCAGCTAATTAAGTGACGTATTATTTCATCAACATGGCCTTGCGGGTCTGTGTGAAATCGTTTGAGCGCATCTGAACCAAATAAACGCCACTGGCCAGATCTCCTGCCTGCCACTGGACGTTATACCGTCCCGCAACCTTGAAGTCATTAACCAGCGTAGCCACTTCCACACCAAGCAGGTTATACACCTTGACCGTGATTTGTCCTGCTTCAGGCATCGCATATTCGATCGTTGTCGCCGGGTTGAACGGGTTTGGATAGTTCTGGGACAATTCGAATTGCTCCGGCAGAGCTACAACATCATCGACACCGAGCAGAGTCATACTTACTTCTACGGAGTATTCACTCTCATTACCATTGAAGTCGGTGGCAGAGATCAGGTAGTAATAAGTCTCGCCAATACCGACTTCCATATCTACAAAGGCCGTATCGATAGTGAAGGCAAAAGCTTCTCCCGGTTCAAAGCCAGAGGATAAACCACGATAAATCGCGAAATATTCAAAATCCTCATCCGGCACCGGCTGCCAGTTCAAGGCAATACCGCCGTCATCATTAGCTGAAGCCATGACACCCATCGGCACATGAGGCATCAGGTTATCGATAGAATATCCGTCCTGCCAGTTGGAATCATAGAATTCCCAGGGATTGAATGCATGTCCACTGACCATGAACGTTGACCAGAAGTCACCCGTGGGACTGGTTACATGATTGGAGTCCACCAGCGTTGGTGCCACATAGGCATATTCCATATCACCGTGATATGGAACAACCGCAATGAAATCCCATAACCATTCATCGACCTGGCGCCAGACACTGAAATGGGTCCAGCTCTGACCGACCGGGGGACTTCCGGGACTCCAGACCAGGCGCACCTGACGGCCTTGATCGTTGAGTACATCCTCGACTGAATGGAGCATCGGGGGCATAAATTCTTGGGGCCATAATTCAATGGTAACCCATATGGATGAATCCGTCTCAACGAATACCTCATACGTGTCTGAATGATGATATCCTGGTGCCCAGGCATCCAGCCAGTAGATATCGCTGGGAACTTCAAAATAGAAATGTCCGTCCGGACCGGTCATTTCATCGATTCCAAAATAATTACCTTGCAGATGAACATTAGCACCACCGATCGGTGTTTGGAATTCACCATCGACAACCACTCCACCGATTGATGCATCTACGGTGAAGGGATGGAGGTGATAATCATACTGAATGTCCGGCATACTGGGATTAACCACCAGCGCTGAGTCCGGCCATGCATCCGCAAAGCCTTCCATCCAGGCCCAGCCACCGTACACGCCGTACGGCACATCAAAATGGTAGTAACCGGAGGGATCGGTAAAGGTTTGATCCCAGTAAAATTCATTCCCGATTTCTACTACCGCACCATGCAGCGGGCTGCCATCGTTTTGATTGTACACAAAACCGGATATCGATCCATCAATTGTCATTGGTTGCAACCAGTAATCCCGGTAAATGAAATCATCCATGATATAAATACTATCATAGGTGGTATAGAAGCCATCCGACCCAACTATCAATTCATAAGCACCATTCGGCAGCGGTAAATAATAATTGCCTTCATGATCAGTACCCCAATTGAAGTGTTCAAAATCGTTTTGAACCTGGATCCAGGCCCAGATCGGATTTCCCATATCGTCATAAACACGGCCTTCGATACCGCCGTCGAAAGTAGCAAGATAAATATCGATAGTATCAGTACCGGTCATTACATTACCAGGCCAATTCAATTGAACCGTTCCCGGTGGCAGTTCATCCCAGTCTCTGATATTGACATGGTAGCCACCCATGGCATCCGCCAGGCTGGAAACGGATAATTCGTAATAACCATCCGATCCCGAATAAGATTCGGTCCAGCCTAACCAGCTATCAGCACTAACCAGAGCACCCTCAAAAGGCATATCATTCAGATAAACCGTTCCGGAGATAAAACTATCAGTGCTGTAAACTTGAAAATCCAATCCAACTGTATCATAATCGGGGACATAGATCATTGAATCCCGTGGTACCATATAATCGGGAATCAAGTCCTCGCCATCGATACCAACCCAATACTCGCCTTCTTCGACATTCATAAAATAATAACCGTTGGAATCGGTTTCGGCCTGGCGACCGGGACCATCACCCCATTCTTCATCAGCCCAGACATAGATATCTTCAATAGCCGTACCATATTCATCTTCAACATAACCTTCGATTGCTGCCGTGGGAACAATAAAATTGAAATCATAGCCGGTCAAATGACCATCTACAAAAATATCAAAATAATTTGTATCGGCATACATCCCGTCCGTGACATTCAGAAAGTCCTCAGCCATGATGACATAATTTCCTACGATGGGAACGAAATTCTGATAATTACCCAGAGAATCTGTTAATGTCATCCACATCTCCATATCATCATCATCGCCACTGATACTATCCATATTAGCGGCAATGACTATTATATTGGCTGTAGGAGGTGTGATAATCCCGGACACGGAGTAGGGGCTGTTCAAGGGTTCAATATATTCATAGGCAACATCATAACCAGTCGTGTCCATCACTTCGAACAGGATCCCGATATCACCAACCTGGTTGGGTCCATCATCGTTTCCATAAAAAGTAATCTGGTAGCGACCGAAAGTCAGGTCTTCATCATCGTAATCATTGTCCAGAAAATGTTCGGCCTCATCAACGGCCATATCCACATCCGAATCGAGCAGACCATCACCATCCATGTCGATCCAAAGCTGCATTTCGGCTGAATTGCTACCGGTGGAAAAGTCAATCGTCACAACAATATCTTCGCCTTGCATAATCGTATCGGCATCTGCACCATTGACCTTGATATCCAGCTCACCGGGTAATGTGCGAGCACTATTGTTGAATGTTGGCTCTATATCAACAATGTTAAATGGATTTGCAACTGTCGGCTTAACAGGGTTGCGTTTATGCAACCTGTTTTTGAGCCGGTTACGGAGGACCTGCACCTGCTGCATCCGTTCGCTTAATTGTTGCATTTCCAAATTTTTCAGCGCTTTAACTTCGGAATTGCGTAGCTGAGTTAGTTTTTCAAAATCCAGTTGACTG
>JACKQG010005903.1_pt1 | contig 13242 bp, 14 predicted proteins | sample 8237621 | NCBI WGS metagenome assembly JACKQG01 (sample SAMN15677084, study PRJNA649215) | marine metagenome | biome: marine; feature: Black Sea; material: saline water; isolation source: suspended particulate matter (SPM) from the Black Sea western gyre | collected 2013-06-09/2013-06-10 | depth...
CGTCCGCCTTGTCGCTGATCTCGCGCACGGTCGGGTATTTGACTTGGTGGTATGGCGTCATTGCGGTGTCTCGGATTGTTGCGGTTGCCGTTGGTATCGGAATACCGGCGATTGCTCGCCGGCAGACCGATATCAGCGATCGATTAGGGCTTTAGATTGGTGTATTTATTCGTCGCCATGATGCCGGCAATGCCTTTGAAGAACGGCACGGCATCGGCGTTGGCAAAATCAATCGCGATAAGTTTCGCCTTGGCTTTGGCTTGGATGTTCGTCGGCCAGGCTCGCATCGTTTCGATCACCGCGCCGAGCGGGATAATGTGAAGCTCGCCGGCGTCGATCTCGAATGCGTGGTCGAGGTCAAAATCTTTCTCTTCGACGAATGTGTTCAGCCAAGTGTTGAAAGTTGCCATTTCGGTATCTCCGTTGGTTGCTCGGCGTCCGCCGATGAATGTACGTTAGTGATAACTCACACTCGTGTCAATAACTAATGTGAAAAAATATAGACACACGAAACGCGTTGCGGATTTGCCGGGATGTCGTCAGTTTTTCGTCACCATTGACATCCCTCCCATACTTGCCGGCGTCGCGTAAAAGTGGCGCCGGCATCCTTTATATACAGAGGCAAATGGTTCACACCGCAGCTCCCGTCGATTGGCATGAGATCCTACGGAGATACATTGCCGGCGAATCTGTCACGGAGCTGGCGGCTGATCCCAAGTATCCAGTCACGCGCCAGGCGATTAGCAAACGCGTCAAGAACGCTAACCTGGATAATCGCGTGAGGAATAAGATCCGCAAGGCGCGGGCAAAGCGCGGCCAGTCCGTCGTGCAACCGATTGCGCAACCAGTCGACGCGACGCAACCAATCGCGCAACCGACGATCGGCGATGATCGCAGAGCCGCACTCGTCGAGTTGGTATCGCTAGGCGCGACCGTCTCGGAAGCGTGCAAGTCTATCGGTATCAATCGCAGCACGTTCTATAACTGGCATAGCGAGCAATGCGGTTTCGCGGATAGCATCCAACAAGCGCAGCGCGAGTTCCTGGCGTTAAATTTAACGTCAATGAAAAATGCGGCGGAGCGAGGGGATTGGCGCGCGGCTGATAGGATTCTCCAGGTGAATCCAGCGACTAAGGGGCGGTATGGTCAGCAGGCCAACACGTCGCAAACCTCGGCGATGGTTGCGCTGCGCATAGGTCGCGACACCGCAACGATCGGCATCGCCACGGGTAGTTCCCCCGATGCAATTACCAATGAAACCAACGACCTAGACGGATTTGACGGCGACGATGACGGTCCAGTGATCATCGATGGCTAGCAATCGACCGATATCGAGCGCAATCGATGCCGCCCCCACCCCCAAACGCCGGCGGCTCGCGGCGACGACGACGTTGCTAGCAACCCCTCTCGCAAATCCCGCAAAACAACCACGGTGACCAACATCATCGATTTCCCGGAACGTGCTGCGCGAATACGGGAGGTGTTGCGTTCGATTGACGATGATGTCGATCATTTATCCACGGTGGTGGTTTTGTCGATGGATCGCGCTGGCAAGGTTTCGTGTTCGTGGGCAGAGGCATCGCCAGAGAAGTTGGCGTTGATGTTGTTTGTGTTTGAGACGACGCTTCGCGGCATTGTGTCGAGTGACGAGGTTATTCATTGAGCGACGCCAAGGTTGCGCAACCCGAGTTGCGTTGCGTGCGTTGCGACCGTGTTGTTCACGAAGAATTTTGGCTCGATCTCGTTGACGGTGTTTGGCGTTGCGATGGTTGCGGCGAAGAGTTCTCTGATGTCCAGTATCCGCACGAAACCTGAGTGGCGACGTGGCCATGCTGGCGAGGTCAAGGTTGCGCGGTTTTTGCGTGATCGCGGTCATTTTGTTGTGATGGTGAAGGATGGCGCGATTGCTCCCGCGATGGTTGGCTCGACGGATACGATTGTGTTGCCTGACTTGTTGGTGAGCAAAGACGGTGTCACGAAATTCTGTGAGGTAAAGTCACAGACGCCAAGTTTCACCCGTCGTCACGGTCGCTATGAGGTTGCGATTAATGCTGGTGCCATGCGTCAGTATCGCCGTTGCGAGAGCGTGACTGGATTGCTGGTGTATCTGGCGTTTGTGATTGACGATGATATCCGGTTTACGTCGTTGAGTGCCGAGAGCGAGCATCGCGGTGATTACCACTGGTTTGCGGTCGGTGAGTTGTCGACGTTATGAGCGCCAAGGTTCTGTATCTTGATTACGAGCCGCAACCGCGACAGCAGGTTTTGCATGAAACAAAAGCGCGGTTTGTGCTTTATGGCGGATCCGCCGGCGGTGGAAAAAGCCACTGCCTCAGAATGGACGCGGTGTCCTACTGTCTGCGCAATCCTGGGTGCCAAGCGTACTTGTTTCGACGCACGTTGATGGAGCTGGAAGCGAACCATATCCGTTTCATTCGAGAGTTGCCGCCGGAAGCGGGAACCTGGATGGAGGCGCGCAAGACGTTTGCTTTCAATAATGGTAGCAACCTTGTTTGCGGCTACTGCGAGAATGACCAGGACGTGCTGCGCTATCAGGGATCAGAGCAGCATTATCAGGGAATTGACGAAGCCGGCACGATGACCGAGTACCAGCTTGCGTTCCTGAGATCGCGTTCAAGGCTTGGTGGCTGGAAGCCTGTTGAGACTGAGTATCTGCCGAAGATTGTGTACACCGCGAACCCTGGTGGTCAGTCGCATAGCTATCTCAAGCGGACGTTTTTGGATAGCGCGCCACCGGAAACGATCTTTTATGAGAAATCGAGTGTCGATCCCAACGATCCCAGCGACAAAGGCTGGCCGAGCATCTTTATTCCAGCGCGGATGTCGGACAACAAATACCTCGATGCTGACTATCGCGGCGCCTTTGGTGGCTTGCCGGATGAGCTTGCAAAAGCGCTTAGAGATGGCGATTGGGATATTGCCAGCGGGAGCTTCTTTGCTGATGTTTTCAAGCGCGACCAGCACGTTGTTAAGCCGTTTTCGATACCGGACCATTGGTTGCGTTTTACCGCTTATGACCATGGATCGGCGCAACCATTTGCCAACCTCTGGTTTGCGGTGGCGAGCGAGGATTACACGGAGAATGAGTGCAATATTCCGATGGGCGCGTTGGTCGTCTACCGGGAATTGTACGGTGCCGTTGAAAACAAGGATGCTGGCTTAAAGTTGCCGGCGGAAGAAATCGCCACTCGCATTCGTGCGCTGGAAACCGGCGAGAAAATTACTTATCGCGTTGCGGACCCGTCGATCTGGCGAACCGAGGGCGGCGGTCCCAGTATTGGCGAGCGCATGCTTAATCGCGGTGTAAACCAACGCCGTGCCGCCAACTCGCGCATTGCCGGCTGGGACTTGGTCCGGCGGCGACTTGCCGGCGAGGATGGTGCGCCGATGATGTTTTTCTTTGATAGTTGCGTGCATTTGATACGGACGTTGCCGGTGCTGATCCATGACGCGCACCGCATCGAGGATATCGCGCAAGCACCGAAACAACCGGACCACCTTGCTGACAGCTTGAGATATGGCGTCAGTTCCAGACCGTATACGACGGCGTTGGTGGTTGAGGAAGATTACAATCCGGCGCGATTGCCAACGCTTGGCGAGATGATAAAGCCGGAAATGCAGGCGAGACAAAAACGGGTGCGAATATGAGCGATCTCAAAGCCGCGATCAGAGCTGTGCGAGCCTATCGTGATCAGTATCACCTCGCGATGGATCTTGAACGCGCATTGATGACGATCGATACCGCGCCGCATCAGATTGCCAACTTGCATAGACAAATCGCCACGTTGACCAAGGAAGTCGCGGATCTGGAGGATGCCAAGGACAAGATCCAGGCTGTGGTGTCTTCGATCAAGAGTGAGACGGTCGCGGAAACCGCCAAACTGCGCGCTGATCACGCGGTGACGGTCGCGGCGATCGGAACCGAGCTTGAGCAAGAAATGAACAATGCGGCAAAGGTGCGCCAAGAGCGTCGCGACGAAATGCGCGCCGAGGAACAGCGGCACTTTGCGTCGTTGAATGCAATAAAAGATCAAATCACGAAGGCAAAAGCCGATGCAAAAGCGACAACCAAAAACCCGACACGCCAGCGCCGCACCGCGCCTGATCTGGCTGTAGAGGTCACAAATCCGTGATGTATATCGAAGCTGCCGCGCCTGAGCGAAAAGGCGGCGATTATTGGATCAACGCGATCACCACGGCGCGCGAACGGGAGCAATCCTGGCGAGAACGCGCTCGCAAGGTCATCGATCGGTATCGTGACGAGCGACCTTATAACGAAGATGAGACACGGATAAACATTCTCTGGGCCAATACCGATGTCCTGTCGGCGGCGCTTTACCAGCACACACCAAAACCGGACATCCGGCGACGATTTGGCACCGCTGATACGCCGGCGAGAATGGCCGCGCTGGCGATGGAACGGATGCTGTCCTATAGCGTCGATCAGTATCACTTCGATGCGGTAATCAGAGACGCCCTGTCGGATTACCTGCTAACCGGTCGCGGCGTTGTTCGCGTGAGATACGATCACGACACTGAAACGCGCAAGACGATGATCGCGGCTCTGGACGATGATGGTCTGGTTGTCGAAAAGAGCGTTTCGGAAGATGAGATTGTCGACCAGCGTTTCCAATGCGAGCCGGTTGCGTGGTCGGATCTGATCCTTGGACCAGCGCGTTGCTGGCGCGAAGTCGAATGGATCGCGTTCAGACATTATCTCGATCAAGACCAGCTTGAGGCGCAATTCGGCAGTGCCGGCAAGGATGTCGAGTTAACGCATACGGCGGAAGGTCGAGAGCGAGATTATGACGATGATTCTACTGCCAAGCGTGGGGTCATTTTCGAAATCTTTGATAAGCGAAACCGGCGAGTTCTTTTTGTTGCGAATGACGGTAGCGTTCTAGCAGACGACGACGATCCTTATGGATTGCAGGATTTCTATCCAATCCCAGAGCCGCTGTACTACACGCGGACCACGGATTCGATGGTGCCAATTCCGTTTTTCACGCTCATTCAAGACCAGGTTTTCGAACTCGACCTTGTTAGCGGTCGCATCGCCGTTCTGACGGAAGCGCTGAAACGGCGTGGCGTATATGACGCCAGCATGGACGGTCTTGGCCGGCTTGCCGATGCTGGTGACAACGAGTTTGTACCGATCGACAGCTATCAGGCATTGCTGGAAAAAGGTGGTTTATCCAGCGTTATGGCCGAGGCGCCAATCGCCAACCTGGTCAACGTCTTGCAAACCCTGCAAGCCGCCCGGCAATCGATCATCGAGATCATTTATGAAATGCTGGGCATCAGCGACATCATGCGCGGTGTCTCGGCGGATCGTGAAACGGCAACGACCAGTAGAGCCAAATCGTTTTTCGGTAGCCTTCGTCTGATAAATCAGAAACGCGAGGTCACGCGCTTTGTCCGGGACGTATTCCGTCTGAAAGCGGAGCTAATCGCCGAGCATATCGATCCCGGCGTGCTGATGGCCGCGACACAGGTAATGTTGGATGAATCGGCAATTGCGCTACTGCGTGACGAGATGCAGCGGAATTATCGCCTGGATGTCGAGAGCGACGACAGTGTTCTGCAAGATCAAGTTGCCGAGCAAGAAGCGCGGACGCAAGCGATGCAAGTCGCCGGCGGCGTTATTGCCCAGGTTTCGCCGCTTGTCGAGAGCGGTGTGATGCCATTCGAGGCGGCAAAAGCGCTGGTAGGCTTTGGCTTGGGAGCTTTTAAGAAAACCCGCGAGATCGAGGAATTCCTGAACGCGTTGCAGCCGCCAACGCCGCAAGAGGCGCCAGAGCAAAATCCAGAAGCGCAACTGGCGATTGTCGAGAAAGAAGCGCGGGCCGTCGAGGCTCAGATGTCGGCACAAATCGAGCAACTTAGAACGCAAGTCAAAATGCGCGATCTGGAATTGAAATCACTGGAAATCGATTTGAAAGCCGCTCGCCAAGACGACGATCTTGAAATAGCGCAGCAGAAACTGGCTCTGCAAGCTGAGAAAAATGAGATGGATGCTGACGTTGCAATCGCGAGAGAGCGCACACGGTTATCAGAACTTGATCAAGACCGAGACTTGAAAACTCGGGAGCTAGATTTGCGTCAGCGCGAGATGGAGCAAAAGAATTATGGCTGAAGAAGATCCTCGGTTCAGAAATGCGCAAACATATGTAGCGCCAGCCGGCGCATATGTGGCGCCCAGCAATACATATGTAACGCCAAACGGTGCGCCGGTTACGCCGCCGCCACCAGCACCACCACCGCAACCGAGTATGCGGGCGAGAGCGTTGGCGGAAATCTTGAGCCAGGAGCGTTATGAGGCGGCGAGTTCGGGGGAAAATGAGGGCGACCCCTCGACAATTCGACCGAAATTCTTTGCGAATATGAACGCCGTGAACACCGATCGGTATGGCGGCGATTACACTCCAAGCGAGCGCTTCAATCGAGAGGTTCGTCCAGAGGATAACGACGGCGAGTATTTGTATAATTTAATGCACAAGCTTGGACCGGGCGTCGCGTCGGGATTTGCTACCGGCGGTTCTCCGGGCGATTCCGACGAAGATATGATGGCGCGCAACATGACGAAGTTCATGAGGAATTATCAGAATTATGTCCCCAAAGACGATCTCGCGCTGGCTTTAGCGGAAATATACGGGACGGACCCAGGCGCCGCTCCTGGCCAAACCGGCAGCAGGGGCCAGCCTGGCCAAGCTGATAAAGCTGGGTCTGTCGGCGGTGCTAATACGACCAATGCAGACGGCACTCCTGCGACATTGGGGAGCATGGCAGGCGGATTTAAGAATTTGGCAGGTATGCCGACGGGGACGCTCGGATTTGGATACGGCCTTCTAAACGCAATGAGATTTGGAAGCCCCTTTAGAACCACCGCTTACAGCCCATACCCAGAAATGGACCAATACGGCAACGCTATCCCCGGAACTGAATTAGCTATTAATACAGAAACCTGGGGCGATGACACAAGCGGACCTCCTGGCTACGGCGGACCCGCACAAAGTACCTCAATAGGGCCTGGGCAAGATTGGTGACCAAATACCTTTGGTGGAATAATCAGTGGACCGACGCTGAAACACTCAAAAAGGATCGCAAAAGTCGCGGTCCTTCTGTCATTTCGGACATTGATGAGTACCGAGCCATCGGCTTGCCGGGCGCACCGATGATTGGAAGTCGCAGTCAGCACCGCGCTGAATTGCGCCGCCATAACATGATAGAAATTGGCAACTCTCGCCCCACGAATTTCGGCAATATTAATCACAGGCAAAAATAATGACCAACGACCTACGCGAAGTAATCGCGGCAGCATACGATAAAGAATTTCGGCAATATCAATCAAAAGTCGAAGCCGAGATGCCAGTTGAAGAGCCGGCGGAGCCAGTCGAGGAACTTGAAGCTGGCGAGGAAGCGGAGTCGGAAGAAGTCAGCGAGCCAGACGACGGCGAAGAGCTTGAGGCGAGCGACGACGACACTGAAGAAATTGAAGAGCCAGAGGCCGAGGCGAGCGCGGATGAAGAGCCAGCGCCACCGGTCAGCACGATGTCGGATGATGACAGCCGTGCGTACAAGGAATTGCAGCAAGTCCTAGAGCCGTATCGAGAGCGGCACGCTTTACAGGGTATGTCATCAGCGGCAGCGGTTGCGCAATTGCTGTCCGCTGCTGAAGCCTTGCAGCGTGATCCGGTCAACAGCTTGAAACAACTTGCCGACAATTTGCGTGTTGATTTACGTCAATTCAGCCAACCCGCAAGCGAACCAGAAGACGAATTCGAAGACGAGTTTGTCGATCCACAAACCAAACAATTGCAACAGCGTGTTCATCAGCTTGAATCGGTATTGACCGCGCAACACCAACAGCAACAGCAATCGCATCAGGCGGGCCTACATTCTGAAATTGCCGAATTCTCGTCAGCAAAATCTGACGATGGATCGGTGCTGCATCCGCATTTCGATACGGTGCGGCAGAGGATGGTGGCCTTGCTTCAATCAGGAGCAGCAGCATCGCTTGAAGATGCCTATGACGCCGCCGTTTGGTCGTCGCCGGATCTGCGAAAAACCATGCTCGATCAGCAGGGAAAAGCAGAGACGGCTTCGAAAGCCAAACGCGTTGTCAGAAGTAAACGAGCCGCTCGCAACCTCCGATCAGAAGCATCTCCTGTCGAAACGCTGAAGCCAAGGTCGCTGCGCGAAACGATTGAAGCGGCATATGACGCGCATGCCAACTAGAAGGAAGTAGAACATGGCTAATACTAATGTAAGCCAAATCATCGCGACGAGTTTGCGCGATCGATCTGGCGCTCTGGCTGATAACATTACGAACAACAACGCGCTTCTTCGTAAGATTAATCAGTCGGGTAACCGTAAACCATTCGCTGGTCGAGACATCGTTCTTGAGCTTCATTATGCAGACAACAATAGTGTGCAGATGTACTCTGATTATGACCAGATTTCCACCACGCCGGCTGATGTGATTTCGGCGGCGGTGTATCCGGTTAAGCAGCTTGCTGGCTCGATGACCATTTCCGGTCTTGAACAGATTAAAAACAGTGGCAAAGCCGCCGTTATCGATCTGGTCGAAGCGAAGATGGAAAACCTTGAACTGTCGTTGCAGAACGAACTTGCCGCGCAGTTGTACAAGGACGGCTCTGTTGCCAACGATCTAAATGGTCTACAGAATCTTGTCCAGGACGATCCGACGAGTTCGGAAAGTGTTGGCGGGATTAACCAGGCGACGTACACGTTCTGGGCCAATAAAATCTATGATTTTAGTGGTGCCGGCGTAACGGCGTCTTCGACCACCATTCAAGCTGCCATGAACAATGTTTGGCTACAGTGTAGCCGTGGCGCCGACATGCCAGATTGCATTGTTGCTGACAGCACCTACTACAATCATTACTGGACCTCGCTGCAAGCTATTCAGCGGATTATGAGTGATGACTCGGGAGCATCTGGGTTCACGTCTTTGGCGTACTTGAATGCCCCTGTGTATTACGATTCCAACGCGCCAACCGCGCATATGTACATGCTGAATTCCAAATATTTGCAGTTGCGGTATCATCCAGATACGAACTTCAAGGCTTTGGAGCCACGCTATGCGTATGGTCAAGATGCGATGAGTACGATCGTTGTCTGGGCTGGCAATTTGGTTTGTTCCAATCGGTCCTTGCAAGGTCTGGTCCTCGCGTAATCTAGCGACGAAAGAAAGGAGTTAAGTAATGAGTGATTTCGTAAGTATTGAGTCTTTCGTCGTGCCGCAAGGCATCGCGGATACCTCCACCACGCAGAAAGTTCCGCTTGGAATGACTGTGCGAGCCAAAGACAAAGCCACCACGGCTTATGGAGTAGGTACGTTCATCTACTTGCAAGGCGTGGCGAGTACGGTTGTCGGAAGTGTTGTGACGTACAATGCTGACGATATGTCGACGACATTGGCGACCGCCAATGCCATTGGTCCTATCGCTACATCGATGAGCATCAATGTTGCCAGCTCGTATGGCTGGTATCAGATCCAGGGCAAGGGCGTTGCTAAAGTATTGGCGAGCTTTGCGGACAATGGAGACTGCTACCTTACTGCTACCGCTGGGTCAGTTGACGACGCGGATGTCGCGGGTGACTTTATTCGAACGCTCAAGGGCGCGTCGGCTATTGACACTCCGTCAACCGGACTTGCGGAAGTCGAGATGTCGTATCCGTTTGTTGATAACGGAAACGCCAACTAATGGATCTGGCGGCATCGATACCGGTGCCGCCATTTCTTTTACTGGAGCCAATATGAAATACGCACCGAATTACGATCGCATAAAGAAGTCCAAGAAGAAGAAATCCGCCAAGAAAATGAAAAACACCTACTAGGATTTTGCCATGTCCTTATTGACGATGATCCAACAAGCGCTGAAGGAAATTGGCGAGTTCGAAGTCCCAGCCACGATCATCAGCAATACCAATCCGACAGCCACGCAATTCCTGGCGCTGGCACAACGCGAGGGCCGCGAGCTATCGCGCCGGCATCATTGGCAAGCGTTGGTAACCGAGAAAACCCAGACACTGACGAACGGCACCGAAGGCTATGATTTGCCATCGGACACACGGTTCGTCGTCCACGCCACCTATCACGATCGGACTAATCGATATCCCATGCAGGGACCGCTGAATGCCAGCGATTGGCAATTCCTAAAAGCGGAAGCGGCGACAGGATCGCGCAATCGGTTTTTCCGCACGCGTGGCGATCAGATTTTGATTTATCCAACGCCAACCGCCGCCGACACGATCGCTTACGAGTATGTCAGCGATCAGTATTGCGAGAGCGCGAGCGGGACAGCGCAGAACGCCTGGGCTGCTGATACCGATGTTGGAAAGCTAGACGAAGAGCTTATGGAAGCCGGCTTAATCTGGCGGTTCCTGCAAGCAAAGGGTTTGCCGGCAGAGCGACAACGCGGCGAATACGAGACGCTTGTCACCCGTGCGATAGCGAGAGACGGCAGCAAACCAACATTGCAGATGGGTCGCCGTGCTGGCTTGCGGAGCAACAGCTACATACCGAACACCAACTCGATCACCTGGTCGAACACCGTGCTGACGTGGGGATCTTGACATGGCAACGCTGACCGATAGAACGCTGACCAGCACCTATAAGGGTCTGCTGTTTGTAGACAATTCCGGCAACGGCGTTGATGGAACTTTGCGCGTTGTCGAGGATGGTGAAGGCACGAACAGCGCGCTGCAACTGTCATCTAGCGCCATGAAGGTCGCTGGCGACCTGACCGTGACTGGCACCACCACGCTAAATGGTATTGCCGGCGATGCGTTCCTGTCTGGCGCCGAGAGCAGCACCGACAATGCTGTCGTGAGGTTCAGTGGCACAGGCGGCGGCACGATACAGAACAGCGCCGTGATCATCGATGACAGCGACGTGGTTACTGGCATTACATCGTTGACTGTCGACAACCTCAACGTCAACGGCAACAGCGTAATCTCGACAGACACTAATGGTGCGATAAACCTAACGCCAAACGGAAGCGGCGCTGTTGCGGTGTCTTCCGACTTGACGATGGTGGACAATAAATACCTGATCGCCGGCAGCAATTCGGACATCAAGATCGGCTATGACGAGGCTGGGATCGACGCGCTGCAAATTGGTGCGAATATCGAAGGCGCGGCGCTCAATCTGCATTTATACGCGGACCAGTCTGACGATAATGCCGACAACTGGCTTGCCACGGTAGCCGATGGCGGGGTCATCACGCTCGGCAGCAAGATCAGCGGAAGCTATGTTACGCATTTGACGGTAACGCCGCATGCCACTGTTGCCTCAAGCACGATCGCTGCTGCCGGTCACTTGACTGTCGCCGGCAACCTAAGCGTATCGGGGACCACCACAACCTTTAATTCCACCATCACCACGGTCAAAGATCCGATTATGAATTTAGGTGGCGGCGATGATGGTGCGGCTCCTGATTCAGACGACAATAAAGATCGCGGACTTATACTCCAGTATCACAATGGGTCCGCTGCAAAACTAGCCTTCATGGGCTTTGATGACACTGACAGCAAATTCATGTTTGTCCCAGATGCAACGGTTTCTAGCGAGGTAATCAGTGGCACGATCGGCACAATAAAGGCTGCTGGAATAACCTTTAATGATGGGACAAATCAGACGACAGCAGCGTCTGCCGGCATTGGCATGGGGAAGGCCATTGCTGCGGCACTCGTTTTTGGTTGATGCGGGTAAGCACATGATACATAAGGAGAACTTGGCATGAGTGCCCCAAATATTGTTAACGTAGCAACTATTACCGCTAAAACATATTACGATGCTTTAGCAGATACCAACCTGACTAGCCTCGTGCTGAATGCAGCTAGCAGCGGTAAAGTAATTAAAATTAATTCTTTAACGGCTTCGAACGTAGACGGCACAAACGCCGCTTCTGTTGACGTGTCGTATCATCCTTCTACCACGACGGCGGTAGGCTCCGTCGTCAGCAGTACCGGTTTTCATATCGCCAAGACAATCACCGTGCCCGCCGACGCGACGCTGGTGGTGATCAGCAAGGACACGGCTTTATACATGGAAGAAAGCTCCGTGCTGGCCGTCAAAGCAAGCGCGGCGGACGATATTGATTTCGTAGTTTCCTACGAGGAAATCTCTTAATCATGGGCAAAAATGGCGGCATCATCGGTCCTGCTAATACGCCGACTACCTCGGTTGCGTCTGGCGTCTGGTCGCTGGCAGAGGTGTCTGACGCTCTCCCTCGCGGCGATCCTTACTGGGATAGTGTTTCACTACTGATAAATTGTGACGGAGGATCAATAGCAGATGCGAGTCAATACGGAGCTACAGTGGGAACCTCTGGAACTCCTACAGCGTCTACAACTGCACCGAAATTTGGGTCGCATAGCGTAAACATACCTGGCTCTGCTGATTATTTAACAACTCCAACCAGTTCAAATCTTGACATTCAATCTGGTGATTGGACTCTGGAATATTGGATGAAACTAGGTGGCACTTGGTCGACTTCTAATCAAATATACTTTGGACAAGGCACGGGAACCGATGACTATTGGCATATCTCTAATCATTGGACCACGACGTCTGATATTTACATGGCCGTCAGATCCGGAGGCTCAACTTGGGTTACTACTGTAGTTAGCAGCGCCGGAGCTGTAAACCAAAGCGATGCTGCGTGGCACCATTATGCCTTTTGTAATGATAGTGGCACTCTTAGAATCTTCAAAAACGGTACACAAATTGGTTCAGGAGCGTTTACCGGTAACGCTAGTATAACAAATAACTTTTTCATAGGTGCAGGCCTGGCCGGGCCTGGCTACGAGCCCGCGACAGCCCAACAAGATCATTATATCGATGATTTCCGTCTTACAAAAGGCGTGGCTCGGTACACTAGTGCGTTTACGGTTCCTGCGTATGCGGCCTTTCTCGAAATGGGGCGGGCCTCTACTTGGCCCTCGTAATCATGACCACGGTAATCGTGGCCGAGGGGGAATAACATAATGGCCGCGATCAGCTTGTCCTTGTCCGCACCTGTCGGCGGATTAAACACCCGCGACTCCCTCGATAACATGCCGCCGCAAGACGCCATTCGCCTTGATAACTGGGTCGTCGAAAGCAGCAAAATCAGCGTCCGCAAGGGTTACGCCAGCCACGCTACCCGCGTTGTCTGCGGCGCTGTCGAGAGCATTATCAATTACGAGGGC
>JACKQG010005904.1_pt1 | contig 13242 bp, 7 predicted proteins | sample 8237621 | NCBI WGS metagenome assembly JACKQG01 (sample SAMN15677084, study PRJNA649215) | marine metagenome | biome: marine; feature: Black Sea; material: saline water; isolation source: suspended particulate matter (SPM) from the Black Sea western gyre | collected 2013-06-09/2013-06-10 | depth...
CTTGGGACGACAAATTCGTGTGTCTCAGTGATGGAAGGAGGTGAAGCGAAGATTATCACCAATCCTGAGGGAGGGAGAACGATGCCATCCGTGGTGGCATTTTCCAAAGAGGGTGAAAGGTTAATTGGTCAGCCCGCCAAACGACAAGCTGTAACAAATCCCGAAAACACAGTTTTTTCCATAAAACGTTTTATGGGTCGTGAGTATGACGAGGTGGGAACAGAAATGAAGCAGATTCCTTTCAAAGTCTCGAAAGGTTCAAAAGGCGGTGTAATGGTTGAAGTAGGAAATAAATCATACGGTCCACCTGAAATTAGTGCAATGGTATTACAAAAGTTACGTCAAACGGCCGAAGAGTATCTTGGAGAATCTGTTGCTGAAGCTGTTATAACTGTTCCGGCATACTTTAACGATTCTCAGAGACAGGCTACAAAGGATGCTGGAAAAATCGCCGGTTTACAGGTACGACGGATTATTAACGAACCCACAGCAGCAGCTCTTGCTTATGGGTTAGATAAGCGAAAAGAGCAAAAAGTAGCTGTTTTTGACCTCGGTGGTGGCACATTTGATATCTCAATTCTGGATATTATGGAGATTGATGGTGAAAAATCCATTGAGGTCAATGCTTCAAATGGAGACGGTCATTTAGGTGGGGATGATTTGGATGAACGAGTTCTAAATTGGGTTGCTGACGAATTTCAAAAAAGTGACGGAATTGATTTAAGAAAGGATCCGATGGCATTACAGAGGTTGAAAGAAGGCGCTGAAAGTGCAAAGAAAGAACTTTCCAGCTCCAAGCAGACAGACATTAACCTGCCATTCATTACCGCTGACGCATCTGGACCCAAACATCTTAATATATCGATTACCCGTGCGAAATTTGAGGAATTAGTGGATGATCTTATTGACAGAACAAGGGAACCATGTCATCAGGCGTTGAAAGACGCAGGACTGAAGCCTAACGATATTAGTGAAATCCTTCTTGTCGGAGGCTCAACAAGAATACCCAAGGTTCAGAAGCTGGTTAAAGAGATATTTGGGAAGGAGCCGAGCAAAGGTGTGAATCCAGATGAAGTAGTAGCTATGGGAGCTGGTATCCAGGGAGGAATTCTCGCTGGTGATGTGGATGATGTTTTATTGCTGGACGTTATCCCTCTTTCCCTTGGAATTGAGACGTTAGGTGGTGTATCGACCAGGTTGATTGAGAGGAATACAACGATTCCGACAAAAAAGAGTCAGATATTTTCTACCGCTGCAGATAATCAGACATCTGTTGAGATTCACGTCCTTCAGGGAGAGCGTGAAATGGCAGTATATAATAAAACAATCGGGAGATTTCATCTGGATGGTATTCCTCCCGCTCATCGAGGAATTCCTCAAATTGATGTGAGTTTTGACATTGACGCTAATGGAATACTTCACGTTGCTGCAAAGGATAAAGCGACCGGAAAGGAGCAGAGTATCCGTATAGAATCGTCCAGTGGAATTACAGATGAAGAGATTGAAAAGATGGTATCAGATGCTAAGAAACATGAGACTGAGGATAAAAAGAAGCGCGAAGAAGTGGACTTAAAAAATCAAGCGGATCAACTCGTTTATCAGACTGAGAAGAATTTGAGGGAATTTAAAGATAAACTTAGTGATGACGAGCAGAAACGACTGAAAGATACCGTAGAAAAACTAAAAACAGCCAGTGCAGGTGTAAATATGGATGATATACGAAATACTATGGATGAATTGAATAAAGTATGGAATGAATTAGCAGAAAAGATGTATGCCACGGCCCAACAGCAAGAACCGCCGAAGACTGAAACGAAAAAGAAGGCTGAAGAAAAAGAGGAAGGTGAAATTGAAGACGCTGATTTCGAAGTGGTAGATTAAATCTTTAACTGAAATACCAAAAGAGGTGGGAATCTACATAATCTCCACCTCTTTGTTTTTGGAACCAGGATGTATTAAATTTGTTCATAGGGAAGAGTATGCATCGTAAAAAATTCATCGCTGTAATTATATTAACACTTTTCCTGATATTAATTATCGGGGCAGTGTTGATTGTTATTTTCGAACCATCATTATGGGTGGATGAAATCGTGGCGTATATCAATACCCGTATTCTTGAAAAAAATGGCTGGGTTCTTACAACAGGTGAATTGCAAGGACCTTTAACATCGAGTGTAGAAATTGATGATGTATGGCTAAAAAAATTAGATGGATCAGTAGACATCTACTGCAAGAAAATGATGTTGAATCTTGATATTCAAAAAGTGTTGGTAGGTCAATGGGCGGTAAGCACCTGTCAGATTGATAATGCTTGGATTAAAACAAAACCGCCAGCATACGAAAAAACACTTGATGAGATGATATTTGTTAAGACACTGATCGATAAAGAATTTCACATAAATGAATTAATGGTGAATAACCTTACTATTTTTCAGGGAGAGGAAAATCTTAATTTGTATACCATCAATTTTGAAGGTTCTCTAAAAACTTCAGATGTAGCTTTGATTTTTTCACCCTGTGAGATAGATCTGTCCCGAAGGTTCGGGATGAATCAAGATTATCATCTGTCTGCCAACAGGATTGAGATCACATCGATTGGAATTGTTATTGATGATGCAGAGGGTATGATAGATGACATCCATTTCTTTGGCAATATGATGATTTCCATCGTGCCAGAATTCAGATTGAATATGGATGCTCAGATTAAAAGTTTTCCTTATCAGCAATATGTAACGCAAGACATTAGCAAAATAATAAAAGCAGAGACAGTCGATCTCGATGTAAAGATTAACTCAGATTTGATTCAAACGGAGATGGAAGGAACTATCATTGATGGAGAGACGAAATCAAAGATTGCTCAATTTTTATTTGATTTGTACAGGGAGGAAAATAGTATTACTTTGACAAAGAGCACCATTGATTTGGGATACTGTTCATTGTCTGGGAAAGGGTCTTTGATATCTAATCGCCAACTAACCTTACAGGTGAACTTGGATAAATTTGATTTAGGAGATATAAAAACCTCTCTTTCGTCGAACTTTTCAGGATCAATAATAATTGAAGGGGAATTGGATGGAACTCATATTGATGCGTTGACTGTTAATTTAAATTTAACTGGTGAAATCCCTGAGTTCGATTATCCCATTAATATTTATGGAAATCTTGAATATACTGACAAAATTCTGTCTATTGTTGATTCTCTTCAGGTTGAAGTTGAAGGTGGGGGGGTTACAGTTTCTGGCTACTTCAATTTAGAGAAAGAATGGATGGCGCTCAATTTAAGAGTTGAAGATGACACAATGAGGTGGATGAGCTGGGTTACTGGTGTAGATTCCCTTGGTGGGAAGATAGAAGGAATAGTTAAGATTGATGGATATTGGAAGAATCCTTCGCTGAGCGGATATCTGACACTAATGGATGGAAATATCCTCTCAGGAAATATTGGTTCACTTTCTTCCTCCTTTAGAATTAGTTCCGTTCTATCCAAAAGAATGGGCGCCATTAAGTTGATTATGAATCAGGGGGAATATGCTCACCAGGTTATTAGTAAGGGAATAATCGATATTTATCTTGAGGGAGATACCGTTCATATAGGAAATTGTCGATTGGAAAATAATGAGGATTATTGTGTTCTTTCAGGAAAATTAATAAACAATAATCAATTTGTTATGGATCAATTTCAGCTCTTTTATAAAGGGCAATATATTACCAGTATGGATCAATTTAGCATATTCAAGGAAGGATCTCAGATTTGGACTGAACCGAATTTATTTCAAGTAAATGAAGGAACAGTAGATGCCTCAATAACGGTTTCAGATGGTTCTCTGGAAAGTGTGGAGCTTAAGGCATCCAACTTAGAGTTAAGTTCCCTGCGCACTGTTCTTAATGTTGATTATCCCCTGGCGGGGCGCATGTTTGGTTACTTTTCTGTGAGTAATCGTGAGGGAAAAATTGAGGGCAATGGTGAATTAGTCTTAAAGAGTGGGTATTGGAAAGAGATTGAATTTGATGATTTTCAGGTAACAGCGAGTTTGAAAGATAGTGTCTTATTTTTTGATGAAGTGTCGTTTTTAGGGATTGACCAGTCATTATTTCGGTTCAATGGATACGTGACAGTTTTAAATGATGAATCTCGTCATGGTTTGACTGTTTCTCCAGGTGGTGAGATAAGTATTGCCAGTGAAGTTCGAAATTTTAACCTGAGCAAGTTATCAGAATATTATCCGGAATCCTGGTCAATCAGAGGTAGAGCAAGTGGAAGTTTGGTTATGTCTGGTACGGCGAAAAGTCCTGAAGCAGTCTACGATTTCGTTATCCTTAAGCCGGGATTTAGTCGATTAGTCGGCAGAAAAATTACAGGGAGAGGAAGATACATTGATAGACGATTGTATTTTGAAGATCTTGAGGGCAATACGGATACAGGAAATTATTGGGGTGAGGGATATCTACCTTGGGATTTAGCTCTTTCAGGTACCAGGAGTAGTAGATTTCCCGAACATGATCCGGTTTCATTGCACTTTTCGGCCAAAACGAGAAGTATCGATTTTTTAACTCCATATCTCACTTCTGTTGATTCCATAACTGGTGACATACAAATTGAACTCGATATCACAGGAACTCCTAAAAAGCCCATTCGAAATGGCAGTTTTATCATCAAAGATGGAACAATTTATGCCTTTTTATTAGATCAAGCGATAACCAATGTAAATGGTAAAGCCATATTAACAGATAACAAGTTCATCATTGATGAATTATGGAGTGAGAGTCACCCTCCAATTGATTCCCACTGGGTAGAAAAACTAAAGTCTAACATTTCAGACCTGTCTGGTGGAGTATTTTTTAAAAGGAGGAGTCAAGAAGAAGATTTTAACATAAAAATCACCGGCAGTATGGATATGACCAAATTCTTTGAGCCCAATATGGCATATCTTATCACTGGGAAAAATGTCTATATCCGAACATTGCTTGGGGAGATTGAAGGGATCGTTGACCTTGAGTTATCTGTTACTGGAAAAGATACGATGAATATTAAAGGAGACATCATTCCTCACGAGGCAGTTTTACGTATGGAGTTTGCTGGGAGGGGTGATTATGATAAAGTACCCAGAAGGGGGAGAGTTATCCCGCGTTATCAACTACACTTTCCTATCTCGGGTAACCTATATCTTAGAAATAGCCAGGTGGACGCTGAACTGGATGGAAATATGTCGATGTTTAAGACGGGAAGTGAACCCTACCAATTTTCTGGTGAATTGAACGTTGTTAAAGGAAAATTCTATTATTATTCTGATGTTTTCGATATCCATGAGGGTTATCTTTCATTTGATCCAACCGAGTTTAATCCCCAATTGGATATCAGGGCATCTACAGAAATTTCTGGAGTGGAAATCAATGTTTATCTTATCGGTGATTTGAAAGAGCCGACTGTTATCATTGAGGATAGTGAACAGTTTTACAGCCAGAGTGACCTTCTCCAACTGTTGACGATTCAAAAACGTCTGGAAGAACAGGACATTACTTCGGAGGGATTAAAAGATCAATCGATCAATGTTTTCGGTTTAATTCTTGAAAATGAATTTGAAAAGAATTTTGGTCGTATAAGTGGATTTGACACCTTTGAAATTGAGGGAACTTCCACTTTATTAAGTAAATCAAAGGACAGTGATCTCTCTGTCGAACTTGGTAAGCGAGTATCAAATAGTCTTTATTTAAGTTATAAGCGCAGTTTTTCGCTCACTGATCCAGATCAAGTCGGAATAGAATACAGGGTTAATCGTAATATATCCTTTATAGGAAGTTATGACGAAGAAGGACAGGTTTATCTCAAATACCGTCTCAAATATCAGTATTGATCCGTCAGGAGCCGGACTGGTTCCGTCAAAAGCCGGACAGGTTTTGATCAATAAAAAATTCCTTTTTCTTATCCTTCTCCTTTTTTCTGTTGTATTTGTCATACAGGGACAGATTACCGCAAAAAAATACTATGTTAAAAGCATCCATTTTGAAGGGAATAAATATCTCTCTACATCAAAACTACGACGAGTTATTAAGTTAAAAGAACCACGTTTTCTCCAATATGTTGAGTTTAATCGTCGGTCTCTAAAACTTGATGCTTTAACCATTAAAAATTATTACTCCTTTGAGGGGTATTTACAGACCAGGGTAGAGGAATCCTTTGAAATTGCCGAGGATGGTGGTATCGTTATATATTTTAGAATCGATGAGGGTCCCAGGTCATATCTGAGGAGTGTGCAGATCGAGGGGAATGAATCAATTCCAGAAAGACGTGTTAAAAAAATTCTTGAATTAAAAATAAATAAGCCCTTCAATCCTATTATGATGAGACAAGGCTACCGGGAACTGGATAAAGAATATAGAAAAATTGGAAGGCTAAATACTTTAATTGATGAGAATTATTTTGTTGATAAACAGATAGATTTAAAATTGTCGATCAAAGAAGGACCCATTATGGAGATTGATACAATTCTTATTGATGGATTAGTCAGAGTTGAACCATCTGCGATTCACCGTGAATTGGTATTTTCCCCCCAATCAGTATATAATGAAAATCTTATTGATTTATCCCGGAGAAGGATATTTGAAACGGGGCTATTTTCGATCGTAAATATATTTCCAACTGAAAGCCGTAAAGGTAATAAATGGGTGGATATGCATATAGAAGTAAAGGAGTTAGAGCTTAGAGGGTTTTTATCTGAAGGCGGATTTTATCCCATCCAACCCCTAAGTGAAGGTGCTGAACCAACAGCTGGAATAGGGGCAACGATTGAGTGGCGACATCGAAGCTTGTTTTCAAGTAGAACAAGATTTAGTGTGAAAGGATCCTTCGAAATACCTATAACAACATTTGAGGAAATGATAACCAATCAGGTACTACGTTTTGAAACAACCTTTTCTCGGTTATGGATTGGGCGATTAAGAGTACCTAACTCTCTCAGGATATTTTTTGAACGTTTCCCTGAATTTATTCTTGAAGAAGAAACGTTAAATCGATATGGTGTTGAGTGGGATTATCTGCACAAGTATTCCGATGAATCAATCTTAAAAGGTGGTATAAGGTGGATTAAAATAAAATCCGGTGATACCACAAGAGTCGAAAATGAACAGGAAAGGAGTTTCAGGATATCCTATCGTTACCGAAACGTCGATAACCCTATTTATCCGAAAACAGGGATGATTGTGTCCTTTGAGCCATCACTTGTGGGGGCATTTTTAGGAGGAACCCGGGATTATTATCGTGCTGAAGTTGAGTTACGTAAATATACACCTGTCTGGTCATCTTGGGTATTTGCATTCAGATCAAAGATAGGTTGGATGGCAAAACTCACTCAAACGTCATCCCAAATCCCAGATTACGATCTATTCTATCTCGGCGGTAGCACAAGCCTGAGAGGATGGGAATCGCAAATGTTCATCAGCGATGAGAATGATCCTAAAGGTGGAACTCTGAAAGTATTAATGAATTTAGAATTCAGAATCCCAATCTGGTGGAGATTCGGTATGGATCTGTTTGTAGAGGGAGGTATTTTAGCCAGTAACGAAAACGAGTTTTGGGATCAATTAAACGAATGGAAAAATGGGACAGGTTGGAACTATGGAGCAGAAATTACCGTTTCTACCCCCTTTGGACCCATCAGGTTCTGTTATGCCAAACAAATGAATAATCCTGAAATGAAAGGTATGCCTTTTCTTGGACTCCTGTACGCCTTTTAATCAAGATAAGGATATTTCTGTTTTTCTGGAGGAACATTTGAATAAATTGACCGTTGTGAAATGAAAAATTCCATTTTTAATGTTGTAGGAACACCACATGACTGTTAAATTTTCGCCACTTTTTAAGAAAAAAAGAGGAGGATACACCGTGAGAAAGTTACTTTATCTAATTCCTTTAATATTGATAATTGTATCTGGATGTTCAAAAACTGATACAGCAGAAGGGTTATTAAATCATGCTCAATCATCCATTGATGAACGAGAATATAGTAAGGCGATAACGCTGCTGAGAGATCTTATAAAAACCTATCCACAGGCTGCTGAGACTCCTCATGCTCAGTATCAGTTAGGTGACATCTATATGGCACACACAAAAGATTTTGATCAAGCGATTATCGAATACCAAAAGGTTGTTGAAAGTTATCCTAGTTCAAAGGTTGCTATGAACGCTCAATTTATGGTGGGATATATTTATGCCAATTACTTAAATGATCTGAATGCTGCAAAGTTGGAATATGAAAAATTTATCGAATTGTATTCAGGCAAAGCGGATGAAGGGCTGTTACAATCTGTAGAATTTGAGTTAAAGTATCTTGGGAAAAATATTAACGAGATTCCTGAATTAGAAAATATATCATCCTAAGTAAATTATAGTAATAAACCAAAGATGACAGAATTTAGCTTAACGGAGATCAACGAAAAAATTGCAAGAGAATCGGTTTTTATTGATCCATTGATGTCCAGTATTGAAGAGGTCATTGTTGGTCAGAAAGATATTGTAACAAAAATTCTCATCGGAATCCTGTCGAATGGTCACATCCTTCTTGAAGGAGTGCCAGGGTTAGCCAAGACCACTATTGTCAGAGTCGTTTCGCAATTAATTGAAACCAAGTTTCAGCGTATCCAGTTTACTCCTGATATGTTACCGGCTGACTTGTTAGGTACGCTTATTTATAATCAAAAAACCGGCGGGTTTGAAACGAAAAAGGGACCTATTTTTGCTAATATCATCCTAGCTGATGAGATCAATCGGGCTCCAGCGAAAGTCCAAAGTGCACTGCTTGAAGCTATGCAGGAACGTCAGGTAACGATTGGTGAGAATACTTTCCTTTTGGATGATCCATTTCTCGTATTTGCCACCCAGAACCCCATTGAGCAGGAAGGAACCTACCCCCTCCCGGAAGCTCAAGTGGATCGTTTTATGTTGAAACTCAAGATAGATTATCCATCCAAAGACGAAGAGATGCAAATTTTAAAGAGGATGGCATACACTGACATTTCTATCAATGTAACGTCGGTAATCACATCTGAGACTATTCGAAAAGCTCGTTCTGTTGTAAATGAGATTTATATAGATGAAAAGATTGAGAAATACATTATTGATCTGGTAATGGCTACTCGAAATCCTGAGGATTATAATCTTGGAGAAATCAAAAACCTGATTGCCTATGGAGCATCGCCAAGGGCTTCTATGTATCTTGTACTCGTATCAAAATCCAGAGCTTTTCTTCAGAACCGAGGTTATGTAGTACCTGAAGATGTGCGTTACGTCGGGGAAGATATTCTCCGCCACAGAATCATTCCTACCTATGAGGCAGAAGCTGAAGAGGTTACCTCCGAAGATATCATTCAGCGGCTCTTTGAAACCATTCAGGTTCCGTGATCTTCCTGCATGATTCCCAAAGAGATTCTTAAAAAAGTCCGTCACATAGAAATCCGCACCCAGTATCTCGTGAATAATATTTTTGGCGGGGAATACCATAGCGTCTTTAAAGGCCGTGGGATGACTTTTTCAGAGGTGCGGGAGTATCAGCCGGGAGATGATATTCGCCTGATTGATTGGAATGTAACGGCTCGCTTTAATTCACCGTACGTCAAAGTGTTTGAAGAGGAGAGGGAGTTAACGGTTTATATTCTCTATGATGCCAGCCGGTCTGGTCATTTTGGTTCACTTCATCAATTCAAATCTGAAGTGGCAGCGGAAATTGGTGCTGTACTTGGTTTTTCTGCTATAAAAAATAATGACAAAGTAGGATTGCTGATTTTTACTGATGAGGTGGAACGATTCATTCCCCCGAAAAAAGGGTCTTCACACGTCTTGCGGGTAGTACGAGAATTGTTATATCATAAGCCGGAAGGGTCGGGAACAAATATTGACAATGTGTTAGAATACTTGTTGAGGGTTGCTTATCGTCGGAGTGTGGTCTTTTTAATATCGGATTTTCTTGATGTTAAATTCAAGAAGGTTCTTCAAGTTGCCAATCAGAAACATGACGTTGTGGGACTTATGATTTATGATCCAAGGGAAATGGAACTTGAAGATGTAGGACTTGTAAAGGTTCATGACGCTGAAACAGGAGAGATGTTCTGGTTGGATACTACCAATGCTGAAACCCGAAAGGAGTACCGGGAAAGTATGATGGCTCGTTTTGAATCCTTCAAGAAGGAATGCGACCGTATGAAATTTGATCTAATTTCCATTCGAGTAGGTGAGGATTATGTTGAACCCCTGATGAATTATTTTCGAATGAGGAAAAAACGTTTTTAACCAAAATGCAGACATTGAATCTGTTAGCCAAACGATATTGAGATAGATAGAGTAGTGTTCAGTTTAATCCATAAGTAAAACGTGAAATGCCTGCCCGCCGTATCTATCAGATAGCACTGTAGAATTCGGAAGGATACTATTCCACGGGGCTGGCGGAGAAGACTGGTGATACGTAAATAGTAAATGCGATAAAACATTTGAGTTATGACGTTGAAGTTAATATCAATATCAGATGTTGGTTTTTAAAATGGTGTTACACTCAACTGATAAATATTTTTCATTCCTGACAATTTTTGTTATTGGGATAGCAATTGTTCTACCGGGTTGCAGAGAAAAGGATTATTCTTCCGTTCCATTTCATTTATCCAGCACTGTAGATACGACAACTGCAGCTGTTGGAGATATTGTTCACTTCCAGGTCTGGGTGGAGGGTGCTGGTAACAAAAAGATAGATTTTCCACAATATCGTGTTGACAATCCGAACATTTCCATCGGGAATAGAAGAATGATAGAAGGGGAGTTTCGGGATAATTACGGAGTGGAATTTGAAATAACTTTTTGGGATACCGGTTCCTTTGAGCTGCCTCCTTATTCAGTTGATATTCTCACCTCCTCAGGGGATAGCGTTGACTTTAGTATGGTTACTGATCCAATTTTCGTAGAGGTGATATCTGTTTTAACAGATCCGCAACCTGGGTTGAAGGATATCAAACCTCCTGTTCCAATTCCTATTGTAATCCCATTTAGATTAATTTTTAAAGTTATTGTTCTCATCATTATTGTGGGTATAACCATCTGGCTGTGGAAAAAAAGAGTACCAACCATTCGTGAGAAAGAAACACAGTATATTCCAACAAGACCTCCTTTTGAAATCGCAATGGAAAGACTTTCTAAATTGAAAAAATGTACTTTTGAAACCGATCAATCAATCGAAAAATATTATTCATGGCTGTCATTCATTGTAAAGGAATTTATTGAATATCAATATTTCGTTAGGGCTATAGAGATGACAACGGAGGAGATCGAGATGTCCAGGAGGCTGATTCCTGTAGATGTTCAATTATTTGTGGAAGTGATTGAAGTTTTGAAACGGTCTGATTTTGTCAAATTTGCGAAATTTCGACCTTCTAAAGATCGTTGTAAAAAAGATCTGGAAGTCATCGAAAAATTTATTCAGTTCTCAAAATTGGAGTGGGGGATTAAAACGAAAAGTACTGAATTCGGAGCAATGAATGAGCGAATTTAGGGATTGGATATATTGACTTTCTTCGTTTATTGCATCCCCCAAACATATAAATTATCCCCCCAGTATTCTTCATGTATATTAGAAGATAAAGGGGATACTTAATGTATAACTTTTAATATTCTCTATTTCTATTTTAAAGCTGGAACCAGAAGAGAAAATACAAAATAGGACCAGAAATGGTGCATGCGATATTAACCAGATCATTATTAATCCATCGAATTCCAGATACAAGGATCGCATTTTTGCGGCAATGTTCAGGTTTTTCTACCCGCTTACCGCATTCAGAGCATTTATAAATACCCTGCACCGTTGCACCGAGAATGGAATCAATGATACTGGCAACAAATCCGGCACCAATGATGAAGTAAATACGAGTAAGGTCGGGGATGTAAAAAATAGCAGTAAATCCGATGACAGCACTGCCAAGGAGGGAGGCTATGGTTCCGATAATGGTAACACCACCAGATGCTCCGTGATTCATCTGCTTGAAGTTGATAATATTTCGAGGTAATCTTTTAGATAAATACCCAATTTCTGTTCCCCACGTATCTGCTGTTGTTGCTGCTACACTAGCAAGATATGCCATATATAGCCATTCAGTTGGCTGATAAAACCACCAAATAGTAATCAAAAGGGGAATCCCGCCGTTCGCATAAACCTGCTCAATATCCCGTTTTCTTCCTTTTTGTAATGATGTTTGTTCCTCCTCCTTCTTTTTTCCACCAAAATGCGATAGAAGGGAGGATAGGATAAAGTAGATTCCCATAGGGATCATAAATTTCCAACCCCCTATACCAAAAATAATTATTCCCATCACAAATGCACCCAGAGCACCATCTCTGGAAAGGGATTTTAATCGAAAAACGATATATGCAAAAAGGAAAGATAATATGATCCATGAAAGGAGGGATAGCACAATGAAGTGGTCTGTGCAGGAAAGGAAAAGATCATAGCTAACGGCTGAGAGGATTGGCACGGTTAGATTATCAGACCCTGCGGATGAAACCGATTCTGCAATCGTTGCCAGTCCAGAGACAATAATAAGCATAGGAATAAAGATGGTTATATTTACACTATCTAATCCAGCTAATTGTCTGAGATAAATTGTTCCACATCCAATAGACAAAATTGATATAACATAAAACATTATACTGCCCTGAATTGACTTTTTTTCTTTCCACACTGTGTAGTATTCAGGAGAGCGGGATCTTCTGCCAGCAATGGCAGCAGCCGGATCTGCAAACGTCAATAATAGAAGAGCAATTTCAAACGTAAGGGGGCGTTCCCACCAGAATAAGACCAGAATCAGAAAGGCAAGAGGGAAATATACCGTACCATAGGATTTCTGCTCTGTGGCGTGGAGAGAAGGCAATTTTTTAAACGTTACAATGGCAAAATTAAAAATGACAAAAATTACTGCAAGAACGAGTGGGGGATATTTCGACACAAAGAGAAAGGGACATAAAAGAGTAAAGAGCCCGACGATTATATGAACGAAGGTTCTGGTTGTGATGACAGAAAAATTTAGTTTTTTTCGGGCAAGCTCACTGATGCCAACAAATGTAAAAATCACCATAAAAAAGAGAGCGAGGGTAATCCATTCGCTCTCAAAGATTTGAACTTGTGGAAACATCGGTGCAAATCTAAATTATTTACAAATATTACAAAAGTAATATTACACAGGATTTTGTTAATTGAATATTTCTGAGTAGTCTCG